>JGI24694J35173_10002648_pt1 | contig 14362 bp, 10 predicted proteins | sample TergutCo191P1_FD_35173 | JGI IMG/M metagenome (IMG submission 35173) | reverse complement strand
ACCTATATTTCAGAAATTTTAACAGGCATGCCCCAAAGTGAATTTGAGACGATTTCCTGGGTGAAAAAGCCGGATTGGGATGAATTTCGCAGGGATATCGATCGCATCGTGTTTGACATGATTAGCGGAAAAGCCAATGTCTGACATAGCAGTACGAGTTGAGCACCTCTCTAAAATGTACCGCTTGGGAGTAATCAACAGCGGCACGCTCCGAAAAGATATTCAAACATGGCTGGCTTTGAAATTGGGGAAAGAGGATCCCAATTCAAAAATAGGGGAAGACAAATATGCCGCCGGCAAAGACCATTTCTGGGCTCTGAAAGATATAAGCTTTGACGTAAAAAGGGGAGACCGAGTAGGCATTATTGGCAAAAATGGCGCAGGGAAAAGCACGATATTGAAAATACTTTCCCGCATCACTGCCCCCACCGAAGGGCTTGTTAAAATAAGGGGAAGGGTCGCAAGCCTTTTGGAAGTGGGAACTGGGTTCCACGGGGAATTAACCGGCAGGGAAAATATTTATCTTAATGGGGCAATACTTGGCATGAAAAAACGTCAGGTTGCCAAGCAAATGGACAGCATTATTGATTTTAGCGGGATCGAGCACCATATTGACACGCCAGTGAAACGTTATTCCAGCGGTATGTTCGTTCGCCTGGCCTTTGCGGTGGCGGCCCATCTGGACAGCGACATATTGATTGCCGATGAAGTGCTGGCGGTAGGGGATGCGGATTTCCAGAAAAAAGCTCTTGGTAAGATGCAGGATTTAAGCACTGGCGAAGGGCGGACGGTATTTTTTGTGAGTCATAATATGGGGGCAGTTAAAAATTTGTGTAATTGTGGTATTTTATTAGACATGGGGAAAATTATTCTTCAAAACGATAACATTGAAGAAATAGCAAAATCTCATTTGCACAAAAATACTTGTAAAAACAAAAATTACAAAAATTTAATAAAACAAATTATTTCAGATCTGCCAAATGATGAGAGTGTCAAATATTTAGACATAAATTTGACCCAGGAAAATATGGAAATAACAGATTATGTAAGTAATGGTGCCCCATTAGTAATAGAAATAAAATACGAAGTATTAAAAAAAGAAGCAGGGTTAAGAATACATTTAGACCTGAAAGAGTCTGAGGGGGATATAATTTTTAGAAGTATTCATGACGAATTTAGTTCAACTATTTCTACCATGTTGCCTGGAAAATATACTTCAAAGGTTGTTATCCCAAAGAATATGCTTGGCCCCATAAAGTATGATATACTAATTCATATAAGTATTTTTAATGTACGAAAATGTGCAGGGGAGTATATTCAAATACCAATAAATGTCGTTAATACGAGTAATTATAGTTGTGCATATTCAAACAATGATATTTTTACAGGAAAATTACGTGTCCCATTAAAATGGGATACTCAGTTTCAATCATAATATAAACGAAAACTACAGGTACGATATGGATGTTAATAAAATACTGGTTACTGGCATGGTTGAATTTATAGGATATCATCTGGCAAAGAAATTTACGGAGCAAGGCCAAGGCAAAACAGTTTGCGGAATATAAAACAGCAAATACCCTTAAGAAATTTTTAAAATCCAAATTGGTAACATCCCCTTCCCCGCATGAGACCTTGAAAAAAGAGGAGGCTATTGTACTGGAATATTGGCAAATATCAATTTCTCCAAACTATAAGCCAGCCTATATTCCAAACAATGAAACAGGTGTATTTAATTTTGAGGAAAAACAGTTTTGTCTAGATACTTATGGTTTTTTTGAATGGCCCAATATGGTCGCATTAAACTGGGCTGTTGCTTCCATGGTGGGATCCGCAGAAAAAATAATTGAGGTTGGTGGAGGGACAGGATGTTTTGCGTATGAAGCATCTACAGATCCGCGCAGGAAAGTACTGTGCTTGGAAGCTGATGATGGTGCTAGAAATTGGGCAATGCAGAATAGGGCACGCACCAATATTGTTTACGACAATATAAATTTGAAAATTATTGAGGATATGTCTTTTGATCTGTTAGTAAGCATTGATGTAATTGAGCACATTCGAGAATATAATGTGTTTCTAAAAGAATGCTCTAGAGTCGCATTCCGTTCAATACTTACTACACCGAATCGTTCAGTGGTAAGTAAAAATTTGTTGTCGCCATCATACATGCACCATGTCCAGGAATGGGATGCAGGCGAGTTTTATTATATATTAAAAACGCATTGGAATAATGTGTCTTTATATACAATGCCGGATCCATACATACCTTTATGTACGCCATGTGATATTAATACAGAATTGCATCCAAATTATTGCAGTATGTTCGCATTAAGGAGTAATTCACGATGAAGAATTTTGTGAAAATTGTAACTTTTTTTGACACGGAAAAAAATAGGACATTGGAAAATCTTTCTAGCGTATATTCTGATATTAAAGCATTGGAATCTGCCATTTGCGAATTGCTGTCCGATGAACTATTGCTGAATAATACTTTAGCCAATAAGCGGATATTGCTTAAGCCAAATTGGGTAAAAGAATCCGCGCGTCCCTATGATGAATTATGTTTAAGAACCAATAACAATTTGATTTTGGCCTTGGTTCGTGTTTTATTGGAACAAAAACCTAGAAATATTATTATAGGAGATGCCCCGCTTCAGGTAAGTGATTGGGAAAAAATGCATGATAAACTATTCCTCCAATCGCTCCAATCGCTTTCCGAAAAATTTAATATCCCGATAATAATTAAAGATTTTCGGCGAGTAACATCGAATACATTAAACAATTTGCTAACTACAGAGAGAAGCCCCCTTTCTGATTATTTATTGTTTGATCTTGGGGAAGAAAGTTTTTTAGAGCCTATTAGTTCAAAAAAAAAGAATTTCAGAGTGACTAATTATAACCCAGATAGGCTGGCTGAATCACATGCAAAAGGTATGCATAAATATTGCGTAACCAAGGAGTTTTTTGACGCAGATGTGGTTTTATCATTGCCAAAATTGAAAACTCATCAAAAAACAGGTATTACAGGCGCGTTAAAGAATCTTGTTGGAATCAACGGAGATAAAGATTTTCTGCCGCATCATAGACGGGGAGGGGTAAAGAATGGCGGTGATTGTTATCCTGACAAACACCCTTTCAGGTTTTTATCTGAGCTATTTCTGGATAAGGCTAACAGAAATATAGGTAAAAAGCAATTCGCATTCTGGCGGAAATTGTCCGCTGATTTATGGAAATTATCAAAACCTCAATCGGTTCACCAACTTGCAGCTGGATGGCATGGAAATGATACTTGTTGGAGAATGGTAATGGATTTAAATAAAATTGCTATATATGGTAAATCAGATGGAACGATGTCAAAAAATCCACAACGAATTCTTTATTCACTTTGTGATGGAATACTTGGCGGACAAGGAGAAGGGCCCTTGAACCCGGACCCTCTAGAATTGGGGATAATGCTTTTTTCCGATAATTCTGCTATGGCTGATATAATAGTGGGTACGTTAATGAAATTCGATATTGATAGAATTGCTTTGCTAAAAAATGCCAAGCAAATGATACAGGATATAGATATTTCCATTAGCCTTAATAAAAAACATATTTCCCTTTCCGATTTGTCACCGTATGCCATACAAACCGCCCCTCCTCCAGGCTGGGCAAAATACATATAAGGTGACTTGCAGGGTAATATCTCCAAAAACTCACGCTTGAGTTAATAGATGTTTCGTACAGGGAGAAGTGTAAAGCGTTTATGAGCATATCATAAAACGGTCAATTTTTTATGAATATTGGGTGCAATAATCATGCTTTTACGAAAATTCGGTTTTCGCGAAAGACATTTTTTTGCGTTAGAATATAGCGATAAAAAAGTATCGCATGATTTTTCTACAGGCTGGCACTATTATCCCGTTTGGGTTTAATGCATCGCCATTCATGGCGGGGATGCTTTATTTTGTGGGAGTATAATGAAGTACAAAATAGCGATTCAGCCCAATAATTACGGGAAAAAAGACGGCGGGTATGACGATGATTTTTCAGCATGTTGGAAAGATACTCTTGAGCGGCTTGGGCATTCTGTAAAAATAGTCGATGTCTGGAAAAGCAATATACTGGAACAACTTGAATTATGCCATGCGTTTATGTGGCGTTTTATACACTCAAGAGAGCATATCCAGCTTGCCCGGCGTCTTTTGCCCACTATCGAACACTATCTTGATCTGCCTGTATTTCCTAATGAACATACGGCATGGCATTATGATGATAAAATTGCACAGGCGATGATTTTTAAAGTATTAGGGATATCGCATCCTGAGACGTATATCTTTTTTGATTTTACTGAAGCTCTTTCGTTCGCGAAAAATTATACCAACTATCCCATTGTATTAAAACTTGCTAATGGGGCTGGATCAAGCAATGTAAAGCTTATATCCGATTTTAATGAAGCAGAATATTACATTAAGCTTGTTTTTGATAAAGGAGTAAATTCACTTGCTGCTGATATTTCCATAGGCAATCGCCTCAAAAAAATAAAGCACTTTGCCAGGCAAACATTGAAAACAGGGTATACCGATCTTTCTTTAGATGTTCAAAAAAGATATATTTTATTTCAAAAATTTCTTCCCAACAATGCTTTTGATTCACGCGTAACTGTAATTGGGAACCGTGCTTTTGCTTATCGCCGATCTAACAGGGTAAATGATTTTCGCGCCAGTGGTAGCGGAATTATTGATTGGGAGCCATCAAAAATTGACGAGCAATTTATTCGCTTAGCCTTCGATACCGCAATAAAAATGAAGATGCAAAGTTGTGCAATTGATGGATTATATGATGGAAATAAACCCGTTGTGGGAGAGGTTTCTTATGCCTACGTTCATCACCTCATTCATACATGTCCTGGTCATTGGGAATTGCAAGGAGATGCGAAATATGGCACATTGGTTTGGAAAGATGGGCAAATGTGGCCTGGAGAAGCGCACATTGTTGATTTTCTTGAAGTGCTTTCAGAGCGATACGAACGAAAACAATATGGGAATAATGTATCGTGAAAATCCTTTTCTTTCTTGATAGTCTTGAACTTGGCGGTGCGGAGCGTCAGGCTCTCCTTCTTGCCGAGCACCTACAGTCCGAGGGATACGAGGTTCTGATATGGGGACTTGGAAAGCCTGGCAAAGTATCTTTGCTCTGTGATGAGAAAAAAATAGTTTGGGAATCTAAATTTTTTACGATACAAAATAGTATATTTAGAGATATAAATACTTTATCAAAAATGATTTCTGACATTAAAAAAATTTCACCCAATATCATTGTCCCTTTTTGCACTATTCCAAGTTTGCTATGTGCTCTAACATGGAGGTTTACAAAAGCACATGCTTGTATCTGGAACGAAAGAGATGTTGGGATTTATTGTAGTTTGCTAAATGCATACTCTTTTGCATTGAAAATTTCAACTTGTATAGTTACGAATTCTGCTGAAGGGAAAAAATATATAAAAAAATATTATAGCAACAATTTGGACATTCGAGTTATTAATAATGGAGTTTACATATCTCCACCTAATGAGAAAAAAGAAGCATGGAGAAGGAGGCTCAATGCGACTGATTCAACTTTTATTGGTTGCATGGTTGCAAATTTGTCAAAGAACAAAAACCATATTTTGCTTTTGCAGGCATGGAATAGCGTTTTAAAAACATCTATTATTCCAAGCAATTCAATTCTTGCACTGGCTGGCAGAGAAGACGCAATGGCTGAAAGCTTAAGGCAATATGTGATAAAACATGAAATGCAAAACAATGTCAAATTCCTGGGGCAAGTTGATGATATATCAGGTTTGCTCGCATCCGTTGACGTCGGGATATTGAGTTCATTTAATGAAGGCCAGCCAAACGCGATACTGGAATATATGTATGCTGGCCTGCCAATCATAGCTTCTGACATACCTAGCATAAGAGAAACTTTAGAAAACACAAATTCATTGTTTTTTAGGAATAATGCCGTTGAAGATCTCGTGACTGCATTAAAGAATATTTATTCAGATAATCATAGATGTAAAACAGGCCAAAATAATTTTGAAATTTGCAAACAGAAATACTTGCCAGAGCGGATGTTTGCTAACTATAAAACTCTTTTTACTGAGTTCTTCTTAAAAAGACGAAAAAAAATATCTTTATACATTTATTGTACTGTCTTGATTTATCTTGCAAGAAAAAGCATTTCAAAATTTAAATCCATAATCCGTAAATCCATAAGAAGGTCATGCCAAAGGTATATCCCAGCAATAAAGCGATATTGCGAATATTTTAATGCGAATTCGCCTTTTTCTTTTAAGACAGCAAAAACAGTTCCCGCTAATCCAAAAATTGGGTTTGCAGTTCTTTCGCATGAACGGTCAGAATACTTATCAATTTGTCTGGGTTCTCTTTTTGAATCAGATATCACTGGTCTTGATATAACCTTTCTCATCCATGATGATGGTTCTACTAATCCTAAAGTTCGAAGTATAATTGAAAAAACGTATGACCCAAAATATAAAATTGTACGGTTTTACAGGGAAAAAGGGCATAATTCTTGGGGCGCTGCCTTTAACAGTGCCATGCGGGAACTTTTCAAGGTAGGAAATTTTGACATTGTAGGTTCCTGCGATGATGATGCCTTATTTCATCCCCAGTGGCTACAGAAAACATTGCCGATTTTTCTTTGGGCGAAGAAAAAACATAAAAAACATATACTTGGCCCTTTTTCACCATTTTATTCCAGTGATGCTCCATTCCATAAAATTATGGGTGAGTATATTTCGCCATATGGAAAATATGTTGTGAAAGAACGCATGGGAGCATTAACACACTTTTTCTTTCGTACCGACTTTGATTTATTTGGTGTTTTTGCGGAGGACAAAGATGACGAGACAATAAAAACTGCTGAGTTTATAAAAAAGAAAATACGCAATATTTCAGTTTATGAAAGTTATGTCGAACATATCGGGCAAGATTCCGTGTTAAATACATGGCGTCCTTCAAAAGTAGCACGTGCTGTATATGGGCTAAATTTGGCTCCTTCTGGATGGTCTGAATCATTAAGTAAAGTTGGAACATTGGGGTATTTCCACACTGTTGCTTCGCGTAGTGGGATGTATCCAAAGAAAGACTCCTCCAGATGTTTGGATATTATTATCCCCGCTATTAAGAAGGATATTGATATACTTCCTTTAACTATTCAGGGATTAAAAAATAATCTAGCACATCCAATAGGTAATATTTTTATTGTAACTCCTGATGTTAATGCGTTTGAGCCTGTGTGGAAGACACAGGGAATACATTGCATAGATGAAAAAGATGTTCTTCCTGTAAGAAAAGAAGATATTAGTTATTTTCCAGAGGGGAATGATCGTTCTGGTTGGTTATTGCAACAATTTATAAAACTACTGGGTTCTAATATAGCAACTACCCCTTTTTATTTTGTGATAGATGCTGATACTGTACTTGTTCGCAGGCAAATTTTTGAAGAAAATGAGAAAACAATTTTTCTTGTTTCAGATGAATTTCATCAGCCATATTATCAAATATACAACAGGCTTCTTGGTCAGGAAGCAAGTTGTTTGGTTTCTTTTGTAAGTCATATGATGTGTTTTAATTCAGAGCGAATGGAAGAATTACGCACTTGTATTGAAAAACATACAGGCCTAATTTGGTGGCAAGCTGTTATCCAGATGCTGGATGGCTCTCAATCTTCTGGGTTTTCTGAATATGAACTTTATGGGCACTGGATGTTAACAAATTATCCTGATGAAATTAAACGAGAGTATTTTATGAATAAAGCGATTAGTCGTGAAAAAAAATGTTCCAATACGGATCTGGAACAGCTTTATGGAGGTACTTTGCGTTCGGTTTCGTTGCATTCCTACATTAATTAAGCCCCAAGTGATTAAGGTAAGTCAAAATGTTTTTGATATTATGTATGAATATTATTTTAAAAAAGATGCTGGAGAGTTGCACTTGGGGAGAGTCTGTCCTAGGTAAGTTATGATGGTTATTGTTAAAATAATGGGTGGCTTAGGCAACCAAATGTTTCAATATGCTGCGGGTCGTGCGCTCTCCCAGCGTCTCAAAGCAGAACTAAAACTTGATATTTCCTGGTTTGAAACAATGGATGATGCTGCTCCTCGCATGTTTTTATTGCATTGTTTTGCCATTGCAGCTACGGAAGCGACCACGGATGAAATTAATAAAATTATTTTTGAAAAACAAAATATCTGCCAGAAGGCATTAAGAATTAAGAAAAAATATTCTTCTTCGTACAAAATTCAGCCTTCATATGATTATTGGTTAGATTTCAGTTCCTTTACGCCCCCTGTCTACCTATCGGGTTATTGGCAGAATGAGAAGTATTTCTCTGATATTCTCCCAATTATCATACAAGACTTTTCCTTTCCCAAATTATCATGTTCCAACGCTGTAAAAATGTCAGAAAAAATAAAATTATCTTCAAATTCAGTAAGCATTCATATTCGGAGAGGGGATTATGTGGAAAATCCTGATGTCAATCGTGTTCATGGGACATGCCACCTGGAATATTATAAGAAAGCATTACAGATAATTGCGGGTAACTATAATAAGCCTCTGGAACTTTACATTTTTTCTGATGATCCTGATTGGGTGAGGAACCATTTTGATATGCAGGAATATCCTTCTGTTATAGTTGATGTCCAGGAACATAAAAACGCGCCATATAATGACATGCACTTAATGTCGCTATGCAACAACCACATTATTGCCAATAGCTCCTTTTCATGGTGGGCAGCGTGGCTTTCAGCAGGCGATGGCGTGGTTATAGCGCCAAAACGATGGTTTGCGGAAAATAGTCGCAGGCATCATAATCCATCAATACCATCATGGGTAACAATATGACGGGACTAATAATATCATGAACATCCCTGCTGTAACGGTTCTGATGACGGCCTATAATGCTGAAGCGTACCTTGTGGAAGCGGTAGAAAGTATTCTTGCACAAACATTTACTGATTTCGAATTTTTGATAATTGATGATGCTTCTACCGATAAAACACTGGATATCCTGAAGGAATACGCACGGCAAGATGCACGCATCCGTTTGTTTCGAAATGAACAGAACATGAAAATAGCTGCTAGCCTAAATAAAGGTTTGGCATTAGCAGCAGCCCCCCTCATCGCCCGAATGGATGCGGACGATGTCAGTTTCCCTAATCGCCTTGAGAAACAGTTTGCTTTTATGCAAGAACACTCGGACATCACTGTTTGTGGCACGGCGCTTTCCATTTACGATGCTCCAGATGAAATTTGGACACCTCCGACAGAGCATGGAGCGATTCGTGCCAAATTACTCTTTGGTTCCTGCGTATGGCATCCTACAACCATGTACAGGAAGGAGGTAATTTCCATTTATGCGGGGGGGTATGACCCATCCCTGCCGCCAGCCGAAGATTACGATTTATGGGCACGGCTATCCATGAAATCATCTGTTCGCTTCGCCAACCTGCCGGAGATTCTTTTCAGATATAGAATATATAGGGTAGCTGATGAGTATAAAAAATATAGCGAACTCAAACAGCAAATGGCAAACCTTGTCAGAAGAAAGCTTTTACGCAACATTGGCTTGCTGCCAACCGACAAAGAATTTTCTGCTCATTTTGATTTGGCCATGGGTCGTACTCTATCGAATAAAATATTTCGATTCTCTGATATGTGGGCATGCAAAAAATGGCTCAGCAAACTCTATACAGCAGCAATCAATGCGGAAGAACTGGTATATGAACGGGAAACTTTGAAAAGCGAGATGAAGTCTCGTTGGAAAATGTTGTGTAAACATAGTTCTGAGGGAACTGTTTTTTGTTTGATATATTTTTGTTCTGAATTTCATGATTTTTCTTTTGAGTTATTCGCAAGACTCCTTAAACGCACAGCGAAAAATATTTTAAAGCGAATTCTTAAATCTATCTTACCAGTAGAATTACAAAAAAAATTGAGGCAGCAACAAAAAAATTTAAGAGAGATCCGCATTTGCAATAATAAAAAACGACAAGTAATAAGTTTAATCCCTGCACTAACACCACTTAAAAATAATAATGTTCCACAATATATTGTTTCGCTTACATCATATGGGAAGCGACTTGCCAAAACTGCTCCTTACGCGATTATAACTCTTCTTAATCAAACAGTTAAGCCTGATAGAATTATATTGTGGGTGGCTAATGAAGACAAAAAGGACATTCCTGTCGTTATGAATAAATTAATTGCAAAGGGGCTTGAGATTCGTTTCTGCGATGACATAAAATCGTATAAAAAACTTATTCCAGCACTTGAAGCCTTTCCGAATGATTACATCATTACTGCTGATGATGATATTTACTATCCAGAAAATTGGTTTGCAAATTTGCTATCGAAGCATAAGGAAAATCCGAAAAAAATAATTTGCCATCGTGCTCACAGAATAAAAGTAGATGAAAATCGCAGGTTGCTTCCTTACACAGAATGGGAGGGCTGCATTAATGAGGGGCAAAGTGAAAGTATATTTCCAACTGGAGGTGCGGGCAATTTGTATCCGCCACAGTGTTTTCATCAAGATATTGCAAAAAGGGAGCTGTTTATGAAACTTGCTCCACAAGCTGATGATATTTGGTTTTGGGCCATGGCGGTTACAAACAAAGAATACTTTAACGAAGAGAATCCATATGTAATTATCAAAAATGGTTACTCGCATAATTTACAGAGTATCGATACCACACATGAAAAAAAAGGAGATACTTTGTACAACTATAATTGCCTACAGGGTGGAAATGATGAACAACTTAACTCAGTAATTGAATGGTATCCTCAGATAAAGGATATTTTAAAGAAAATTACGCTGGAAGTTTTTTGATTTTCACGAACATTCCAAGGGTTATTGCGAAGCCTTTGGTTTAATACCCCGTAGCTTGCTGCGGTAACTGGGGGTGCGGGGGTTGTTTCTCCGCTATGCAAAAGATGTCAAAGTGAAATCTTCAATGCCCCGCCATTCATAGCGGGGATGAATTATTTAAGTTTTCAATTTCAGGAATTTCCACGCTCCGAGGCTAATGTTTTTGGTTTAGAAAAAACAGAGCACGATAGCAAACAGCATGAAGAATATGCAGCTAAAAAAGATAGCAAAAAAAATTTTAAAATTAGGTGTTCCATATGGGATATTGTTGATTTACAACAAAATTCGCCCTTCTAGGCGAATTAATTATGATTTTCACAGTATTTATGGAAAATATTATTTTCCGCACTATAATAATAGTCATTCTTTACCCCAAAGTTATCCTGATGCATATAACAAAGACGGAAGAAAAATCGACTTCTTTTTTATTCACGACGAACATTTAGCACATAGTGTTTATTCTGATTCAAAATATTTTCAATACGATCGTTATAATTTCGGGCTGGATACTCATTTTTATACACACCAGAAAATGCTTGAGGTTATGGGAAAGCCATTGAGAAAATACGGCATGCTTATTGAAGCTGAAATAATTTGCCCCAATGATTATTTAATCTTTGAAAGAAACCCAGGGCTTGAGAAAAATTTTGATAAAATATTTACATATTCTGATGATATTCTACAAAAGTTGCCCAATTCGCGTTATGTTCCTTATGGTATCACGCCTTGGTACAAAAATTTTTCACCTGACAATTATTATGAGAAAACGAAAAATATTTCGATGGTGGCTTCAAATAAAAAAATGGTTCCGCTTCATGAATACAGGAATGCTGTTGCAATGCAATGTAAAACAAATCGCTTGGCAGATATTTATGGTACATTTGACGGGGGGCAGTATTGTGATATATTGGAACCTTTCAAAGATTATCGATTTTCAATCGTAATAGAAAACGAATTAACGGCTTATGGTTTTACAGAAAAAATCACGAATTGCTTTGCGGCAATGACAATTCCTGTGTATTTGGGGGCAACAAGGATTAACAATATTTTCAATCCAGACGGGATTATTCAATTTAACATGAAGGATAATATTGAAAAAATATTAAAGGGTCTCTGTAAAAAATCCTATGAAGAAAGAGTGGATGCCGTTATTGACAATTTTAATAAAGTCAATATAAATAAAAGTGCCTTTGATATTATGTATGAATCTTATATCCAAAGGGATGTTGGAAAGTTGAACCCTGGACAACTAATAAAAGCAGCCTGTATAAATTTCTAGGGAATCGTAGTTTTTTGCTTGATTTTAAAAAATTACCGTTTCATTGTAAAAAAGAATAGTTTTTTTATGCAATAGAGGCAGTAAAGGTGCAACCAAGGGAATATAGCATGGATAGTAATCATGAAATATTAGAAGTACTGGATGGTTTTGATGTTCCTATCCTTTTTTTGATATTTAATCGTCTTGATACATCAAAGTTGATTCTTGAGTCAATTCGTAAGGTCCGTCCTTTAAAGCTGTATGTTGCATGCGATGGCTCTCGTGGTGATCGTGAAGGTGAAAGAGAGAAGGTGGAAGCCGTTAGGGAATATGTGCTTAAGTCTATTGACTGGGATTGCGAAGTAAAAACATTATTCCGAAAGGAAAACTTGGGATGCGGGAAGGCCGTATCTGGAGCAATAACATGGTTTTTTGAAAACGAAGAAAAGGGGATAATCTTAGAAGATGACTGTTTGCCCTCCGCGAGTTTTTTTACATATTGCAAAGAATTATTATGGAAATACAAAAATGAACCGAAAATATTTCATATAGCTGGCAATAACCCGTTAACATGCACAAAAACAAAGTATAGCTATTATTTTGCACGAATAGAGCATTGTTGGGGATGGGCAACATGGAGGCGAGCTTGGGAGAAATATACCTTAGACATTAATGATTTGGATGATTTTATTTCACAAAAAAAAATCAGTAAAATATTCACTAGAAATATAGATAAAGATTATTGGGTGAAAATCTTCAGAGAGGTGGAAAAGCATGAGATCGACAGTTGGGCTTATTCTTGGACATACGCCATTTTCAACAATGATGGGATTTGCATCAATCCTGCTAAGAATTTAATAACGAACATTGGTTTTGGTGCGGAGGCAACACATACAATAGATTGTAATTCCGTTTTTCACAACCAACAACGATTTGAAATTGAGGAAATTATTCATCATGAAAAAATAGTCATAAATAAGCGTATTATAAACCAAATAAATAAGGTCGCTTTTAATTTATATCTGTTTTCTTTTTTGAAAAAAAGGATAAAACGGATCTTAAAAAGTATTTTGAGGTTGGGACGTGTATGAGGATCTTGCACGTAAACACAGACGAACTCTATGGCGGTGCGGCACGGGCGGCACTTAGGTTGCATGAAGCATTGTTGCAAAATGGCATTGATTCGCGAATGCTTGTCGCCAGCAAGAAAAGCGATATAAACTCTGTAATAACTTCCACTGGCAAAGGGAGCATTGTAAATAGGCTTATATACAAATATTACAGGATTGTTTTCAGAAAAAATGAGCTTATTAAATACAAAAAAACTATATCGAAAAAATGGGGGCCTTTTTCTCCGCAGGCTGTATCAAACAAGAGGTTGATTAAATCAATAAATGAAATAAAACCTGATATCGTTCATATGCATTGGATCTGTTCAGATTTTTTATCAATTGAGGATATTGCAAAAATAAATGCTCCCGTAGCATGGAGCCTGCACGATATGTGGCCTTTTACGGGGGGATGCCACTATGTGGCAGAACTTGGTCTGCCACATAGTGGCGAAAGAATGCAACGTTGTGGCGGGGCGGGCGTAATGTGCGATAAATATACTAAGGATTGCGGAGGTTGTGATTTTTTGGGGAGCAAGAAAAAAAAAGATTTAAGCTTTAGGGTTTTGCAGAGAAAAAAAAGGGCTTTTGGAACCATTTCTGGCATGGCGATAATTGGTCTGAGTCGCTGGATGAAAGGTTGCGCAAAAGAAAGCTCCGTGTTTAAGGATAAAAATGTGGTTTGTTTGCCAAACCCAATAAACGCTTCTGTTTTCAAGCCTTTTGACAAGATGCAAGCTAGGTTGTTGTGGAATTTGCCAACAGATAAAAAACTGATATTATTCGGTGCGATTGAGGCAACCTCTACACTATATAAGGGGTATGATTTATTGATAGATGCATTGAACAAACTCTCAGCAAAAAATGTTGATTTTGCTGTTTTTGGCTCGAGCAAGCCGGCAAACGTGCCTGAGTTACCAAATAAGATTCACTATTTGGGGCATTTGGGTGATACCATTAGTTTGGTGTCTTTATATAATGCCTGCGATGTTATTGTAGTTCCAAGTAAGCGTGAAAATTTGTCAAACACTATAATGGAATCTTTGTCTTGCGGAAAGCCTGTCGTGTGTTT
>JGI24694J35173_10002638_pt1 | contig 14387 bp, 10 predicted proteins | sample TergutCo191P1_FD_35173 | JGI IMG/M metagenome (IMG submission 35173) | reverse complement strand
CTTCATAAGAAGAAAAGCGCACCTCTTTCGTTTGTTCTAATGGGCTTGCTACTAGCACGGGCGGTCTTAGGATTTATCGGCGCATTTGTTTCGTTTACAAAGTAAGCGTCAAATAGAAAAGCACCTGTACAGGTGCTTTTCTATTTGACGCTTACCCCAAAACGGCTAAAAGTCACGGTTTAGCCCCTACTTTTTTCAAGAAGGTAAAAGTACCTTGCCACGTAAAATTAGCCCCAAAAAACCCTTGTGTATCAAGGCGTTCACAACGCTAAAGCGTGACACTCGAAGGGTGATGGAAAATTGTTTTTGATGGGGGACTTGCCTAGTTTATTAACGAATTTGGTCAGAAAAAACAGTATCTCCCAAGGGCTTTCAGTGTTTCGTTTGAAAAGGCGAAGGGGCGGCGATAAAGGCGCATAAGGCTCTGTTTTGTCTCTGTGCCAAGCCCAAAACGGCATTCCTGCGTCCTGTTGTTAAGGATGCGTACAGCATTAAAATGATCCACGGCGAATTTGAATTGACATTTTAATGAAAGATAAATAACAATATGTTTATAAATTCCCCGGACGTGTGGAACGTCCAACTGTTAGCGAAGAATTTAGGCATCGGCAAAAATGCAGCCTATGCACTGGTGAACTCCAAGCGGATTCACAGCATTAAATTGGGGCGAAGAATCTTGATCCCAAAATCCAGTGTGCTTGACTTTTTGGCTGAAAACGAGTATAATTATACGCGTAATGGCGGGTTATCCTCTGTCAGCCAGAAAGGAGTTATGGCATGACAAAACCCGTAATCATCAAAGGCAAACTAGTTAGCGGCCATCTTGTGGTTCGCAGCTTGAAAAAAGGCGATTCATATTATATGATGCTTGAGTGTTACGAAAACGGCAAACGCAAGCAGAAAATGGAATCCACAGGCTTGCCCGCAAAGGGTAATGCGCGTGAGGCGAGGGCATTATTATCCGCGCGAGTGCGTGAGTTTGATTTGGAAATTGAGCGGCAGCAAACCGCTTTGCCCGAAAGCGACATGCGTTTCAGCGACTGGGTGCGCCGTTGGTTAGAGCAAACCCAAAGGCGGCTCGACCCCGTGACATGGCAGGGCTATGACATCACGGCAAAAAATCATGTGCTGCCCTATTTCGACCAAGCGGCCACCACGCTTGCAGAACTCAATCGCCCGCTCTTGCAAGACTATATCGACCACAAGCACACGAGCGGGCGTAAAGATGGCAAAGGCGGCTTGGCGCCCAAAACGATACGGCATATTAAAAATGTGCTACAGCTCGCGCTAAAGGCTGCTGTGCAGGCGAACTTAATTCAAGCGAACTATTGCGAGGGCTTGCTATTGCCAAGAGCGGTGCGGCATGAGTACCAGTTTTACAACCAAGAAGAACTGAATCACATGTTTGATGTGTTGCGAAATGAGCCACTTTATGCCCTCTTTCGGGTGACGGTAGTATATGGACTGCGCCTAAGCGAGCTCAGTGGCCTGCAATGGGATAGCGTGGACTTCAAAAACGACTTGCTCACCGTCAAGCATAGCAGGGTACAAATGCGCACGGTTGTAGAAAAAGACACCACCAAAACAAAATCCAGTTATCGCTCTTTTCCCTTGCTGCCCGACATCCGCGAATTGTTATTGCAAGCCAAAGCCGCAGAGGAAGAAAATCGTCAATTGTTCGGCGGGGAGTATATCGAAACTCCGTATATCTTCAAGTGGGCGAGCGGTAAGCCTTATGACCCTTCCTACGTGAGCAGAAATTTCGCCAAAGTCACAAAGAAGCATGGGCTTTCCCATATTCGTTTTCATGACCTGCGGCACAGCAGCGCGTGCTTGCTGTTGGCCATGGGGATGACTCCCAAAGATGTGCAGGAATGGCTTGGTCACGCGAACATCAGCATCACCATGGACGTGTATGGTCACTTGGATTTTTCGCGCAAAAAACACATCGCGGACAACGTTGCGCAGTCATTGGCGGCAAGTTGTTAGCAAATCTGTTAGCACGAGCCATTTTTCAGCGCAACCAGGGCATAGCAAAAACCCGCAATGCCTTACGCATCGCGGGTTTCGTGGTGGCTCCCCCTGTTGGACTCGAACCAACGACCCTGCGGTTAACAGCCGCATGCTCTACCAACTGAGCTAAGGAGGAATATGTAATGTTGGCGTTGACCTATCTTCCCGGGCCGTCTCCAGCCAAGTATTGTCGGCGCAAGTGAGCTTAACTACCGTGTTCGGGATGGGAACGGGTGGGACCTCACTGCCATAAATACCAACTTTACCTTATCATTATACACACTTGCGGGGCATTTGTCAAGATGCTTTTTCGATTTCGACGAACTGCACAAAAAAAAAAAAACCGCACTTGATATTCTGTTAAATTGCGGATTGCGGTTTATCGAAATGTGTGATATAATAGGACATGCGATGATTGATTAAAAATGAAAAAGGAGACCAAGCATGAACAACAGTGAGATAACCGTAACGGAGTTTGAGGAAAAAGTGTTCAAAACAGAAGGTGTTCGCATTGTTATCCGCGCGACAGAGAATGAGAAGGTTTCAGATTACCCATATAAGCAAAAAGAAGCTGAAAGAAATAGTGTCGCAGAATGGTTCACGCGCAGGCTAAAGCCAAAACTCGGCGAACTTCAGGTCGAAGTTGTCAACGGCAAAGGCGATTGCGTGCCGTGGCAAACGCACATGGGCACTGTTCGCGCTTCGTATAAGTAGCCCTCATCATGTCCACCTCCAGAGGTGGATTTTGCTTGCTTTCTCGTGGTGTCTATGCTATAATAGACGCTAGACGTTTAGATTTTAGATGCTAGATGATTAATGCACCGCGAAGCGACAGAGCCCACCGCAGGTGTATTATACTATACAAAACACCGCCAAGGAGAGCAACATGATCACGACAATCGCGCTGGACTACGGCCGCGTGCTCGCGTGCCCACGTTCGGGACACTGGTTTTTGCCGCTGCACACGTGGAAAATACTTGGCGCGGGCAACACGCTGCGGCTGGCTCGCCACCACAGAGCCGCACAACACGCCGCACAGCAATGTCTCAACAACAACCACCTCGTCCGCACCGAGCAAGAGGAGTTTGAGCAGTTTTTGGTGTTTTATCACAAGCTGTTAAGCGGCTGCGGCATCACCAAAAACCTTNAGCAAGCTTGCCAAGCCCTCGCGCAATTCACCGTGTACGACCCGGACAAGGTGAAGGTTTATGGCGACGTGCTGCCCGGCATTGCCGCGCTGAAAGCGCACTACCGCGTGGTGGTGATTTCCGACACCTGGCCGTCGCTGCGCAGCGTGCTGCAACACCACGGCGTGCTGCCATTGCTCGATGACCTCATCATGTCCAGCGATTACGGTCACCTCAAAGGCGATGAGGGGAAATTATTCCACTCGGCGATCGAACATCACGGCATCGTGCCTGCAGAAACGCTGTTTGTGGACGACAGCGCGCATAACCTCGATTGCGCGAAAGCGCTGGGCTTTCACACGGCTCTCATGCTGCGCGCCGGCTGGGCAAAACGCACCGACCATCCCCTCGTGCGCAACATCAACGACGTGCAGCGGCTGGCGCAAGCGAAATTCTAGTTGACATCCCCCTGCGTCTGTGCTATACTATTGAGGATGCGAAACCTTCTGGTTTAGCACGCCGCTGTGGTGGAATTGGCAGACACAAGGGACTTAAAATCCCTCGGTAGAAATACCGTACCGGTTCGACCCCGGTCAGCGGCACCACCTGCGGTGGAGCTCCCTCGCGTGCTCCATCGCATATATTTTTGCTTAGCGGCACGCGATATGCGTGCATTTTTTCATGCGAGCCTACAGGCCTGTGGTGAGCAGCCGCTTAGACACAGTTATAAAGAAAATGTCCTGTGCTTCTTTAAAAAACCTCTTGACAACGCAATGCTTTCGTGATAAAATAGAAAAAGAGCAAAGGCGCTCATCCTGTGGCATCGCTGTCGCATGATGAGCGCCTTTTTTATTCTTGAAGCGGGAGGCAGCAGTATGGACGAAATCTTGTATGAGGGTAAATCAAAGGTGTTGTTGCGCGGACCAAGCGACGATGTGCTGCTGGTGCGCTACAAAGACACGGCAACGGCCTTTGATGGCAAGAAGAAAGAGGAGCTTGCTGGCAAGGGGCGGTTGAACGCGGCAATCTCAAACCTGATTTATGATTATTTGGCGCAGCACGACGTGCAAACTCACTTGGTTGAGGTGCTTGACGAAACCAGTGCGCTGGTGAAACAAGCCGAGATTGTCATGGTGGAAGTGATTGTGCGCAACGTGGCAGCCGGCAGTTTCTCGCGTAAATATGGCGTGGAGGAAGGCAGCGCGCTGCAACACCCAACCATCGAATTCAGCGTGAAAAGCGACGAGCTGGGTGACCCGATGATCAACGGCAGCCAAATCACTGCCATTGGTCTTGCAACGCAGGACGAGCTGACCGACATGATTGCGCAGGCCAAGCGCATCAACGAGCTGCTGTGCGTGCTGTTTGCTCGGGCGGAGATTCGTCTGGTTGACTTCAAGCTGGAGTTTGGGCGCTTTGATGGGCACATCATCTTGTGCGACGAAATCTCGCCGGACTCCTGCCGCCTGTGGGATATGCAAACAGGCGAGAAGCTCGACAAAGACCGGTTTCGGCGTGACTTGGGCAACGTGCTGGATGGCTACGAAGAAGTGCTACGGAGGTTGAGCGATGTCGCATAAGTACGAAAACCCGCTGTGCAAGCGCTATGCCGGCGAAGAAATGCAGTTCATTTTTTCGGACGACAACAAGTTTAGCACATGGCGCAAGCTGTGGATTGCACTGGCGGAAAGTCAACAGGCGCTGGGGCTTGCCATCACCGATGAGCAGCTTGCCGAAATGCGCGCGCATGTGCATGACATCAACTATGCCGTCGCGCAGCAGCACGAACGCGAAACCCGGCACGACGTGATGGCGCACATCTTGGCGTTTGGCGAGCAATGCCCCGCCGCGGCGCCGATTATCCACTTGGGCGCAACGTCGTGCTATGTGGGCGACAACACGGACATCATCCAGCAGCGCGCGGCGTTGCTGCACGTGAAAAAGCTGCTGGTGAACGCCATCGCTGCGCTGAGCAGCTTTGCCGAGCAACACAAAGGCTTGCCGTGCCTAGCGTTCACGCACTTTCAGGCGGCGCAGCCCACCACGCTGGGCAAACGCGCAACGTTGTGGCTGCAAGATTTGCTGTTTGACTTGGAGCAGCTGGATTTTGTGCTGGGCAACCTCAAGCTGCTGGGCTGCCGCGGCACCACCGGCACCAGCGCGAGCTTCCTTGCGCTGTTTGACGGCGACCACGACAACGTGAAAACCCTGGAGCAGATGATTGCCGACAAAATGGGCTTCGCTGCGTGCTATGCGGTGAGTGGGCAGACCTACTCACGCAAGGTGGACTACTACACGCTCAGCGTGCTGTCGGGCATTGCGCAAAGTGCGCACAAGTTTTCCAACGACATTCGCTTGCTGTCTCACCTCAAGGAAGCCGACGAGCCCTTCGAGAGCGGGCAGGTTGGCTCAAGCGCGATGGCATACAAGCGCAACCCCATGCGCAGCGAGCGCATTGCTTCCCTTGCGCGCTATGTGATGGTGGACGCGCTGAACCCGGCGCTCACCGCAAGTGCGCAGTGGCTGGAGCGCACGCTGGATGACTCCGCCAACCGCCGCATTGCCATCCCCGAAGCATTCTTGGCGGTGGATGCCATGCTGTCGCTGGTGATCAACATTGTGCAGGGGCTTGCGGTTTATCCCAAGGTGATGCAAAAGCACCTGCAGGAAGAGCTACCGTTCATGGCCACGGAGAACATTCTGATGCATGGCGTGAAGCGCGGCGGCGACCGCCAACAGCTGCACGAGCGCATTCGTGTGCACAGCGTTGCAGCGGCGAAGGAAATCAAGCTGCACGGCGGCGACAACGACCTGCTTGCGCGCATCGCCGGTGACGCGGCGTTTGGCATGACAGAAGACGAGCTGCATGCGATGCTGCGTGCCGAGGACTTCACCGGGCGCGCGGCAGAGCAAACCGAGGAGTTTTTGGCGCAAGTGCAGCCGGTGCTGCAGGCCAATCAAGTGCTGTTGGGCGTGGACATCGAAATCAAAGTCTAAGGAGGGTCACGATGTTAACTGCAATTGTGGGTATCAACTGGGGCGACGAGGGCAAAGGTCGCATGGTGGACTTGCTGTCGGAAAGTCACGACGTGATTTGTCGCTACCAAGGCGGCAACAACGCCGGACACACGGTGATGAACGACAAAGGCAAGTTTATCCTTAACCTGCTGCCCAGCGGCGTGCTGCGCGACGGCGTGGTGAACGTGATGGGGCAAGGCATGGTCATTGACTTGGCTCACCTGTGCGGCGAGCTGGCTGCGCTGCGCGAAAAAGGCGTGGTGCTCACGCCCGCTCAGCTGAAAATCAGCGACAAAGCCATCATCTGCCTGCCGTATCATGTGCAGCAGGACATCGCGGAAGAGGAACGCCTGGGCGACAAGAAATATGGCTCGACCCGACGCGGCATCGCGCCGGTGTATGGCGATAAATACATGAAAAAGGCGCTGCGCATGGGCGATTTGCGCGGCAACAACCTTGCCAACATGCTCGGGGATATTCTGGACTGGAAGAACCTGACGCTGGGGGCTTATGGTAAGCAGGCGCAGCTGGAGGACACCATGGCTTGGCTGGCGCAACACAGCGAGCCGTTGCTGCCGTTTGTCTGCGACACCACGGTGTATCTCAACGAGGCGGTGCGCGCCGGCAAAGACATCATGTTTGAGGCACAGCTGGGTGCGCTGCGCGACATCGACTATGGCATCTACCCCTACACCACGTCGTCGAACACCTTGGCGAGCTATGCGCCCATCGGTGCAGGTGTTCCCGGCGCGACGCTCGACCGCGTGCTGGGCGTGATGAAAGCGTTTTCTTCCTGCGTGGGCGAAGGACCATTCGCGGTGGAAATGCAAGGTGATCAAGCGCATGCGCTGCGCCAAGCGGGCGCGGAGTTCGGCGCGGCAACGGGCAGACCTCGCCGCGTGGGCGGCTTTGATGTGGTGGCCAGTCGCTATGGCGTGACCATGCAAGGCGCAAATGAACTCGCGCTGACGAAGCTTGACTGCCTCGGCTACATGGAGGAAATCCCCGTTTGTGTGGCTTATGAAATCGACGGCGTGCAAACCCAAGACTTCCCCTGCGGTGCAGCGCTGCAAGCCGCCAAGCCGGTGTTTGAATATCTGCCGGGCTTTGGCGATGTTTCGCACTGCCGCTGCCCCGAAGACTTGCCGCAGACGGCGCTAGACTACATCCGTTACCTTGAACAAGCCGTGGGTTGCCCCATTAAATATGTGTCGGTGGGACCCGGGCGTGATGAATATTTGGTGATGCCATGAACGATAAACTACGCGAAGAATGTGCGGTGTTCGGGGTGAGCCTGCATGCCGACGAAGCCGCCGGGCTAACCTACAACGGTCTGCTGGCGCTGCAACACCGCGGGCAAGAAGGCGCGGGCATCGCCGTGGCAACGGACAGCGGTCTTCGCTGCCACAAAAACGTTGGCTTGGTCAGCGAGGTGTTTTCGGGCGGGGCGCTGGCGCAACTGCCGCAGAGCAAAGTTGCCGTGGGGCATGCGCGTTATTCCACCACTGGCAACAACTGCCGCGAAAACGTGGGCCCGTTCGTCACGGAATACCTCACCGGGCGCATCGCCACCGCGCACAACGGCAACATCACCAACGCGCGGGAGCTCAAGCAATGGCTGCGCGACAACGGCTTGCGCTTTCATGCAACCAGCGACAGCGAAGTGGTGTCGTCACTCATTGCGTTTTGCATCACGCAGCAACAAAGCACGCTGCAGGGCATTATCACCGCTGCCGGGTTGCTGCAAGGCGCGTTTTCGCTGGTGATTGCCACCGGTGACGGCGAGCTCATTGCGCTGCGCGACGCAGATGGGTTTCGTCCGCTTTGCATGGGGCAAAACGAAACCGGCATCGCCGTCGCCAGCGAAAGCTGCGCCCTGGATGCCTGCGGGTTCGCGCACACGGGCGATGTGCGCCCCGGCGAAATGCTGGTGATACAACAAGGCAAAGTCACCTACCGCAACACGGTGCTGCAGCAAAAGAACCCACACTGCGGGCTGTGCATATTCGAGTATGTATACTTCGCGCGACCGGACTCCGTGATTGACGGGCTGAGTGTGTACGAAGCGCGCTATCACATGGGGCAGGTGCTGGCGGCGGAATATCCCGTGGATGCCGACGTGGTGTGCGGCGTGCCCGACAGCGGTCTGGAAGCCGCCAGTGGCTACAGCGCTGCCAGCGGAATCCCGCTTGCGTCAGGCTTTGTGAAGAACCGCTACATCGGTCGCAGCTTCATCTATCCCACGCAAAGCCAGCGCGACAGTGCCGTGCGGCTCAAGCTCAACCCGCTGACGGCAAACGTGCGCGGCAAGCGTGTTGTGCTGGTGGATGACTCCATTGTGCGCGGCACCACCAGCGCCAAGATTGTGCGCAGCCTCAAAGCTGCCGGCGCTGCCGAGGTGCACATGCGGGTGTCGTCGCCGCCGTTTCGCTTCACCTGCCATTATGGTACAGACATCGACGACGAAGCAAACCTCATTGCCAACAAAGTGGGCTTGGAGGAAATCCGACGACGCATTGGCGCAGACAGCTTGGGCTTCATCAGCATTGAAGGGCTCAAACAAGCCTGCCGCAAAAGCAAGATGCCGTTTTGCGCCTATTGCTTCAGCGGCGAAGGCGCGCACTCACAGACAAAAAAAGATGACCTGGAAGGAGATGCAACATGAAGGTGTATCTGATACTCGAAAACGGCGCGGTGTTTGAGGGCGAAAGCTTCGGCGCGGCGGGCGACGTGACCGGCGAGGTGGTGTTCACCACCGGCATGACCGGCTATTTGGAAACCCTGACCGACCAAAGCTACCATGGGCAGATTGTGGTGCAAACCTTTCCGCTCATCGGTAACTACGGCATCATTCCCCCCGATTTTGAAAGCAACTGCATTGCCGTGAACGCTTACATCACAAAGTATCCGTGCCAAACGCCCTCTAACTTTCGCAATGAGGGTAGTCTTGGTGCTTTTTTACAGCAACATGGCATCGTGGGGCTTTGCGGCATCGACACCCGTGCGCTGGCGAAAACCATCCGCACGCAGGGCGTGATGAACGGCAAAATCACCACCACGCCGCCCACGCAAGCTGACCAAGCTGACGCCGCGGCCTATGCCATCACCAACGCAGTGGCGGCGGTGTCATCGCGTGAAATTGTCAAGCAAGGCGCTGGCACAGGTCACCGTGTGGCACTGCTGGACTTTGGCGCAAAGCGCGGCATTGCACATGCGCTGGAAGCACGCGGCTGCGAAGTGTGGACATTCCCGCACAACGCCACGGCTGCGCAAATCATGGCGTTCAACCCTGCGGGGATCATGCTCAGCAATGGTCCAGGCGACCCCGCAGAGCCCGCCAACGCGCCCATTATCCAAACCATTGCGCAGCTGGAAAGCAAAGGCTTGCCCATCTTCGGCATTTGTCTGGGGCATCAGCTGCTCGCGCTTGCCCAGGGGCACACCACGCGCAAGCTCAAATTTGGGCACCGCGGTGCGAACCAGCCGGTGAAGGATCTCGCCACCGGACGGGTGTATATCAGCAGCCAAAACCACGGCTACGAGGTGGTTGCGCCCAACAGCTCGTTCGTCAACGTCAACGATGGCAGCTGCGAAGGCCTTGACTATGGCAAGAGCTTTTCGGTGCAGTTCCACCCCGAGGCGCGCGGCGGCCCGCTAGACACGATGTTCCTGTTTGATCGATTTGTAGAAAGGATGAACGCACATGCCGCTGAATAAAGATATTAAGAAAGTTCTCGTCATCGGCTCGGGACCAATTGTTATCGGCCAAGCCGCCGAGTTTGACTACGCCGGCACACAGGCCTGCCGCGTGCTCAAAGATGACGGCATCGAAATCGTGCTGGTCAACTCCAACCCTGCCACGATCATGACCGACAGCAACATTGCCGACAAAATCTACATCGAGCCGCTCACGCTCAACACCATCAAGCGCATCATCGAGAAAGAACGCCCCGACAGCATTCTCTCAGGCTTGGGCGGGCAAACCGGGCTGACGCTGTGCATGCAGCTGGCCAAAGAGGGATTCCTGGACAAGATGAATGTGCGGCTGCTGGGGTCATCACCCGAAACGATTGACCGCGCCGAGGACAGGCTGATCTTCAAGGAAACCATGGAGGAAATCAACCAGCCCTGCGTGCCGTCGGCCATTGCGCACGACATCGACACCGTGCTTGCCATCGCGGACGACTTGGGCTACCCCGTGGTGGTGCGTCCGGCGTTCACGCTCGGCGGCAGTGGCGGCGGCATTGCAGAAAACCAAGCGAAGCTGCGCGAAATTGCAGAAAACGGGCTGGCGCTTTCGCCCATCACACAGGTGCTGATTGAGAAATCCATCGCCGGGTGGAAGGAAGTGGAGTTTGAGGTCATGCGCGACGGCGCGGGCAACTGCAACATCGTGTGCAGCATGGAAAACTTTGACCCCGTTGGCGTGCACACCGGCGACAGCATCGTCATCGCGCCAACGGTGACGCTCGCCGACCGTGAATACCAAATGCTGCGCACCGCCAGCTTAGACATCGTGCAGGCGCTGGGCGTGGAGGGCGGCTGCAACGTGCAGCTGGCTCTGCACCCGCACAGCTTTGACTACGCCGTCATTGAGGTCAACCCGCGGGTGTCGCGGTCATCGGCGCTGGCGAGCAAAGCCACGGGCTATCCCATTGCCAAAGTTGCCACCAAGATTGCCATCGGCTACACCCTCGACGAAATCAAGAACGCCGTCACCGGCACGACCTACGCCGCGTTTGAGCCTGCACTGGACTACGTGGCGGTGAAGTTCCCGAAGTGGCCGTTTGACAAGTTTGTGTATGCCCAAAACACCCTCGGCACGCAGATGAAAGCCACCGGCGAGGTCATGGCCATTGCGGATACGTTTGAAGAAGCCTTGCTCAAAGCCGTGCGCGGCGCAGAAATCGGTCTGCAGGATTTGCACATGCCGAAGCTCGCCCATTGCTCGGATGACGAGCTGCGCGAGCGGCTCAACACCGTGACCGACGAGCGGTTGTTCGTGCTTTACGAAGCCCTCGCGCGCGGCTACACGGTTGACGAGCTGCATCTGATCACCAAAGTTGACCGATGGTTCTTGCATGGGCTGGTGAACATCAAAAACAACACCCTGCCGCAGGGCGAGCTGATCTACAAGATGGTAGACACTTGCGCGGCGGAGTTTGAGGCGAAAACGCCCTACTTTTACTCCATTGTTAACGGCACGGAAAACGAAGCCCTGCCGTTCATTGAAAAAAGCACAAAGCCGCGCGTGGTGGTGCTGGGCAGCGGACCGATCCGCATTGGGCAAGGCATTGAGTTTGACTATGCCTGCGTGCACTGCGTGTGGACGCTGCGGCGCATGGGCTACGAAGTCATCGTCATCAACAACAACCCCGAAACCGTGTCCACCGACTTTGACACCGCCGACCGCCTGTACTTCGAGCCGTTGTGCATCAACGACGTGATGCGCATCATCGACACGGAGCAACCCGTGGGCGTGATTGTTGCCTTTGGCGGCGGCACGGCGATTAAACTCACCAAGCAGTTGCATGAGCGCGGCGTGAACATCATCGGCACATCGGCAGACAGCATTGACATGTGCGAAGACCGCGAGCGTTTTGATGCCCTGCTGGAGCAGCTGCAAATTAACCGCCCGCAAGGCCGCAGCGTGATGACCGAAGCCGAGGCACTTGCCGCCGCCGAGCAGCTGGGCTACCCGGTGCTGCTTCGCCCGAGCTATGTGCTGGGCGGGCAAAACATGATCATCGCCCACGGCGCGCAAGACATCACGGAGTATATGGCGATTATCCTGCGGCAAAAGCAGGAGAACCCCGTGCTCATCGACAAATACTTGAGCGGGCTTGAAATTGAGGTTGATGCCCTGTGCGACGGCAAAGACGTGCTCATCCCCGGCATCATGGAGCACATCGAGCGCACCGGCGTGCACAGTGGCGACAGCATTGCCGTGTATCCCGCGCTGCACGTGGACGACGAACTGGCGCAGCGGCTGTTTGACATCACCAAGCAGCTATGCATGGCGCTGCATGTGCGCGGTTTGGTCAACATTCAGTATGTGCTGTATGACGGCGACGTGTATATCATCGAAGTCAACCCGCGCGCCAGCCGCACCGTGCCATACATCAGCAAGGTCACCGGCGTGCCCATGTGCGAGCTCGCCACCCGCTTGAGCGTGGGCGAAAAACTCGCCGACTTGGGCTATGCGTCCGGCATTGCGAAGCTGCCGCCCTATGTTGCGGTGAAAGCACCGGTGTTCTCGTTTGAGAAGCTCGTGGGGCTCGACACCCACCTTGGTCCCGAGATGAAGTCCACCGGCGAAGTGCTGGGCATTGGCAAAAACTTGGAGGAAGCGCTGTATAAAAGTCTGGCGGCGGCGGGCTATAAAATGCACCGCGGCGGCGGCGTGTTCATCACCGTGCGCGAAAATGACCGCGTGGAAGTCCCCGACCTTGCCGAGAAGTTCGCCAAACTTGGGTTTACGCTGTTCGCCACACGCGGCACTGCGCGGTATTTGACCGAGCGCGGCTTTGCCGTGACCAGCGTGGAGAAAATCCACGACTGCGCGGACAACAACACCGCAACACTGCTCAACAGCGGGCAAATCAGCTATGTGGTTTCCACCAGCGAAAAAGGACGCGACCCCGCACTGGACGAGGTGAAGATTCGCCGTCTGGCTTGCGCGCTGGGCATTCCGTGCTTGACTTCCATCGACACCGCGCACGCCCTGGCCGACAGCCTGCGCTCGGGCTACAGCGAGCTGAACACGGAACTCGTGGACATCAACAACATGCGCAGCGAACGCATCAAACTGCCCTTCACCAAAATGCACGGCTGCGGCAACGACTACATCTACATCAACTGCTTTGACCTGGAAATCAACTCGCCGGAATCCTTGGCGGTGTTCATGTCTGACCGCTACACCGGCGTGGGTAGCGATGGCGTGGTGCTCATTCTGCCATCGGACATCGCCGACGCGAAAATGCGCATGTTCAACATTGACGGCAGCGAAGGCCGCATGTGCGGCAACGCCATCCGCTGCGTGGCGAAGTATCTTTATGACAACGGCATGGTGCAAAAACGCCGCATGCACATCGAAACCTTAAGCGGCGTGAAAACCCTGGAGCTGTTCACACGGGACGGTCTGGTGAGCGCAGTGCGGGTGGACATGGATGCCGCGCACCTGTGGCCGCAGTGCATTCCTGTGGCGCTGCCGGGCGAGCGTGTTGTGGCGCAGCCGGTGGAGATTGACGGCGCGACATACGACATCACCTGTGTTTCGATGGGCAACCCGCATGCCGTGGTGTTCACCAAAGGCGTGGCTGCGCTGAACTTGCGGCACATCGGTCCGCTGTTTGAACATCACCCGCTGTTCCCCGAACGCGTGAACACCGAATTTGTTGAAGTGGTTGGCAAAAACCAACTGAACATGCGCGTGTGGGAGCGCGGCAGTGGCGAAACCCTCGCCTGTGGCACGGGCGCATGTGCGGCGGCGGTGGCGGCGATACTCAACGGTCACTGCGACAAAAACGCCGACATCATCGTGCAGCTGCTGGGCGGCGAGTTGACCATCCGCGTGACGGACGACACGGTTTTCATGACCGGCAACTGCGTGAAAGTTTATGAGGGAGTGGTGGAGCTTTGAACGAATTGGTATTGGTGCTGGACTTCGGCGGGCAATACAAGCAACTGATCGCCTCCACGGTGCGCAGCCTTGGGGTGTATAGCGAAATTGTGCCGGGCAACATTTCGGCGCAGGAAATCGCACGCCGCCGCCCCATCGGCTTGATTCTCACCGGCGGACCCAACAGCGTGTATGCACCCGACGCGCCCGGTTGCAGCGCAGAAATCTTCCGGCTGGGTATTCCCGTGCTGGGCATTTGCTATGGCATGCAGCTGATGTGCCATGTGCTGGGCGGGCAGGTTTCGCCGGGCGGAGCAGGCGAATATGGCCGCGTGAAGGTCACACCTGCCGAGCCAGCCAAGTCGTCATTCTTGGCATTGATGAGCCACCGCGATTGCGTCACGCGCCTGCCGGATGGCTTCACCGCAACCGCGCACACGCAAGCTTGCATCGCCGCCTGTGCGCACGCACAAGCGAAGCTCTTTGGCGTGCAGTTTCATCCCGAAACCAAGCACACCGAGGGCGGGCGCGAGCTGCTGCGGCAGTTTTTATACGACACTTGCGGTGCCGCGGGTGACTACAAGCTGGACGATTACATCGAACGGCAA
>JGI24694J35173_10002597_pt1 | contig 14507 bp, 11 predicted proteins | sample TergutCo191P1_FD_35173 | JGI IMG/M metagenome (IMG submission 35173) | reverse complement strand
CGCCGAAACCGTAAACCATTCGGCCGCTTTCTCTTAGCCGTGCCGCAAGGCGTGTAAAATCCGAATCGCTCGATACGATGCAAAACCCATCAAGTTTTTCGGTGTAAAGCAGATCCATAGCGTCAATGATCATTGCCGAGTCGGTGGCGTTTTTTCCGCTGGTGTACGAAAACTGCTGGATAGGCTGAATGGCATATTCCAACAGGCGGTCCTTCCATGAGCGCAGACTGGTGTTTGTCCAGTCACCGTAAATGCGCTTTACGCTGGCAATGCCGTATTTTGCGATTTCGTCCAAGAGGCCTTCAATGATGGCAGGTTGGGTGTTGTCCGCATCGATGAGGACGGCGAGTTTTGCCTGGCGTATTTCGGCTTGCTGGGTTTCCGTAATCTGGAAGCCCGAAAAAGGTAATAGTGGCATAATAGCTCCTAATTCAAACAATATTGCTTTCGAAAATTGATTTCTTAACCCGTCTTAGAAGACTGATTTTTCCCAGGGGTATCTCCACCGTGCCTCCCTCTTCGTTTATTAGTTTGACGACCAAATAAGTTTCGCTTCCAGCTTTTTCCAGTGCTTTTGGAATTCCAAGAACACGTTCCTGTTTTTGCTTGCTCGGCCATACAACTTCAACAAGGGATTGCAAACTTATTGCCTGTTTTGCAATCAGGCTTTTGCCGGCGTAGTCCAAACCCCGTGCCTCAAGTTTCTCGTAGCGTAGCACCGCATCCTTGAGCTGGGATTCGCAGAGTATAAGCCTCCTGTCTATGCGGGCCGCCAGCTCGTCATGTTTTTCCTTGTCAACTCGCATTTTGTTAAGCATGGAATGAAAATTTTCGATTAGGGCAGAAGGCGGTGAATCATTCTCCATATTTTCATCGGGCTTCTCGTCTTGAGAAAAAACATGGGGGAATATCTTGTCGCTGATATTTGCGGCACGAAGCGGTGGATAAAAATTAGCCGAAAACATGTCAGTGGATTTATTGTTATCCTGAAATATGTTTTCATCTGAGTGTTCGCTCTGGCGTGCAATGATGCTAACACCTGCTTTGTGTAAAGTTCTAACGACCCTGTCTTCCAATGTTGCCGGCANCATGTAAATTCCTGGCGCAAGNGTTTTAGTTATAAACGTTGACAAAGGTTTTGTCTCTGCCAGATATTGGCGTTCTGGCGAAAGGGTCAGTACCAGCCCCTGGCGTAAGGTTACTTCCTGATGGCTTCTCTCCCAATCGTGCAGGGCGTATATTAGGTTTTCGTCAATTTTGTTCTGTGATAGTCGCTGCAATAATTCGATTATCAAGGTGGCACTAATGCCTAGGTTAAAAGCCGATACGACCGAGTCTCGGTTTAGCTCGAAACGAACATTTAGACCAGCTTCGGTGACATTACAAAAAGCCGCAATCATTACAAGATCGTTATACTCGATTTCAGGATATACCATTAGACTGAAGGGAGTATCCATTGCGAGTACCGCCCCTTCTATGGGGGGCGATGTAAATGATCGCCTACGCCAGTATTTGTCCGATACCGAAACAAGCAGGCCAGTTTCTTCCATGACTTCAATTAGTCTGTCTGTGCANATTTCGNTGTTACCTAGCTCAAGAATATAGGCCAGTTTTTGCATGGTTGCAAAAGGGTACAGCATGTTTGGATCAAGCAGTCCACAAAAACGGTGNATGAATGATGCATGNTAACGAATTTTTGTACGCAGAAGCCAAGGGGAAATTGTATCACTAGATGAATTTTCGGAAGCCTCGTCTTCCTTGGAAGGCGTATCTTTTTTGGCAGTCATGATTTCCCAGTAGCAGAAGATGCCTGCCGTATAGTATTCAGCTCTTTCCTGGCGACTAAGTTTGCCGAAAGCAGAAAAACGCTTGTAATCGGGCTGTATCCTCTTACCCTTGACGGAAAACATTCCAAGAGCACGTAAGCCACCGATAAGAATTTCCAGCGATAAGTTCGGAAACATGGCCTTTGCGGAATTTAACACCTTCTGCCGTATGACTTCCCCNTTTGCCTTGAAGAAGGGTTCACCCATGGAAACAAAGGANAGCAATATCGCCAGAATTCGATCGTCATAAANAAACGGGGATCGAAGATTTTTTTCATTAAANTTCTCGTCAAANGGATCCGNATCCTCATGATCTTTGTTTAGGGGCATTTTGTCCGTGTGAATCGCAGGAAACAGCAGGGAATTATCCGCAATAAACGGTGACAAGATTGATTTGAACACAGGGTTCAGAGCAAGGCGTTTGGCGTTTTGGCCTTTGTCTTCATCCTGGAAACGGTAAAGTATAAATCGCTCTTCCAGGTTTACAAGTAGATCGTCCAGTTCGGTATAACTAAACTCGCCTGAAAAAAAAGCTACCATATCGCTGTGTCTGGGTTCATTTAGAAGGGCAACCGCCGCAACAATACGGGCATCGTGCTTGCCAATATAACCAGCAATGTTTTTTTGGATATCGCTGCGTAATAAAAATTTTTCAAGATCACTGGCTAAAATCTGTTTGTTAAATGGGGTTTTTACCTTGCCAAACACTGTTCGCACCAATTCAAAAAAGGCATTGTCCGGCAGGGTCATTATGGATGCTTTCCAGAATTCGATAGACCTGAAATTATAGGATTGTAAGTTAATCATTTGTCTTTGTCCCAATTTCCGTATTCCAGTGCTGTACGGAATATTTGTATCCCTGCTCGGCCAAAAACTTTTGCCGGTTTGCCGCAAAATCCTCTTCTACGGTATGGCGAGAAACCAATGTGAAAAATTTTGCTGTATGGTTTTTCCCTTCCCCCTTTGGTCGCAGGATACGCCCCAACCGCTGGGCTTCTTCCTGCCGTGATCCAAACGAACCGGAAACCTGTATTGCCATTGATGCACTGGGTAGGTCTATGGCGAAATTGGCAACCTTTGATACAACTATAACCCTTGCCTCACCATTTCTGAAGCTTCCGTAAATCCGTTCCCTTTCGGTGTTTGGCGTTTTTCCGGTAATCAGAGGCACCTTTAAAAGTTTTGAAAGCGAATCCAGTTGCGAAATATACTGACCGATGACGAGTATCTGATCATCGCCGTTGTTTTCTATAAGTTGTGCTACTATTTCCTCTTTAGATGGGTTTTCACCGGCAATGCGGTATTTTTCGCGAGGTGTCGCAACTGCATACGGTATTTTAAGTTGTTGCGGCAAATCCAATCGAATCTCCGCACAGGTTGCCTCGGCTATCCAGCCCTTGCCTTCAAGTTCCTTCCATGGAACGTCGTAGCGCTTTGGCCCGACGAGGCTGAACACCGCATCCTCTGCACCATCTTCCCTGACTAGGGTTGCTGTCAATCCCAGTCGGCGCACTGCCTGCAATTCCGCCGTTACACGGAACACAGGTGCCGGCAGCAGGTGCACTTCGTCGTAAATGATAAGCCCCCAGCGCCTTTCTCGGAACAGTTTAAAGTGGGGAAAATCACCGCCGCTGTCGGCCCTCCAGGTAACCACTTGGTAAGTGGCAACGGTTACCGGTCCCACAGACTTTGAATCGCCTGAATATTCGGCGATCTGTTCTTGGATTAATTCGGTTTTGTCCAGCAACTCGCCGATCCATTGGTGTACTGCCGCAACACTGGTCGTAAGAATTAGTGTGTTGGTTTTTAACAATGACATTATGAGCATACCGACTATGGTTTTACCCGATCCGCAGGGTAAAGATACCACACCGAAGCCCGTTCCAAGGCCGCCGTTCCCAAGCACGGCATTGGCCGCTTCCATCTGGTAATCCCTGGGGGCAAAGGGGCTTCCGGAAAGGCACTCGTTCCTCAGAGTAATTTCCAAATCATCGCCGCGTATCAGGGGTGCCTCGTCCTTTACGGGCCAGCCCTGCTGTATAAGTTCCCTTTTTACCGTTCCCCGGTGTATCAGCCGCAACAGAAAACCCGTGCTTGTCTTTTGAAGATATTTTTTCAGCGACTTCAGCGAATCGACTTCGGCCCGTATTGCAGGGTCCTCGATTTTTAGGAACAATTCATTGTCGTCCGCCGCCGTGCCTTCTGTGATTGGGGCATCCTCCACGGCGCACATTCTAATTTTTCCGTAACGGGACATGGTGTCGGAAAAGCCCTCGGCAATTCCGGAAGGAATTTGGTAGCGGCTGTATTCGTTTAGGGCCTTTAAGATATGGGATGGGTTGTAACCCGCGCTGGCGGCGTTCCATAAGGATAGTGGCGTGATACGATAGGTGTGGATATGCTCCGGCGATTTTTCCAGTTCCGCAAAGGGGATTATTGCGGCGCGGGCTTCTTCGGTCCGTGTCGCATGAACATCAAGTAACAGGGTTCTGTCGCTTTGCACTATCAGCGGATTTGTAGCGTTTATGCCGTTGCTCGTCCCCAGGGTCATCGTTCCAGTATAGCTGCCTTCCCGTCCGTTACGAATACTTAACAAATGTGTAGTGTTTTTAGGATTGATGTTGCCAAATTCGACATCCGACACCCTGGGGAGTATGTTGTATTGTTTTACACATCGTGAACCGGTGCGTCTGGCTGTGGATTTTTCCAGTAATAGACAAGTACGGTAAAAAACCCGATGACCAGGACGGCAAGATTAAGGACAAAAGGCAAATCCCTGGAAATCCCCGAAAGTACGCCGCCGATCCAGCCGAAAGGGGAGGTTGCCGCCAGGATTATCATGTTCAAAATGGCCTGCACCCTGGCCCTTTCCTGGGCGTTCACGTAAAGGTCCACCAGGGACTTCGCCAGCATGAACAGGAAGGTGCCGCCGAAGCCGTCGAACAGCAGGGAAACGCAGAGCATGACGTATTTCAGCGTCCCCTCGACTGGCGTAATGATGAGGATGACCTGTCCGATGAACATGCAGGCAAAACCGACAAGCAGGGGCGACTTTAGAAAACGTCCCGTAAGGCGTGGCACCACCAGAAAGAAAAATAGAATCGCGATCGACGACCTTACGATAAGGAAAATCGGCAGAAGGTGATCGGCGACAAGGAGTTTCTGGGTTACGATGACCGGCCAAAAAGTAATGGAAACAAGACCCACGATTCCTACAATGATGCTAACAACAAGTGCGAAAACCGTTCCCTTGGACTTGCCGACAATCCTTAAAACCGAACCGTAACCCGAGGCCAGGGCAAACAGGCTTTTCCCCCGGCTTTCCTCCATGCGGATTACTCCCACCCTGGTCTCCCTGGAAAGAACGTAAAGCAGCACCGCCTTTATCGTCATTAACACGAATGCGTTGAGGTAAAGAATCCGCATTGCGGGAACCAGCGTGAGCCGTGAAAACAGTATCGCCGAAATCGGCACGAAGAAAACCGAAAACTGCCCGAAGATCATCATAAGGGAATTTATCGCGGTAATCTTGCTCTTTTCTGCGTCCTCGATAAGCAGGCAGTTCCATGAGTTGGTGGGAACCTGCATCGCCCCGTTTAGCAGTGCGGCGACCGCGAAGAACCAGAACCCTTCGGCCCTCCACCAGATTATGCAGGGGATACTCCACGCCAGAAAATCGAAAACCGCCGTCGCCTTTCGCCTGCCCAGCTTGTCCGTGATTGGCCCGCTAAGAAAGGCGAAAACGCCCTGCGAAAGCATGGCGATTGTCGCTGTAAGCCCCACCTGAAAATCGTTAAGCCCAAGGGCAAGCATAAACACGGATGCGTAGGGGAGGCACAGGTTCATGGAAAGCCCCCACAGGGGTTCGGTGTAGATGCATGCCTTGGGATTTCCTTTCAAACCTTTGAGTGTTTTTATGAGTGATTTGTCCAAAATTGCCGCCAAATACCGTGGTGTGTGTTTAGTTTACCGTAAGGGTATTTCGGATTTTGTTCAAGGGGGCGATTGCTTTTCCCTCGGGTGGGTAGTACAGTAATGTTTTATGAACGACAACGAACAGGGTGATCTTTTCGACGAGGGCGACGGTGCCGAAAACAGGGAACAGGTCTCCGAGACGGACATGCACGCACTTGCCGGGCTGTACTCGGATGCGGGAATCGATCTCTCCGCCCTGCCGCCGGAGTCAGGCCGCCTCTATGAGCTTTCCGTAAATGCCTTTAGTGCGATAGTTCATGCACGAATGAGCGAACTGCCAATCTCTGCGGAAATATCACGTTTTGAGCGGAAAATCCTTGCGGCTGCGGATGCGACGGGTATGGCGGTCAACGCCGCCGTGGCTGCCGCTCGTGACAGAACGGAAATCGCCATGCGGCAGTCGGCGGAGATTGCGGCCGAGGACAGGGGCGACCCCGATGCATGTACCGTGTACGAAGCGGCACACAAGGTTCGTCATGAAATTTGTCGGATAAGGGGGTTGTTGCGTTTTGCCCCTGGCGAAGATGGTGTGTACGCCGCTCTTTGCGCCCCCGACCACTTTATTCTGCCGGCACTTGGGGGGCATTTCAAAAAACGTTTTGGGGGAGCACCCTGGACCATCATCGACGAGAAACGCCGTTTCCGCCTGCGTTACGTTCCGAAAAAGCCGTTTGAATTTTCTCGCATCGGCGCAATTCCCAAAGCCTTGAAAAAACCGTCCGATGGCAAATGGGAAAACCTGTGGCGACAATACCACAAAACCATCAGCAACGAAGACAGGCGCAACCCAGGCTTACAAAAACAGTTCCTGCCACAACGTTACTGGAAATACTTGACGGAGATGCAGGATACCTCTAAAAACCCTGACTGAGTTTTTGGATTTTATGTTAACAACCTAACACCNTATCCTTTTGCGCTTAAAGTCCACCGCATNATCGGTACGAATATCAATGNTTGTCTCCGCTCAAAGCGGCAATNCGTTCATTGCTCTTTTTGATCCTGCGGGACAGGTTTTCGATAATGGAACGATCCAGGTTGGTATCGTTGCCGATGATTGCATCAAAAAGAGGGGCCGGCAATGCAAGTGCGGAAACGTTGGTCTTTGCCATGATTGTGGCGGTACGGCCTTCCGCAAGTAGGTAGCTCATCTCGCCCAGGAAAGAGCCTGGCTTTAGGGTGCCCGCGGAACTGCCTGGACCACACGGTGACGGTATAAGTACCTCGACCTCGCCTTCCAGCAGAAAATAGACCTCGGTTCCATCGTCTCCTTTTGACAGAACGATCTCGCCCTCCTGATAAGATCGATAATATTTTTTTAGCTTTCCATCGGCGGAGGAAAACAGCCTTAGTATCGGTTTGGATCCTGATGGCTGATCATTTCCTGTCACCTTGGTTCTGCTTTCCCTCAACCTCAAGAAAAGAAGGGCCTCGAAGGAATTTATTACGGCGGCAAACTGGGCCCCGAAAAAGAAAAACAGGAAGAAGAAATACACGTTTACCAGCAGGATGACAAGATCCGCCAAGGTACCGTAGAGGAAATTGTACCTGGGCTGTCTTAGCAGTATCTCCAACAACATTGCTGCGACCCCGTAGGCGACTACGCAGAAAATACCGCCCCAAAGTGCGGAAAGCTTGTCCGGGGGATTCGCTGGAATCAAACGATACACAAGATATAATAGAGAGGCTAGTGCGACAGGCTGGAAAGCCCAATGACCAAACAGATACGCAAAAAAATGTATGAACCAGGTGTCTGGAAAAAACCCGGCGGCGTCGTAAAGACGCAATGCCGTCCTGGAAGCCAGTATCATTGCCAGCATGATAATAAGTATCGCGAATTCGATGCCCAGCGTTACCAGATTGTCCTGTACAGGGTTTCGTCTTTTGGTTCCCGTAAAAACAATCTTAAGCCCCCGGTGCAACGAAACCGCAAAAATCCTGCCGGCCCAGAGAATGCTTATGATGGAAATAAAAGCTGGAATACCTGGCGGNGTGGCAATCAGAAAATCAACGGCTGGCCAATATTCGTCAAAGGCAATATCCANAAAGGGAATGTTCTGCAATAGGGCCACGGCTGCNTCNGGTGCGGCCTGGAAGGCACGAATCAGGAAAAACGATGCTATCAATAGCATGGGTGCTGCGGAAAGCAGGAAGCCGAAAGCGCNCGCTGCGGCATGGTTCGCNAGGCCATTCCCTGTAAAGAACTGCATGGTGATAAACAGGTGCTGCGTAAATGTTTTGGCGACTGTCCTGATTTTCTTCTGCAACGATTCCCCCTTATGTTTCGACCGCTGGTTTGCATCATACCCATTTTTAGGCGGCCTGAAAAGTCTGTGCATGGTGGGTTTTAACACAAAATTAACAGGGATTTCTTGCTTCCCTAACATTGGCACCGTAAAACATACCCATGGGTACCTTGGTCGAGATCGCCGAAATGCTTTACAGATTTGCTCTGGATGTCTATACTTGGAAAAAACTGGGGATGAAAGAGGGAATGGCATGAATACACGAATGGCATTATTGGAAGAGCTGAACCGGCTGCGGCACGATATTCTCGCAATGGCTACACGGGTGGAAGAGGATTTAGGCAAGGCCCTGACGGCCCTTCGCACCAACGATANCGAACTTGCGAAGGAGGTCAAGGCTGGCGATGCCGTGGTCAACGCNCTTCAGCTTAAGATCGAGGACGAGGCGGCCATCGTGCTTGCCACCCAGCAGCCGGTGGCCAGGGATTTACGGGAACTTGTCACGATTTTTAAACTGACTGGCAACCTTGAACGGGCGGGGGATCATGCCGTGCATCTGGCGAAGGCCGCTCTCAAGCTTGCCGGCGAACCTCCCTTCCGCTCGATGGAACGTCTGGAACGCATGGCGGAGGTCGGGCAGGAGATGATTCGTGCGGCAATCTCGGCTTTTCTTTCGCAGGATGCGGCGGCGGCAAGGAAGGCCGCCGCGCTTGACGACGCAATCGACGGGGAACACAAGGCTCTTATCGAAGAGGTACTCAGCCTTGTGAAGGAGCACCCCAGGCTTGTCAAAAAGGCGCATCGACTTATCAATACCTCGGGTCATCTGGAAAGGCTGGGGGATCATATCACCAACATCTGCGAGGGAATTATCTACATGGTCGAAGGTCACCATGAGGAACTGAATGAGTAGCGAAACCAACGCCCTCGGCGATGGGGCTCAGGCGACGGTGCTTATCATAGAAGACGATTCTGAAATTCAGGAACTGCTTGCTGTCTCGATGGCCAGGGAAAACTGGAAACTGGTGCAGTCGAAAAGCGGCGAGGAGGGGCTTGACTACCTTAAGAACCGCCGGCCCGACTGCATCCTCCTGGACATAATGTTGCCCGGCATAGACGGGTTAAGGCTCATAAAAAAAATAAGGGAGCTTGAAAATTGCCAGGGTGTGCCGATCATCATGACCACCGCCAGGGGAGAGGAGTCCGACATAATAACAGGGCTTGAACTTGGGGCGGACGATTACGTCGTAAAGCCTTACAGTCCCAAGGTGCTTATAGCCAGGGTTAGGGCCGGCCTTAGGCGGCAGGAGGAGGCATTCGCTTCGACGGAAACGTCGGCTTCCAAGGAAGCGTTCGCTTCCAGCGAAGTGGGGACGGAACGTAAAGGCAAGGTTTGGCAGCAGGGAAAAATACGGCTGGATGCCGACCGCCACGAGGCTTTCTGCGATGAAGCGCCCCTGGACCTCCTACCCACCGAATTTGCCCTTCTGCGGCATTTCCTTTCCAACCCCGAAATCGTGTTTACCCGTGGCCAGCTTATCGCCGCAATCAAAGGGCCTGACTACCCGGTAACGGATAGGGCCGTTGACGTGCAGATACTTGGCCTGCGAAAAAAACTTGGGGATGCGGGCGCAATGGTGGAAACGGTAAGGGGCATAGGTTACCGTTTTAGGACGGCAGGGTGATCACCTATAAGAAGGCTTTTTTCGTCCCGGCCCTTGTCGGCCTTGGGTTTTCCGCTGTCTTCGTGCTTTCTGCCTTCGTCATTGTATCGGACACCTTTGCTGCCTTCCTCCTGTGGCTCGCCGCTTTTCTGACAATCGCCGCCCTTTCCGTGATACTCCTGTTTTTACGTTCCCTTTCGTACTCGGTGCGGCAATTCTCGGAAATCGTTTATGGGGAACCCGGGGCCAGGGCTGGCTGGGGAATTGGGTCGCTCCCGGAAACCATCCTGCCGGCCCTGGAAAAGGCCATGCGGGATATGGCAGCGGAACTTAACCGCCGTGCCGAGGATGCCGAGGCGGAAGGCCGGCAGTACCTGGCCATACTCAACGGAATGTCCGAGGCGGTTCTGGCAATGGATCGTAATCTTGTCCTGCGTCTGGCGAACCACCGTGCCTGTTCCCTTTTTGCCCTTGACGAATGGCAAGGTTCTTCCCTGCTTAAGGCCACCCGTTCCACCGTGCTGGAAAAAGCCGCGCAAAAGGTTCTGGAGAGTGGCAACCCTGGGGAAACAAAATTCAGGCTGCGGAAGTCCCACGGGAGGAACGGAGCTCCTCGCAATACGGAACAGCTCTTTCGGGTTTTTGCCGCACCGCTTGCGGTACTGGACAAAAGGCTGGATATAGAGGGCGTGGTCATCGTCATGGAGGACGTTACCCGGCTTTCCAGGCTTGAGCAGGTGCGCAAGGACTTTGTCGCCAACGTTTCCCATGAGATTCGCACCCCCATTCAGGTTGTAAAGGGGTTTTCGGAAACCCTGCTGGACGATCCCTTGTTCGATGACACGCCCCAAGGGGAAAACCATCTTCGCCGCTTTGTCGAGATTATCCGCAGGAACGCCGTGACCATGGAAAACCTTGCCAACGATTTGCTTTCCATCGCCAGCCTGGAAAACAAGGACAGCGCCCTCGGCGAAAGGGAGATGCAGCCGCTTGCTCCGCTTTTCGCCGAGGCGATACTTTCGGTGGGCCTTCATGCGGAAAAAAAAGGGACAAGGCTTGTCGTGGACTGCCCAGAGGATCTGAAGGCGGCCGTTCACGGCTCGCTTATCATACAGGCGTTGATCAATCTTTTGGACAATGCGGTAAAATACTCGCCGAAAAAATCACAGGTACGGGCCTCGGCCTACAGAAGAAACGGGAAGATGGTGCTGGAAGTGAAGGACGAGGGCATAGGGATTTCCTCCGAGCATATAGGCCGAATCTTCGAAAGGTTTTACCGTGTTGACCGTGCCCACAGCCGTGAATCGGGGGGGACGGGCCTGGGGCTTTCGATAGTGCGTCACATAGCCCTTTTGCACAAGGGAAAGACGGAAGTCGAAAGCCACGCAGGCGAGGGATCTGTCTTTAGGATCGTGTTCCCGGCGCACCAGTAAGCACTATCACCAACCCCAATCCCCCTCGTCCTCAACGATATCGAGAAGCTCGATGGTAAAGATCAGCGTCGCAAATGGGGGGATTACCTGTCCGGCACCGTGCGCCCCATACGCCAGGTGTGAAGGGATGTAGAAGCGGAAAATGCTTCCCACGTTCATAAGCTGTATGCCTTCGACCCAGCCGGGTATCACCATTTCCAGGGGGATTACCTCCGGAAAGCCCCGTATGTGGGAACTGTCGAAGATGGTGCCGTCGATAAGGGTGCCCTCGTAATGGACGAGCACTGTCTCGGCTGCGGTTGGCCTTGGGCCGTCCCCCTGTTCGATTACTATGTACTGAAGACCGCTTTCGGTCTGGATTATTCCCGGGACCGTGGCGTTTGACGCAAGGAACAGCTCTTCCATTATCCGCAGTTCCTCCGCCCGTCTTTCCATGGCCCGTTCAAAGGCGATCTGCACGAGTTCCATGGCCTCGTATCGATCAAGCAATAGCTCTTCCTCGTCCCGTTCCATAGCGGCCATCAAACCCTCGACGAAGGCGGCGTAGTCGATTTCCAGGCCTGCCTGCCTAAGATCAAGCCCCACCGTCATTCCAAAGGCATAACTCGTTCTGGCCCTGTCCCCGACCATGTCGATGTCGTCCCTTATTCCCCGTGCCTGGGCCTCCAGGCCAACAAAAAGAAGGCAAAGTGCAAGCGCAAACAGTTTCATGGTTCTACTCCTTATGAAATATTAGTGATCGTGCCCGATGTCGATGATCTCAAGCAGTTCGACTTCGAATATTAGCGTCGAAAAGGGGGGAATCTGCGGACCCATGCCNTGGGGGCCGTAGCCCAAGTCCGATGGGATAAAGAACCGATAGATGCTGCCGGTGGTCATGAGTTGGAGACCTTCGGTCCAGCCCGGAATGACCCCCATAAGCGGAAATTCCACCGGCATACCGTGAAAGTGGGAACTGTCGAAGATTGTGCCGTCGATGAGCGTCCCCTCGTAGTGTACACGTACCGTGTCGAAGGCGGTTGGCCTTGGGCCGCCCCCCTCGACGATTACCTCGTACTGAAGTCCGCTGGCGGTAACGATTACTCCCGGTCTTTGCGCGTTTTCCGCAAGAAACTCGATTTCCCGTTGCCTGCCTACATCGATCCGTCTTTCCATTAAGACGGTGTATGCATTCTGGAAAACCTCGGCGGCCTCCTCCATGGTGTACCGGGTTTCGCCCCTAAGGGCATCCTGCATTCCCCTGGCGAATTCCTCCATGTCGGGGAATATTCCACTCATTCTAAAGTTCATCCCCAGGTTCATTCCCAAGGCATAGCTGCCGCTTCCGTCGAAGACCGTTTCCCCCGGCGGCGCAAAGGAGCCCGTTCCGGTCCTGCCGCACCCAGAAAAGCCGAAAGTCAATCCGGCAACGGCGGCGATTAAAAAGATTGTGTGTTTCATGCCTCAAGCATACCCCTTAATCGGATTTGTGGATAGCCAGGATGCGGTCGGTAATTCTCAGTTTCCCTTCCCCATAATAACCGTCAACACATACTACTAAAAATCATGGCAACCCCCAAAAGCCTTAGCCGTCTGCTTTGGAAATGCAGGGTTATTACCAGTGGTCGTCGATAAAAACGGGCGGCTACTGGTATAATTTTGGTATTCGGTATACATTCTTCGTAAAGACTTGGCGAGGAGAACGGCCATGGCCAACGTAAACCCCGAAACCCTACGTGACAAAACACTTAAAACCCAAGGCAACCTGATCCTTACCGAAAACGGCGAGCGGGTAAGACTGGTGGGCGTGAACTGTGCCGGCCTTGAGTGGGACTCTACGGGCGAGCAAATAAAAGAGCGTGTGATAATGGCTTTTGACGAATGGAAGGCGAACATTGTCCGGCTCAACGTGTCCCAGGATCGCTGGTACGGGTTTGCCTATGACCAAAAAAAGGATCCCGACGGAAGCAACTACAGGCTCCTGATAGACGAGGTCATGGAAACTGCAGTCGAGCGTGGCAAATATATATGGTTTGACCTGCACTGGTCCAACAAGGGCAAATGGGGCAGATACCTAAACCAGCACTGTATGCCCGACAACAACAGTGTCACTTTTTGGGACAATGCGGCACGCAGATACGCAAACCACCCCCTGGTGCTTTTCGGGCTTTACAACGAGCCTTACCCCGAAACCTGGGAGGAATGGCGTTCCGGCGGCTACAACAAAGAGGGAAAGTTTGAGATGGCCGGTATGCAGACGCTGATCGACACGGTCAGAAATGCCGGGGCAAAAAACATAGTGATTGTCGGCGGGATAGACTGGGCCTACGACATGCGTGGTTGCGAGGAACATCCGCTGTCGGACAGGGACGGGAACGGCATTGTCTACGATTGCCATATCTACCCATGGAAGCCTGCCCCATACGACGAATATATTCCGCCTTCCCTTGCCGCTAAATTCCCGATCATCATAGGCGAATGCGGTCATTACGGCGACAACGTAAACAACCCGGAAGGCCCACAGCGCAGCCCGTATGCCGAATGGGTGCCGGAACTGCTGGATTATATCCGTGACCGTGACTTCAACGTAACCGCATGGGATCTGCACCCCGAGGCAGGCCCCACCCTGATTAAGGACTTCGAGGGAACGCCGACGGAATTCTGGGGCGTGTACTATAAGAAATTCTGCATCGAGGCGAATTCTGTGCAATAATTACTGGAGTGATTTTTTCCCCAGGGCATAAGCCGCCGCAAACCCGGCGCAGAATGTTATCGCTCCGATTATAAATAATATCGTCGATGAACCGCTCTGGGAGACCAGGGGATTTTTTACCAGTGTAACGAGCGATCCCAAGATAAGGCCCAGGATGACCGCATTTACGGATTCATGAAAATAACGCATGAGTTTTTCCATTATCCTTGCCATGGCAAGGCAGCCTATGAGTGCCCCCACTCCGTAAGGCAACAGAACCATGGCGATGTCCCGTAGCAACGAAAAATTGCCAAGGTTTGTGACATAATCCCCGACGGACGAAATGGAGTAAACTATCAAAGGATACAGTCCCATGACAAGGAGGATAAACGCACCGCTCAGACCAGGGATAACCAAGGTGGCGCCGTTTATGATTCCGCCAAGGAAGACAAGAAGCAGCAAGGACACGCTCATCGTATATATGGCATATTCCGGATTGAGCGGTGTCGCATTCACGCCCAAAGACAAGGCGAACAAAGCGGCCAACGAAACTAACGCCAGCACAATATTCCTGGGTGCCATCCTGGGGGCTTCGCCTTTGGCTTTCGAGGTAATGAGCGGAACCGTGCCTGCCAGCAGCCCCATAAAAAACAGCATTACGGGAAACGAATAATATGCCAAAAGGTGCATTATTA
>JGI24694J35173_10002585_pt1 | contig 14547 bp, 9 predicted proteins | sample TergutCo191P1_FD_35173 | JGI IMG/M metagenome (IMG submission 35173) | reverse complement strand
CGGACGCAGGGGCCGCCGCCCGCCGATAATCGCGGTGATAAACTCCACGGGCGTAACCGACATGGAGCGCGGAATGGCGGCCCGCGCCCTTGCCCGCACGATAGACGAAACCTCCCGAAGGCGGCGGGTCAAGGCAATCGTGCTGCGAATAAACTCGCCTGGCGGAAGCCCCGAGGCCGCGGACTACATAGCCGAGGCCGTAACCAAGGCCAGGTCCCGCGTTCCGGTGGTGGTGTCGATGGGCGGAGTGGCGGCCTCCGGCGGCTACTGGGCCGGCATGAGCGCAAACCACATAACCGCCACGCCGGTAACGCTCACCGGTTCCATCGGCGTTATCGGAACGTGGTTTTACGACAGGGGCCTTAACAACAGGCTTGGCCTTAGCGTGGACGTTATGCAAAGGGGCAACCACGCCGATTTGATGACCGGCATCATTCTGCCCAAGCGCGATCTCAACGAGCGGGAGCAGGAAAGGTTCCGCAAATACATCATGGACCATTACGACGTTTTCACGGCAAGGGTCGCGGCAAGCCGCGGNATGGAAATAGAGCAGGTGGAGGCCGTGGCGCAGGGCAGGGTGTTTTCCGGAATCGGCGCGCTGAACGCCGGGCTTATCGACAGCATCGGCGGGCTTGCCCACGCGGTGCGGATAGCCAGGGAGCTGGCCGGCATTCCGGAGTACCAGGGCGTAGTCTTCGAGCAGCTTCCCCGGCCGACTTTCTTCGACAGGATGATGGGCCGCCTTGTAAAAATGGGCCTGCCCAACAGGACGGCGGCAAGCCGAAACATGGAGGCCGCCCTGCTTATGACCGACCTGTTCCTGCCCGTGCACCTTTTGGAAGACCTTCGTTTCCGCATCGCCCACAACGGGCGCGTAATGCCCATTCTGCCGATGGATAGCTGGGGAGCCGGGAAAAGGAAATAGGAAAGCGGGACAAGGACGGGACTCCAAGCTTGTCCCGCGCCGTCATGCCGCGACGGCAAATCAGGAACGAACGGGAAACGCGACATGCTGCAGACGCCGGAAAAAGAGATTGCCGCCGCCGGTTTTCCCGCGTACCTCCACGGTTTCAGCGCCCTCGATTCCTGCCTTGGGCGTAAAGCCGCAAACGCCGTTCACGTTTTGTGCGGCGCGGACGTTGCCGACCTTGCCCGCCTTTTCGAGGAGCTGAGGTTTCCCGGAGCCGCGTTTGCCGACGCAGCCCTGGACGTGGGCGAAAAAACATGGTACTTCCGCTGCGAGGAAATCGACGGCGGGCATTCCCTGCACAAACACCGCGCGTCGTTCGGCTTTCTGGAGTTTTACCGCGACTGCAAGACCCGCAGCTTCCACGACCCCAACGGCGTTTACCCCGTCCTGCGCGAAATCAAGGCCGAAGCTCCGACCCGCGAAACCCTGCGCAGGGTTATGCAAAGCTGCGACCCGGGTTCCGACCCCTCTCGGGCGGCTATGGACGGGGCCATGATCCTTGCCCGCTACTTTCCGGAAACCGGCATCAGGGAAACAAACGCCGCGGCAAGGAGCTTGGGCCGCGAAGCTTTGGGCGTTCCCCCCGGAACCGAGGAACAGCGCCTGCTGCTGAAGGAGCTGCTTTGCGTACCCTCCCCCTCCCCCGGCTTTGAGTTTCTGAAAAGCCGGGGCTTCATAGCCGAACACTGGCCAGAGCTTGCCGCGATGGACGACGTTGACCATTCCAAGGAGTTCCACCCGGAGGGAAACGTATGGAANCACACNATGGAAACCCTGCGNTACAGAAAGGCCCCGGGNCACGGCGCGGGTTTCGACCTTCGGCTTTCGCTTGGGCTTTTGCTTCACGACGTGGGAAAACCGCTTTCGCAGCCCTCCGGGGGGCCGCGCCGACCCTTCGACGGCCACGCCGAGCTTGGCGAAAGGCAGGCCCGCCGCTTTATGGAAAAGCTGGGCTTCGACTCCGGGCTTACCCGCGACGTCTGTTACCTTGTGCGAAACCACATGCTGCCCGCCGCGCTGCCCCGCCTGCCCCTTTTCCGCACCGCCGAAAAAATGGCCTCGCCCCTGTTCCCCCTTTTGATGGAGCTGTACCGCTGCGACGAGTCGTCGTCGTTCAAGGGGCTGGACGGCTACTACAAAAGCAGCGCGGCCTATCGCTCGTACCTGAAGCACCGCCGCAACCCGTACCGCTCGGCGGACGGGAAGAAGCTTTAGGGAACCGCCGGACAAACCATCGATTTCCGCTGACTTTTGGCACGAAAACGACTTTTGTGGGAAATATGTCGGTTTTTGCCCGAAATGGCTTGACGCTGTTTCGCAAATTGTGTATGGTCATCATATAACGACCGTGCTTATGCACAGAAGAATGTTTTGCATCCGGCTTTTCAGAGGAAAATACCGACCCCTGGGGGATTTTGTAACCAAGCTTGCCGCTTGCCAATACCACAGAGACTTCCTCGTACACACGCGCACGCACCATTCTGCATAAACGAAAGCCCGGCAAAAATTGGAGGTTGTATGTTGAACAGTTTGAAGAGCAAGATGATTATCCCGGTTTTGGGCGTCCTTGTGGTTTTGGTAGTCCTGATTGTCGCGTATGTGTCCGTGGCCACGCGAAACCTTACCGACGGGCTTGCGGAGGAAAGGGCCATGATGATTTCGAAGGCGACGTATCTGCGCCTCGACGAGCTGAAGGACTACTCGGCCCTTGCCGCCCGGCTGGTATCCCAAAGTGCTTATATTGCCGATGTTCTCCGCGCCTACGGTACGGCCGAGCAGGTCGCCGACAGGGATGCGTTTTTTTCGTACGTGGAAGGCAGAAGGCTGGAAATCGGGGCGGGCAACCTCCTGGTGCTTGACAATCTGGGGTATGTTTTCCTGCGCACGAACATCCCCGGAACCTTTGGCGACAACATGGGCGGAGGGGCCAACGTCCAGGCGGCCATGCGGGGCGAAACCATATCCGTGTTCGGCGTCGGTGCCCTTGCCATCCGCATGTCGCTTTCCACCTACACGCCGATAATGGACGGCGACGAGCAGATCGGCGTTTTCATAGCCCGCATTATCATGAACCAGGACGCTTTCGTCGACGGGTTTGCCGAGGTTTTCGACTCGCACGTTACAATCTATACGGGCAACGAGGCCGTCGCGACCACTATCCGGGATGCCGCCGGCAACCGCGCCCTCGGCGGCGAGGCGGATCCCCGCATAGCCCAGACCGTGCTCGAGCGGAACGAGATATTCAGGGACCTGATGCCGATCAACGGCGTACCCCACCATGTGTACGTCTTTCCGGTGCACAACGTGGCCGGCACCCCCATAGGCATGTTTTTCATGGCGTCTTCCAACGAGCACACTATAGCCGCAACCATGGAACAGCAGCGCAATCTGATCATCATCGGGTTTGGCGGCCTTGTTGTCGCCGCCATTGTAATGCTTGTGACTATGATTAAGATGCTGAAACCTTTTGACCTTCTTACGCGCGGCCTTAACGACATAGCCAACGGAGACGCGGATCTGACCAGGCGGCTTCCGATAAGGGGCAACGACGAAGTAGCCAGGGCTTCCGGCTACTTCAACCAAATCATGGAAGGGTTCCGCAGCATGATAGTCTCGCTTAAGGGCCAGGCAAACGAGCTTTCAAACATCGGCAACGATCTTGCCGGCAACATGACCGACACGGCTTCCGCCATAAACCAGATCACGGAGAACATCCAAAGCATCAAGGGCCGCGTGCTGAACCAAAGCGCAAGCGTCACCCAGACCAACGCCACGATGGAACAGGTTACAAGCAACATCAGCAGGCTTAGCGGCCACGTGGAAAACCAGACCAGCGCGGTGTCCGAATCGTCGGCGGCAATCGAGGAAATGCTGGCGAACATCCATTCCGTTTCCTCTACTCTCGTAAAAAACGCCGACAGCGTAAAGGAGCTGCAGGAGTCGGCGGAGGAAGGCAAGTCCAGCCTACAGGAAGTCGTCATCGACATTCAGGAAATCGAAAGGGAGTCGGCGGGGCTCATGGAGATAAACGCCGTGATGGAAAGCATCGCCGGGCAGACGAACCTGCTTTCGATGAACGCGGCAATCGAGGCCGCCCACGCGGGAGAGGCCGGAAAGGGCTTCGCGGTAGTGGCCGACGAGATACGCAAACTCGCCGAGTCGTCGGGCGAGCAGTCCAAAACGATTGTGAGCGTTCTTAAAAAGATCAAGGAGTCCATCGACAAGATCACCCAGTCCACGGAAAAGGTTTTGGGTAAGTTCGAGGCGATAGACCGCGGCGTAAAAACCGTGGCGGAACAGGAAGAGATAATCCGGAACGTGATGGAGGAGCAGAGCCACGGCAGCAAGCAGATTCTGCAGTCGTCCGGGCTGGTAAGCGAGATAACCCGGCAGGTGGAGGACGACTCGCAGCAGATGTTGCAGGGCAGCAAGGAAGTCATACAGGAAAGCAAAACCCTTGAAATGACGACCCAGGAAATAACCGAGGGCATGAACGAAATGGCGGCCGGCGCCGATCAGGTAAACCAAGCCGTAAGCACCGTAAACGAGCTCAGCGGCAGAACGCGGGAAAGCATCTCGGTTCTGGTAAAGGCCGTTTCGCAGTTCAAGGTTTAGGCAGGCAAGGCGGCTTTCGCGGGGACAAACAGGGCGGGGACTCCCTAGCCACCCCGCAAATGCCGCCATCCTGCGACCAACCCCGTTGCCCTACGGTGATCTCAGGGTAACGGGGTGGCGCCCACTAGCCAATAATTCGCCAATATAGGTCTTCCCATTCCGGGTTGTCTTTTTCTATTAGGGCCACTTTCCATTTTCTTTTGTAGAACTTCAGCCGCTTCTCCCTCTTTATGGCCTCGCGCATGTCGCCAAAAATTTCGTAGTAGACCAGCCTGTCTGCGCTGTACCGAGCGGTGAAGCCGTTATGAAGTTTGTTTTTGTGTTGCCATATACGTTTGACCAAATCGGACGTAATACCCACGTAGATGGTGCCGTTTTTCTTGCTTGCGGTGATATACACGTACCCTGTTTTCTCGCTCAGCACAGCGTGGATTATATATACGCTGTACCATACGATCAAGCCGGTAGGGAGAAAACGCAATAGACCCTGCGGTCAAGCCGCAGGGTGACGGCGTAGGTGCCGCAGGGNAAGATGGCACCGTGCAGGGCACCGCCGTCATGCTGCGGCTTGACCGCAGCATCCATTGGTCAAACCTTGAACTTGGAAACAGTCTGCGCCAGTATGGAAATGTTTTCCCGCGTTCTGCCGCTGAGCTCGTTTACGGTGTTTACGGCCAGGTTTACCTGATCGGCGCCGGCCGCCATTTCGTTCATGCCTTCGGTTATTTCCTGGGTCGTCACTTCCAGGTTCTTGCTTTCCTGTATGACTTCCTTGCTTCCCTCCAGCATCTGCTGCGAGCCGCCCTTTACCTGTTTGGTTATCTCGCTTACCAGCCCGGACGACTGCAGAATCTGCTTGCTGCCGTGGCTCTGTTCCTCCATGGCGTTTCGGATTACCTCTTCCTGCTCCGCCACGGTTTTTACGCCGCGGTCTATCGCCTCGAACTTCCCCAAAACCCTTTCCGTGGACTGGGTGATCTTGTCGATCGATTCGGTAATCTTCTTGAGCACGTCCGCGATCGTCTTGGACTGCTCGCCGGACGACTCGGCAAGCTTGCGTATCTCGTCGGCCACTACCGCAAAGCCCCGTCCGGCATCCCCGGCGTGGGCGGCCTCGATTGCCGCGTTCATCGAAAGCAGGTTCGTCTGCCCGGAGATGTTTTCCATCACGGCGTTTATCTCCATGAGCCCCGCCGATTCCCTTGCGATTTCCTGAATATCGATAACCACTTCCTGCAGGCTGGTCTTGCCTTCCTCCGCAGAGTCCTGCAAGTCCTTGACGCTTTCGGCGTTCCTGACGAGCGTGGCGGTTACGGACTGGATGTTCGCCAGCATTTCCTCGATTGCCGCCGACGATTCGGACACCGCGCTGGTCTGGTTTTCCACGTGGCCGCTAAGCTTGCTGATGGTGTTGGTTACCTGCTCCATCGTGGCGTTGGTTTCGGTGACGCTTGCGCTTTGGTTCAGCACGCGGCCCTTGATGCTCTGGATGTTCGCCGTGATCTGGTTCATGGCGGACGCGGTTTCCGTCATGTTGCTTGCAAGGTCGTTGCCTATGTCCGTAAGCGAGGCTGCCTGGCCCTTAAGCGAGACTATCATGTTGCGCAAGTCTTCCATGATTTGATTGAAATAGCCGGAAGCCCTGGCGACTTCGTCCTTGCCCTTTACGGGAACCCGCATCGTAAGGTCCGCGTCGCCGTTTGCTATCTCGTTAAGGCTGCTAGAAAGGACGTCCAGCGGCTTCAGCATGTGTATGAGGTACGGAAGCATCAGGGCGAGGGTTATCGCAAGGGCTACGATGCCGGTGATAATAAGGCCGTGCTGCAGGGTTTCCAGTTCCAACAGCTTGTACTCGTTTGAAAAGCCCACAAAGAACATGCCCACTGGGGTGCCTCCCCAGCCCAAAAGCGGGAAGTAGTAGGCGGTGTGCGGCAAAAGGCCGAAAATCATCAGTTCAAGGGATAGCGATTCGCCGCGCTCGAGCACCGCCTCGGCGACGTGTGGCGCTACGTGCGTGCCGACGGCGCGGGCTCCGGTAACCGGGTGCACTAGAGTAGAAGAAATCGATTCGGTTCCGCGAAAAATGGTAACCGCCGCGTTGAAAACCGAGGCAAACTCGTCCACGAAGTCGTCGGTGCTGATTTCCAGAATCGACGAAATCGTTCCTATGATGTTGCCGCCGTCGCGTATCGGCGCGGCTCCGGAAAGGCCCATTGGCATGGTGGCGGTCGCGGAGTAGACCGTGGTGGCAATCCCCTGCCTCAGAGCCAGCTCTATGGGCGGAGACACGAGGCCGGAATCGCCGTACCTGTCAAGCTCGTGGGTGCGCAGGATTATGTTGCCCTGGTTGTCGGCGATTACGAAGGCGGTCACGCCAAAGTAGTCTTTCCTGCCTTCAAGGTACTGCAAGAGCTCCATCCGGTTTCCGGCCCTGTCGATGTTCGCGTTCCATGCTCTTACATGGGTAAGAACCTCGAAGCTGCCGGAAATGGCGCGCGCCGTCATCAGGTTGTAGTCCTCAAGCGCTTCCAAGTGCGCGCGGGCCGCCTGCGAAGCCGTGGCAACGCGCTCCTGCGACAGGTGGTAGGCAAGATCCCTTACGTTCGATGTAACATACAGGACGATAAAAGTGACCAACACGATTAGGATCCCGACAATCGGGAAAATGATTTTACCCTTCAAACTGTTTAACATATAACCTCCATCCGAAAGCCTAATTTTATCTCGGGTTTCGAACCAATGTCAACCGGCTGTCTGATGGCGGTAACACACCTGTGGATGGCGGAAAAGTTAAACGTTGTTGCCCTGTTTCAGCTTCGCGCGCTATTGGCGCTCGTACAGCCCTTCCACTTTTTCAACGCCAAGCTTGGTGGCGGAGGCAATCTCTTCAACGGAAAGCCCCATCTCGATCAGGCTTCGCGCAATCTCAAGCGCCTTGGCTTCGGCTTCGGCTTTAGCTTCGGCCCTGCCTATTGCTTCACCTTCGGCTCTCCACTTGGCGATTAGGCCGGCTTCCTCAAGCACGCTTTCAAACGTTACGGCGGTCTCTCCCATCTTCATTGCCTCCTGTATCGCTGCGGCGTTCGCGCGGAATACCGCATCCAGATACGCGCCCAGCCTGGCGCCCTTGCCCCGCAGGTTCGCCTCGTCGATTATCTTCCTAGCCGTAGGGGTTTCAAGCTTGTTGCTCAGCCCCTTCAGCCACAGGTTCTCGGTTTTCTCAAGCCGCCGGGTGTCCACAATCTGTATCGGGAAAACGTTCCCGACTACAGTATAAATCCCGGGCCGGGTTTTTTCAACCGTGTATCCGCACACCTTTTCCAGGTGTTCGATCAGCCCTCTGGGGTGGCGGCTCTGCACGATCGATATGGTGATGTCGGTTACAGGGGTGCCCTCGATCGACGTGTACAGGCAGGCGTAGGCGCAGACCCTGTAGAAGCCCCTTACGGAAACGTAGTCTCCAGGGCTTTTGTACTCGATTAGGTTGGTTCCCCTGAATATGGCGGCGATGTTTTTCTCGATGGTTACGCCCTTCGCCTTTTTGACGACCACGCAGTCTATCCGCAGCGGCTCTGACGTGAGCTGCGTTTCCGGGTGGAACTCCAGGATGTCCAGGTAGGCGTCGAGCTCCATGGCAAGCGCCTCCACGAAGGCCGGATGCCAGGCGATGCGCGGCGCGTGGCCGCCGTCGGCGTGGTTTTCTTTCACGAGATGCACTGTACGGGAAAACTCGGGGTTTGTCCATCGCAGGGTTACGCCAGTTCAGGCCGCGGCTCGACCGCAGCACCCGTGGGGAAAAACGCCTGCGAATCCTGCCTTGACCCACAAAATGCAACGTACGGAAACCTTGAAACTATCCCGTTTCCGAGCTATTTTTAAACACAGGACGTACAACAGTGAGGGTCTTCAAAAATACGCGCTTCACCCGCTTTGCCGACAAAGAAGGCATCACGGACGATAGTTTAAGGGAAACCGTGGGTCTGCTTGAGGCGGGGCAGTTCGATGCCGACCTTGGCGGCGACGTTTACAAGATGCGGATGGCCCGCGACGGCGAGGGAAAATCAGGCGGCTACCGGGTAATCGTGGCTTTCAAGAGGGGCCGGCGGACGTTTTACGTGGAGGGCTTTGCAAAGTCCGATAGGGACAATATCGGCCGAAGGGAAAAAAAGAACTTCAAAGATATGGCGAGGAAATACTTGGGTTTTTCAGACGAGGCAATCGACCTGGCCATAAAAGCGGGCAGCTTTATTGAGATATAGGGGGCGGTATGGAAAAAAAATATCACTGCGACATTTGCATGGGAATTCATGAGTCAATGAAGGAGCTGTTTGACATAGGCCTAATTTCCGAGGCCGAAATGAGGGAATTCGACGATGGGTGCCTTGTCGCAGAACCCGCTATGGATACGGTTCCCGAATTTTTTGGAGCCAGCCCGGAGCCTCCGAAAGTGGAACGCGTTGCCGTCCAGTATTCCGCTGGATGACGATTTTGTCGCGTGGCGAACCATCGTCATGTTGCGGCTCGACCGCGGCAGGGGGAAAAACGCCTGCGAATCCCGAAATCAAGCCACAGGATGATGATTTTTGCCGTATAGCGACGGTATTTGCGGGCGAATCACGTCATAACGCGGCAGCGCAGCGTCACAATAGCAAAAAAGACCCAAAGATGGCGTATTCCCTATTGCGGTTTGACGGTATATGGCATATACTTAGCTGTACGCGGGCGGGAAATTTCCAAAAATTCCCCCGGCACTGCCCGGAAAGGGACTAGTTAAAAAATCCTACACGCCGGCGTTGTTCGGTGTAACGCAAACGCAGGAGGACTTTTTAGTATGTCGGTCATTCGAAACTTGAAGATCAGGGCTAAGCTGTTTTTGGGCTTTTTCCTAGTACTGGCCATCACGGTGTTTATCGCGGTATTCGGTATTGTCAACATCAACACCATCAATACCAACTATGCTCTTATGCAGGACTTCCCTTCTGCTAGGTACAACACCCTGAATTACATGGCCGCAACCATCATGGATCTTAGGCGTATAGTTACGGCCATGGCCTTCCGCATAGGCGACCATGCAAGCCTTAACGACCTAAGAGGCGAAGCCGTGGCCCAAAGAAGGTTTGTGGATTTGTATCTGGACAACTTTCAGAGCAGCCTAAGGGCGGACACGCAAATCGCCATAGACAGGCGGGACTACATGCTTCGTGAGTCCACCAGCCTGGGAATCCTGATTTACCAGTACATAGACGAGGTTCTGGAAAACATGTTTGCCGCCGCCAGAGACGGCATAGTCGGCGATCCCCAAAGCAGGGCGGTTATCGACGAAGTTCTGTACGCCGGNGGCGAGCTGTATGCGGACATCGCGGACGCGTTCGACCTGCTTAGGGACGGCGTGCAGACCACNTTGGAAAACCGCTACCTGGAAATACAGACCACCACCGCCATGACGATGACTATAATGATTATCCTTACCATCGTCGGCGTGATTCTTGGCGTTTGTATCGCCATGTACGTGGCCGCCATGGTAACCAAGCCCATCTCGCTTCTTAGCGCCGCCCTTGGCGACGTGGCAAACGGCGACCTCACCAAGAGGCTTCCGGAAGTCAGCACCGACGAAACGGGCATGGCCTCGCGCTCATACAACGAAAGCATGGAAGAGTTCAGCAAAATGATTGGCTCGATCAAGGGCCAGGCGCAGGAGCTTGCCGACATCGGCAACAACCTTGCCAGCAACATGACCGAAACCGCTTCGGCCATGAACGAAATCACCGCCAACATCCAGAGCATAAAGGGAAGGGTTCTGAACCAGAGCGCCAGCGTCACCGAGACCAACGCGACCATGGAGCAGGTTACCATCAACATCGACAAGCTCAACGGGCACGTCGAGCGCCAGACCGGCGCGGTCGCGCAGTCGTCTGCCGCAATCGAGCAGATGCTTGCCAACATCCAGTCGGTAACGACCACCCTTGCGAAAAACGCCGCCAACGTCAACAACCTTCAGGAATCGTCGGAAGCCGGCAGGTCGAGCCTTCAGGAAGTCGTTTCGGACATCCAGGAAATCGCCCGGGAATCCGAGGGCCTTTTGGAAATCAACGCGGTAATGCAGAACATCGCAAGCCAGACGAANCTGCTTTCGATGAACGCGGCAATCGAGGCCGCCCANGCCGGCGAATCCGGCAGGGGCTTCGCGGTAGTCGCCGACGAAATCCGCAAGCTGGCCGAATCCTCCGGNGAGCAGTCCAAGACCATCAGCTCGGTTCTTAAAAAGATGAAGGAATCCATCGACAAGATCACCCGCTCAACCGACAACGTCATGAACAGGTTCGAGACGATTGACCACGGAGTAAAGACGGTCGTGGAACAGGAAGAGACGATCCGCAACGCGATGGAAGAGCAGAGCCAGGGAAGCAAGCAGATTCTGCAGGCCTCCGGCCAGGTAAGCGAGGTAACCCAGCAGGTAAAGGGCGGCTCCATGGAGATGCTCGAAGGCAGCAAAGAGGTTATCCAGGAAAGCAAAAACCTTGAAAAAGCCACGCAGGAAATCACCAACGGCATCAACGAGATGGCCGCCGGCGCCGAACAGGTAAACAAAGCGGTAAACACCGTAAACGACCTCACCGGCAGAACCAGGGAAAACATTTCCACCCTCGTGCAGTCCGTTTCGAGGTTCAAGGTCTAGGCCTTGGCTGATGTTTGACCCCAAAGGCGGCCGTTCCGGAACATGCGTTTTGGAACGGCCGTTTTTGCGTTTGGGCGGCTGCGGCTTGATCGCGGCATCCATGGGGTAAAACGCCAAAGCCCGCCGCCGCGCTATTGACAATTCCCGTTTTACTTCGTATATTGGCAATATCGTCCCTTTTTTCGGGGGGCGCAATAAAATAACCCTTTAGGGAGGCCAGCAGATGGCAAAAGTGGAACTGAAAAGCATCGGGAAGGTGTACGAGGGCGGCGTTCGCGCGGTCGAAAACGCCAACATCACAATCGAGGACAAGGAATTTGTCGTATTGGTAGGGCCTTCGGGTTGTGGTAAATCGACCACGCTCCGGATGGTTGCGGGCTTGGAGGACATCACCGAAGGCGAGCTGTACATCGACGGCGAGCTTATGAACGACGTCCCGCCGAAAGACAGGAACATTGCCATGGTGTTCCAGAACTACGCTCTGTATCCGCACATGAACGTTTACGAAAACATGGCTTTCGGTCTGCGCATCAAGAAAGTGCCCAAGGACGAAATCGAAAGACGGGTAAAGGACGCGGCGAAGATTCTGGACATCGAAAAGTTCCTGGATCGCAAGCCCAAGGCCCTTTCGGGCGGGCAAAGGCAGCGCGTCGCGGTAGGGCGCGCAATCGTCCGCAACCCCAAGGTCTTCCTTTTCGACGAGCCGCTTTCGAACCTCGACGCAAAGCTGCGCGTTCAGATGCGCGCGGAGCTTTCCAGCCTGCACCTGCGCCTTAACGCGACAATCGTCTACGTTACCCACGACCAGGTGGAAGCCATGACCATGGCAAGCAAGATCGTCGTTATGAAGGACGGCTTTATCCAGCAGATAGGGGCCCCGCTGCACCTTTACAACCACCCGGCGAACAAGTTCGTCGCCGGCTTCATCGGCTCGCCGCCCATGAACTTCCTTACCGTTACGGTGCTGGAAGAAAGCGGCTCGCTGGTGTTGGCCGAGGGCAAGGACTCCTTCAGGATCAAGCCCGATCCGGGCCACGTCGAGTACCTCAAGCCTTACGTAAACAAGCAGGTCCACTTTGGAATCCGCCCCGAGGACTTGAACTACGTGGAAGCCCCCGGGAACAACAGCTTCAGCACGAAGGTAACAGTGGTAGAGCCCTTGGGCGCGGACACGCACCTTTGGCTTTCCACCGGCACCCAGCCTTTGGTTGCCCGCACCGAGCCCCATTTCACTTTCAAGGTCGGCGACACGGCTACCTTCATTCCCAGAATGGAAAAGGCCCGCTACTTTGACAAGGAAACGGAGACGGCGCTGGTTCCGGCTCCCGTGCTGTAATCTCCACAAGGCCCCCGAAGTTTGTTTCCGGGGGCCGCAGCCTAAACGCATGTTTCGCGGCTTTGGCGCGGAACTGCATGGTCGCCGCGGGCTTCGGGCTCTGCGGCGGCTAACCACAGAGGGAACGGACGGGAGCAGCGAGTTTGTCACCTTGGCCCGCCCGTTTCGTAATTTGCTATGACAGTTGACGAAAACCATACATTTTCCTCATTCGGCCTTTCGCAAGCCATGCTTAAGGCCATTGAGCGTAAGGGCTGGACGGCTCCCAGCACAATCCAAACCATTGCCCTTCCCAGGCTTCTTGCCGACGAAGGCCACTGCATCGTAAAGGCCCGCACGGGAACCGGAAAAACCGCCGCCTTTGGAATCCCGCTTATAGAGCGGCTTGCCCAGGCCGGCCACGCCCCGCGCGCCCTTATCCTTGCCCCCACCCGCGAGCTTGCCCTTCAGGTGTCCAGGGAAATCGCCTCGCTGGTTTCGCTTAACTATCCCCGGGTAACGGCGGTTTACGGCGGGTCTTCCATCAGAAATCAGATAATGGATCTGCGGCGCGGAACCGAAATCGTGGTAGGCACTCCGGGGCGCGTCATGGACTTGATGGAGCGAAAGTCGCTGGACGTTTCGGCGGTGGACTGGTTCATTCTGGACGAGGCCGACGAAATGCTTGACATGGGCTTTTTCGAGGACGTGGAAAAAATACTCGCGGCGGTCAAAACCGACGACCGCGAGCGTTCCCTTCATATAGCTTTGTTCTCGGCGACCATGCCGGAGCCCATCCTGAAGGTGGTGCGCCGGCACATCGGCGACGCGGAAATAATAGTGGACACCGCGCCGGAAGACGAAAAGCCCCTGGTGGATCAGTTCTGCATACTCGTAAAGCGCGAGGACAAGCTTGAAGCCGTGCGCCGCGTAATAGACAGCGCCGCCGAGTTTTACGGGCTTATCTTTTGCGCCACCAAGGTGGAGACCGACGAGGTCGCCCGCCGGCTTGTGGAGGCCGGCTATCCCGCCGAGGCGATACACGGCGATCTTTCGCAGGAGGTGCGGGAGCGCACCCTGCGCCGTTTCCGTCTGCACCGCGCCGTGGAGGGCGGCGAGCCGGCCATCCTTGTCGCCACCGACGTCGCGGCGAGGGGCCTGGACATCGAGCACCTTAGCCACGTAATAAACTGGGACCTCCCAAACGACCGCGAAACGTACGTCCACCGCATAGGCAGGACGGGCAGGGCGGGCCGGCGCGGCGTTGCCATAAGCCTTGCCACCCTTGCCGACAGGCGAAGGCTGCACCAGTTTTCCAAGATGATGGAAAAGAACCTTGGCACCGGAATTCTGTGGCTGAAGGTTCCGTCGGTAAAGGCCGTGATGAAGGCAATGCGGCGAAGAATCAGCTCGGCGGCGGTTGCCGCTTTGCCCGGGCTTAACCTTGCGGACGCTCCCGCCCCGCGAACCGAGCTTCAGGCCGGCGCGCCCGAAGCGTCGGCAAAAGCCGCGTCAGCCGTGCCAGAAAACGCCGCAAGCTTGGCGGCGGACGACGTGCCGCAGGAGGAAAGCTCGGTTTCGCCGTTTCTTGCCAAGGTTTGCCGCAACCTTATAGACAGGCTGGGAGCTGAAAAGGCGGTCGAAGCTCTTGTAACCATGAGCTACGGCAAGCTTTTGGATCCCGACCGCTACGGCCCCATAACCGAGTATTCCGAGGAGGACTTCGCCGATCCCGGCAGGGGCTTCGGCAAGGCCGTAGGCAGAGGCCGGGACGAGCGCAGGAGAGGCGGACGGGTAAGAACCCGTGCCGACCGCATGGACAAGGAAAGGCCGCCGGCGTTTGGAAAAGACCGCCGGAGCTCCGCCGGGGGAAGGCACGGCGGGCTGGAGGACTTCATACGGGTGTACGTGGGCCAGGGCCGGCAGCACGGGGCCGGCGCAAGGGAGATAGCTTCCTATCTGATGCGCGCC
>JGI24694J35173_10002578_pt1 | contig 14562 bp, 16 predicted proteins | sample TergutCo191P1_FD_35173 | JGI IMG/M metagenome (IMG submission 35173) | reverse complement strand
ATTATACCGGTTTTCCTGTTTAATGATTCAACTAAAATAATTTTTACCGCCAGTATAATCCCGATAAATACAGGAAATATGCCAAAGCTCATAAATGAAGCGAGCCAGCCGAATACCGGAGGCATAATTGTCGATCCGATATACGCGCATCCCATCTGAAGTCCGATTACCGCCTGTGAATTTTCCATGCCGAAATTCTGCGGAGTTTCGTGTAACATACTTGGAAATACCGGAGCGCAGCCAAGCCCTATCAAAAAAAATCCGGGTAGCAGCGCGCCGTTTCCGAACGGCAGGAATAAAGAAATAACTCCCGCTGCGATTATTATCTGCCCCATTCGGATCATCTGTCTGTTGGATAATTTCATTGTGATAAAACCGGATATGAAACGTCCTGCCGTTATGCCGATATAATAAAGTGAAATCCATCTTGCAGCGATTTCAGGCGCAATTCCCTTTTCCATCACAAGGAAACTTGCTCCCCATAATCCTGTAGTTAATTCTATTGTGCAATAACAAAAAAATGACGCAAGCGCTTCTTTTACTCCAGGTATGGAAAATAAATTACGGAATTTAACAGTTTCTTTTTTAACGCCTTCTTCGGGAATATTTTTTTTCCATAACGGCAAGGAAATAATTAAAAATACTACAATGCCGAATAAAATAAAGCTTATTGTTCTGTAGCCGGTATGCCATGAATTTCCTTTTAATAAAAGCGACGCAATTAATATCGGTCCAAATGAAGCGCCGATACCCCAGAAACAATGGAGCCAGCTCATATGTCTTGCTTTGTAATGCAGAGCGATATAGTTATTTAACGATGCGTCAACAGCGCCCGCTCCCAATCCGAGCGGAACAGCCAAAAAACATAAAAACATAAATGAGTTCGATAATGATATACACATGAACGCAGCCGCTGTCATAAAAATACTTATTAATGAAACAAGACCGGTGCCGAGCCGTTTTATTACTTTTTCGCAGAAGATGCATGATATTACAGAGCAGCTTGTCGCAATCATTGAAATAATCCCCGCGTAATGTAGAGGAACATTCAAAGGTCCGTACATTGACGGCCACGAAGGACCAAGAACAGAATCTGGAAGCCCAAGACCGATAAAAGAAAGATAGATAATGATTAATAAAAATATTGATGCCATATAATTTTATTCAGTTTAGTTTTATCAAGGTGTGATGTCAATGTATATGATTATGTTGACTTATTCAGATACCGAATATAATCTTTAATCAACATGGAAAAAGAGACGGAAAAATTATTTTCTCTTGTCAAGGAAGCGAAATATCTTGTCGCTCTCACGGGAGCCGGCGTCAGTACTCTTTCGGGGATTCGCGATTTCCGCGGCAAGAACGGACTCTACAACGACATGGACGCCGAAAAAATTTTCAACATTGATTACTTTGAAGAAGATCCGTCTTTTTATTACAAACACGCAGGTTCGTTCATTTACAATATCGATGAAAAAGAAGCTTCGATTGTTCACACTACGCTCGGTGATCTTGAAGAGCGCGGATTTTTAAAGGCGCTGATTACGCAGAACATCGATCTGCTTCATCAAAAGGGCGGGAGTAAAAACGTGATTGAGATTCACGGCTCTCCGAAGATACACTACTGCCTGCGCTGCTCAGGCGTGCGTATAAGTTTTGAAGAAGCCGCCGCCGCTGTGCATGAGGGGAAAATGCCTCTCTGCCCCAAGTGCGGCAGGGTGTTAAAACCCGCTATTACTTTTTTCGGCGAAAGCCTTCCCATACAGGCTTTAAAAGACGCGGTAAGCGAATCGCAAAAAGCGGATTTGATGCTTGTGCTTGGAACAAGTCTGACAGTTCAACCTGCCGCTTCAATGCCAAATTATACGCTTCGCAGCGGCGGAAAAATTGTAATTGTTAATAATCAGCCTACTCATCTTGACAGCAGCGCAGAGCTTCACTTTGACGATCTTGAAACCGTGTTTGAAGAATTAAAAAGTTTTTTGGAAAAATAAAAGGAGACAGGGCAATGCAGTCATTTTTATATTCAGGCGGCGGATTAATATTTATTTTTTTAATGACTTGTCTTGGAGCGGCGACAGTTTTTTTATTTCGCAAGGCAATGCCTGGAAATTTTCAGCAGATCTTTCTCGGACTTGCCGCCGGAATAATGGTTGCAGCATCAATATGGAGTCTTCTAATTCCTTCCATCGAGTTATCTGAAACTCACGGGATGCGCGGATGGATTCCGGCTGCCTTCGGTTTTTTGCTTGGAGTTTTATTTTTGCTTTTTCTGGATCATATCATTCCGCATCTTCACGCTTTTACAGGCGTCGCNGAAGGACCCGCTTCNTCNTCGAAACGCACAACGCTTCTTGTTTCAGCCGTTACGCTTCATAACATTCCAGAAGGCATGGCGGTCGGACTCTCTTTTTCACTNGCTNTGCAAAGCGGCGATTCNGCAATGTACGCTTCCGCGCTTGCGCTTGCGCTCGGCATCGGCATTCAGAATTTTCCCGAGGGAGCCGCTGTTTCGCTTCCGCTTTTAAAAGAGGGGATATCAAAACGGAAAGCTTTTGGGCTTGCATGCTTATCAGGCGCGGTCGAACCTGTTTTCGGTTTTTTAACAATGATGATAGCTTCGTTTATCGTTCCTGTTATGCCCTGGCTTCTGGCTTTCGCGGCAGGTTCGATGATCTACGTTGTTGTCGAAGAATTAATTCCCGAAGCGCAGATGAATGAACATTCACACGCAGGCACATTGGGTTTCGTTGCGGGATTTTTAATCATGATGATACTCGATGTCGCACTGGTGTAAGACAGAGACGTAATTGACATGAAAATGGTATAAGAATATTTAGACAAATAATATACAATATGCTAGTATTGAGGAATTGTAAGATAATAATTTGTCTTTTAAGGCAAAAGGAGTGAAATAATGGCAGAGACCAGATATGAGCCGGTAACAGACCCGCAAAGCTTGTCCGTATGCCTTGCAAGAATCCGTAAAGCCCAGGAGGCTTATGCGGCTTTCAGCCAGGAACAGGTAGACAAGATTTTCTTCGCGGCAGCCCGGGCGGCGGCAAAGCAGCGGATTCCATTGGCAAAAATGGCGGTAGCTGAAACCGGTATGGGGATTGTAGAGGACAAGGTAATAAAAAACCTCTATGCCTCCGAGTACATATACAACGCCTACCGTAACGAAAAAACCTGCGGCGTTATCGAAGACGATCCTGCGGCGGGCTACATGCGTATCGCCGAGCCAATCGGTCTTGTGGGAGCGGTAATACCGACCACGAACCCCACGTCTACGGCGATTTTTAAAACGCTTATTTGTCTTAAAACAAGAAACGGCATCATCATTTCGCCGCATCCGCGTGCAAAGGGCTGTACCAATGCGGCTGCAAAAGTTGTTCTGGATGCCGCAGTGGAAGCCGGAGCGCCGGAGGGGATTATCGGCTGGATAGACGAGCCAAGCCTGGAAATGACAAATACTGTAATGAAGGAAGCGGACACCATTCTTGCCACAGGCGGACCTGCCATGGTCAAATCGGCTTATTCTTCCGGCAAGCCTGCCATCGGCGTAGGCGCGGGCAACACCCCTGTAATTATAGCCGAAAGCGCGGACATTCTGTTAGCTGTCAGTTCAGTCATTCATTCCAAAACTTTTGATAACGGCATGATCTGCGCCTCCGAGCAATCAGTGGTTGTCCTTGCCGGCATATACGACAAGGTAAAAGCCGAGTTTACAAAGCGCGGCTGTTACTTCCTTAACCCTGAAGAAACCGAAAAGGTACGTAAAACGATCATCGTAAATCACGCGCTTAACGCGAAAATTGTCGGACAAAAAGCGGCGAAGATTGCCGAGCTTGCCGGCGTTAGCGTTCCCGAAACAACAAAGATACTTATCGGTGAAGTTGAAAGCGTGGAATTGTCTGAAGAGTTCGCCCATGAAAAACTTTCCCCGGTACTGGCAATGTATAAAGCCGCGACATTTGATGAGGCTTTGGAGAAAGCTGACCGCCTGGTAAAAGACGGTGGTTACGGTCACACCGCCAGCATTTATCTCAATGCGCAGATCGATACTGAAAAGCTCGCCGCTTTCTCAAACAAAATGAAAGCCTGTCGTATTGTGGTCAATACACCGTCAGCTCACGGTGGCATCGGCGACCTGTACAACTTCAGACTGCGCCCGTCGCTTACTTTGGGATGCGGCTCGTGGGGCGGCAACTCAGTTTCGGAGAATGTAGGCGTGAAGCATCTGCTCAATATCAAAACGCTTGCGGCAAGGAGGGAAAATATGCTGTGGTTCCGCGCGCCTGAAAAGGTGTATATAAAAAAGGGCTGCCTGCCTGTAGCCCTCGATGAGTTAAAAAATGTATTGGGGAAGAAGCGGGCATTCATCGTTACCGACCAGTTCCTCTATAGTAACGGTTATACCAAGCCAATCACTGACAAACTTGACCAGATGGGCATTGTCCACGATACATTCTTTGATGTAGCCCCCGATCCGACACTGGGTTGCGCGAAAATCGGCGCAACGCAAATGAGCGTTTTCAAGCCCGATGTTATAATCGCCCTTGGCGGCGGTTCGGCAATGGACGCGGCAAAGATCATGTGGGTTTTGTATGAGCATCCGGATGTTGACTTCGCCGATATGGCGATGCGCTTCGCGGATATTCGTAAGCGCGTGTATACCTTCCCCAAAATGGGCGAGAAGGCTTACTTTATAGCGATTCCAACTTCCGCAGGAACAGGAAGCGAAGTGACTCCTTTCGCGGTCATCACCGACGAAACTGTTGGAATGAAGTACCCGCTTGCCGACTACGAACTCATGCCTGACATGGCGATCGTAGATGCTGACATGCAGATGAACGCCCCGAAAGGTTTGACATCCGCATCCGGTATCGATGCGGTTACCCACGCTCTTGAAGCTTACGCTTCGGTAATGGCGACTGACTACACAGACGGGCTTGCGATTCAGGCGTTAAAGGTTTGTTTCCAATGGCTGCCCGTAGCGTATAACGAAGGCGCGGCGAATATTACCGCCCGCGAAAAAATGGCGAACGCCGCCACTATTGCGGGCATGGCTTTTGCCAACGCTTTTCTGGGAGTGTGCCACTCGATGGCGCACAAGCTCGGCGCGTTCCACCATCTGCCTCACGGCGTAGCCAACGCATTGATGATTTCGGAAGTGCTGCGCTTTAACGCTGTTGAAGTTCCTCCAAAAATGGGAACCTTCCCTCAATATGATCATCCAAAAACCCTGAGCCGTTACGTTGAAATCGCCGACTCTCTTGGGCTTGGCGGAAAGAACGATGAGGAAAAACTCAACAAGTTAATTGATGCTATCGAAAAACTCAAAGACGCAATCGGCATCAAGAAGACCATCAAGGACTACGATATCGATGAAAAAGATTTCCTTGCGCGTTTGGACGAGATGAGCGAGCAGGCTTTTGACGATCAGTGCACAGGCGCAAATCCGCGCTATCCGCTGATCGAAGAAATCAAAAAAATGTATCTTAACGCTTTCTACGGAAAGAAGGAGAAGGTGTAATGGGTAATTATAAACTTGATAAAGTAATCTCGGTTCGCACCTCAAAGACAATCTACAAGGACGGCGACAAGGTTATCAAACTTTTAGGCGAAGAATATACGGCTCCCCGCGCAATGTCCGAAGCTTTGAACTTCGCCGCGGTAGGTGAAACAAAATTGAAAGTTCCCAAACTATATGAGGTTACGCAAATCAACGGCAAGTGGGCTATTGTCTGGGAATATGTGGAAGGCACTTCTCTTGACCGCATTATGGAAAAAAATAAAGACAAGGCGCAGGAGTATATTGAACGCTTTGTGGACATCCAGATTGACATGCACAGTTACAGCGCAAGCTGGCTTCCGCTCCTTTCTGAAAAAATTGAAAGGAAAATCAAATCTTCATCGGAGATTGACGCAACCTGCCGTTACGAATTGTTAGGAAGACTTGCCGGCATGCCGAAAAACACAAAACTCTGCCACGGCGACTTTAATCCAAGCAATGTTGTTATCACCGACAAGGACGAGGTGTATATAATCGACTGGTCTCACGCTTCCCAGGGCGAGCCTCTGGCTGACGTAGCGCATACCTATCTGTTGTTCTGGCTGTCGGGTAACATAGGCATGGCTGACAAGTACCTCAAGCTCTTTTGCAAAAAGAGCGACACGCCTAAACAACGTGTGGAGAAATGGCTTTCCATTGTCGCGGCTTCGCGTCTTCCCAACGCAAGGAATGAAGAAAAAGAATTCCTTTTGAGCTGGGCGAATGTAGTTGAATATCAATAAGAAGTATGTGCACCGCGTTGCGGTGCATTCGATTGAAGTAGTCGCTTCGAATTAAAGGTTCGCCGCGACCAATATTGAGGTTAATAATGAAAGTAACTGTATGTATCGGCAGCGCCTGCCATGTAAAAGGCGCGGCAAAAATAGTGGATGAATTGCAATACCTTATAGCCCAGAAAAATTGCGGCGATAAAGTTGAACTTGCAGGCGCGTTCTGCATGGGAAAATGTCAAACAGGCGTTTCGGTAACAGTAGACGATGCGTACCATTCGCTAAAGCCGGAAGACACCAAAAAATTTTTTGAGGAACAGGTCGCGAAAAAACTGAAATAAAAAGGGGATGCGGATATGGATAAGATAACTGTCTGCATGGGAAGTTCCTGTTTCGGAAAGGGAAACCAGGCTGCTGCCGAAGCGGTTACGCGGTTTGTTGAAGAGCATAAACTCGAAGATAAAATCGAAGTGTCAGGCTGCCTTTGCAGCGGTCATTGCGCCAAGGGTCCCAATATAATGATAAATGACAAACTCATTTCCGGCGTTTCCGAGCAGAGCATAGGCGCGGTTATCGCGCAGGAACTGGGACTTACATTATGAGTCTGTTAAAGAAAAAAGCGCCGGTTCATACGGTATATGAAAAGTGTCTTGACTGTTACAAATGTATCCGTATGTGCCCTGTTAAGGCTATCAAAGTTGTAAAAGGGCAGGCGCATATTATGTACGAACGCTGTATTTGCTGCGGACGCTGCGTGAATAACTGCCCTACCAATGCGAAACGTTACAGAAGCGATGTTGAAACAGTAAAGCTGCTTCTTGCAGGGAACAAGAAGGTTGTAGTTTCCCTTGCGCCTTCTTTTGTTTCTGATCTTCCCGGCTGGACAATCGAAACAATTATCGCCGCATTAAAAAAACTGGGTTTTTCCGCTGTTTCCGAAACCGCACTTGGAGCGGATTTTCTTTCTGCTCAAATTGCTCGAGACCTTGCGCAGAACAATAACAAACCGCGCCTTATGATCTCATCGGCTTGTCCTGCCATTGTCGCTTTTATCAAACTCTATAAACCGGCTCTTGCGCCGTTTGTTTCTCCCCACGCATCGCCGCTATTAACGCATGCCCGGTTTTTACATTCCCATTACGGAAAGGAAACTGCTGTCGTTTTTATCGGACCGTGTTTCGCCAAGAAGCACGAGGCTGACCTTTATGAAAACGATATTGACGCGGCGATTACATTTCAGGAGCTTGCCGAATGGCTGGAAAAAGAGCGCATAACGCCGGCAAGCGTGTCAGCTTCGTCTGATTGCGTTTTCCAGCCTCGCCGAAGCGCAAAGGGCGCGTTTTTTCCCGTTGAAAACGGAGAGATAACCGCCTTCAGCGCCTATCTGTCAAAAGCTGCGTCAGATGCCGGAAAAAAAATTGATACTGTTTCCCTGTCCGGTATCAGCGCTGTAAAAAAATTATTATCAGGTTTTGAATCTGAATCCCTTGAAAAACCGCTGTTTCTGGAACTGCTGGCATGTTCCGGTGGCTGTATCAACGGTCCGGGCATGTCCGGAACACTGCCGGGAATTATCCGTAATACACGTCTGTATAATTATGCCGGCGCCGCAGACGACACCCTCGATGACTCAACATTATCGCATTCGCCTCCGGTTGAAGCGGATTATCCGCTTAATATTCTGCCCATCACTATCTACTCGGAACAGGAAATCGCTGAGGCTCTCCATTTGGTCGGCAAATCCAACCTTGACGACCGCCGTAACTGCGGAAGCTGTGGCTATGATACATGCCGGGATTTGGCTGTTGCGTTCCTGAACGGCTGGGCGGAAAAATCAATGTGCGCTTCTTATATGCGCCAGCTTGCCAGCCAAACAGCAAACGGTCTTATGAAATCAACTCCGTCGGGAGCAGTCATTGTGAACAAGGAACTCCAGATTATCGACTGCAACGAACCTTTTGCCCGGATTATGGGAGAAGAAACAGAAAGACTGTATGCCGACAAACCGGGATTGGAAGGAGCGGATTTAACCAAAATCGCGCCCTTTGCCCAATATTTTACTTCTGTCATCGAATTGAACGGTCCCGATCAGGTACAGTGCGATGTCAGAGAAGGGAAAAAAATATTCCATATAAAAGTATTTGCTATCGAAAAAGGCGAGACTGCCGCTGGAATAGTGGACGATATTACCGAGCCAAGAGTGCGCATCGACAAGACTGTTGAACGGGCGCAGGAAGTTATCAAGAAAAACGCCGCCGTTACCCAGCAAATCGCTTTCCTGTTAGGTGAAAACGCGGCGGAATCGGAAGCTATCTTAAACTCCATCATCGAATCGTACACCACGGAAAAGGAAGAGCAAGATGCCTGAAACAGCGGTTTTTAATTCCGCAGGAACCGAAGTAACACGGGGCAGTTTAGCCGGAAATGCCGCTAATTTGATGATAAAAAATACCTTTATTGAGGTTGAGTACTCCCAGTTGTGCAAATACAAACAGAGCTCTCCGGGGGATATGTTCATCACGCAAAAAAATCCCAGTGACGGCAGGGTGATTACAGCTCTTTCCGACGGGCTTGGTTCAGGGATAAAAGCGGGAGTGCTTGCCTGTCTTACAGCGACAATGGCGGTTAAATTCATTTCTTTTAATATTCCGATTAAACGCGCCTCTGAAATTATTATGAACACCCTGCCTGTATGCAGCGAGCGCGGAATCAGTTATGCGACATTCACCTTGATTGATATTTCGCAGGATGCGACGGTTAAGGTTTTGGAATATGATAACCCTCCCTGCATACTTATCAGGCAAAAGACGGTTGTGGAGCTTGAAAAAGAAAAAAACGCTTTCCAGCGGCAGAACAAAACAACAGGACCTAAAAACGAAACATCGGTATTTTATTCCCATTTTACCGCCCAGCACGGCGACCGGCTGATTTATTTTTCCGACGGAGTAAGCCAGGCAGGCATGGGCACAAAAATAAATCCCTTCGGATGGACTGCGAAAAAAGCGCATAACTTCGCCCTTGAACAGGTTATGCGAAACCCGGATATAAGCGCCCGCGATCTTTCCCACTCAATCGTCCAGCAGGCTTCGTTATTCGACATCGGAAAACCAAAGGACGATATTTCCTGCGGCGTTGTGTATTTCCGAAAACCCAGAGATATGATGGTGCTTACAGGCCCTCCTATGCACCGCGAGAGTGTTTCGGAGATGGCAGGTCTTTTCGCTTCCTTCTCCGGGAAAAAAATATTATCGGGGGGAACTACCGCCACCATCATCAGTGAAATACTGGGGAAACAAATTAAAGTCAATATGAAAAGCTATGACAAAAATGTTCCGCCCTGGTCGGATATGGAAGGCGCTGATTTGGTTACAGAAGGCATAATCACTTTAGGAGCGGTCTCGGAAATGCTTGAACATCACGAGATTGATACTTACGCCGCGAAGCAGAACGCCGCGACCCGCATTGTAAATATGTTCATGGACAGTGACCGGATCACTTTTATAGTGGGCACTGCAATCAACGAAGCCCATCAGGACCCAAACATGCCTGTAGAGCTTGACATACGGCGTAATGTAATAAAACGCATGGCGTCACTGCTTAAAGATAAATTCCGCAAAGAAATTATTATAAAATATTTTTAAAAAGGCGACACATGAAGAAACACAAAGTAACAATATGCACAGGCACAGCCTGTTTTGTCATGGGCGGTTCGGAACTGCTGCTTCTGGAAGAAGAACTTCCCGATGATCTTAAAGCTGTTACGGAAGTTGAAGGCTCTCCATGCAGCGGTATTTGTAATCGCAGCGAGTACTCAGGTGCACAGGCTGATCATGCGCCCTTCGCGCAGGTTGACGGAAAAATAATAGAACAGGCAAGTATTCAAAAAATCATTGACTGCCTTAGAACGCTGGAGGCAGAAAGCCAGGGGCTTCATAATGCTTAACATGAACAACAACGCTCACAGGTTAAAGAGGGAAATACTTGTACGTCTCACCAGGATTCAAATTGAAGGCAGACTTGATGAAGCTGTCGATAACATACCCAAAGAACTTGCTCCTCTTGGCAGCGCGTCAATACGCTGCTGCATCTACCATGACCGTGAAATAATCCGCCAGCGTGTGATCGCAAGACTCGGGTGGAGCCTGGAAGAATACGATGATGAGAAACGTATTTCTCAATATGCGAAAGAAGCGCTTGCGCGTGAAAAACCAATCTGGCCGATACACACAGTAATTGACGAAGCTTGCAATGCATGTGTACGCTCGCATTTTATGGTAACCAACGCTTGTCAAGCCTGCCTTGCTCGTCCGTGCCTTACCAACTGCGGCAGGAAAGCGATTGAGATTAAGGACGGAAGGTCATGGATTGACGGCAGCAAGTGTGTGAGCTGCGGTTTGTGTCTGCAAAATTGCCCTTATAAAGCGATCATCAAAATTCCGGTTCCCTGCGAGGAAGCCTGCCCTGTAGGTGCCATTACCAAAAATGAAACCGGCAAAGAACGCATTGATTACCAAAAATGTATTGCCTGCGGCAACTGTATGAGAGAATGTCCCTTTGGCGCGTTAGTGGATAAAAGCCAGTTGTTTGACGTGGTCAAGCACATTATGGCTGGCAAAACAATTGTCGCTCTGTACGCCCCGGCTGTCGCCGCTCAATTCCGCGTTGAAAGCGGTCAGCTTGAAGGCGCGCTATTAGCATCCGGTTTTTCAGGCGTAGTGGAAGTGGCGCTTGGCGCGGACATTACTGCGGACAGGGAAGCGCAGGAATTCGAAGAGCGCGTAAAACAGGGTGACAAGATGATGACTACCTCCTGCTGCCCTGCTTATGTGCGGGCTGTGCGTCTCCATGTGCCGCAGCTTGCGGATTGTATTTCCACCACTCATACACCAATGCACTATGCCGCCGAAATTGCAAAAAAAGAATACCCCGGCTGCATTACAGTTTTTGTCGGGCCGTGCCTTGCTAAACGGCAGGAGGGCATGGACGATGATCTTGTTGATTACGTCATTTCCATTGAGGAGATCGGCTCTCTTTTCGTTGCCAAAAATATTGATGTAGCAAAGGCGGAATCTGTTCCGGGGCAAAAACTCCCCACAGCCAGCGGAAGAAACTTCGCTAAATCAGGCGGCGTTGCTCAGGCGGTAAAGGCGCGTCTTAAAGACGCTTCACTATTAAAAGAAGCGATCATTGACGGCCTTGATAAAGCAGGCATAAAACGTCTTACTGAGTTCGGCAAAATAAACGCGGGGAAACTTTCCTCTGCTGCGGACACGCCGAATCTTATTGAGGTAATGTCCTGCCAGGGCGGCTGTATCTCAGGACCTTTGGTGGTCACAAATCCAAAAGTCGCTCTCATGCAGTTAGGGAAGTACGCGGAAAAAGGCGCTCCCGTTGCTGTCAAGTAAGTAATTAAATTAGACGTATTAAATCAATACCGTTTTTATCTGCGGTAAGTTCAACCATTTTCACAGTGTTTTTTATTACCGCAGCGGCGATCTGTTCATCAAGAGTCGGTGTTTCAACAGGCAGAAAAGGCAGCCGGCGTTCCGCGATAATCTGCCGGTAATACATAATAACGCTGCCATCAACACATTGGCGTTATAAAAACAAAATTTTCTCTAAAACCATACCCGCTCTTTCGTGAATTTTTTCACGGTTTTCTGTGAAAAACTGCACATGACAAAATTAGTAAATTGGTTGACAATTAAACCTAATATTTCATGGAAGGTTTTTAAATGAAAAGCATTGAAAAAAAATGGCGGAATTTTGCGTTAGCGAAATTTATTATTGCCATCATTGCAATAATCGGATTTGGGTTTTCCGCTTGCGGTGATGATGATGGTAATAGCGGCAACGGCGGCGGCGGGAATGGAGGTGGCAGCAGCGGCGGCACTATACCTACAGAATTAAGGGGTAATACTTACATCAACGCCAGCGGAGATAAATTGGTTTTTGGAGCAACATACAACATTACAGTTACACTGAAAAGCGGAGATGCAAAGACTTTTAGGTATTGGGAATATAACGATGGATATTTATTTTTTAACAATTCAAGAGACGAAGTGATTAAATATGAAAACAAAACGCTTGGTATGGTCAAGTTAACATTTCCCAGCGGGGTGGAAATGCTTATGGGTCCTTGGATTAAACAGTAAATAGAGTCTGTCTATATGTAGACACATTAGAGACAAACCGCCTTTAAAACTTAATTATGGAGGGTTTTAAAATGAAAAACACTGAAAAAAAATGGCGGAGTTTTGCGTCAGCAAAACTTATTATTGCCATCGTTGCGGTAATCGGATTTGGGTTTACCGCTTGTGGTGACGGCAGCGGCAATGGTAATGATGGCGGCAGCGGTTCAATAGGCGTTACTGTAAAGAACAATAACTCTGACCCTCTTACAAACATCAAAATAACAGCCATTGTAGATAATAAGGAAGCTCATGTTTTATATGACAGCGGTACAATATCCATCGCAACTGGCGCAACGCACTCTTTTACTGCTAATAATATATCATGGAGTCTTATCGGTACTCAAATTTGTAGATATTATGTTACTGTTGGCGGGACAGAAAGAACAGGGAACATCGTATTAGGCAAAAATGAAAATCCTAATAATTTTGAAATAAAAGACAATGGTTTCCTTGGGAATTTATAAAGTAATCAAGCAAACGCTCCTGTTGCAAGAGGTGTCAGGTGCCACATGCGTATGTATCAGAAAAAGTGTCCAATTGCGCCTAATGCCTATAGGTATTGGGCGTTTTTTTACTTTATTTACAACCTTCTCGATTACATACGCAATACCACCTATCTTCGTGAATTTTTTCATGTTTTTCTGTGAGAAACGGCACATGACAAATTCTTCATAATGGTTGACAATTAAATTCAATATTGTATTGGAAAATTATGATGATAATGATAAATCATGAATAATAGAAATAAAAACAGTATACTTATTGTTGACGATTCAGAATTACAACGTTTTGCTTTAGCAGAAATATTGGAAACTGAATATGATTTACATATTGCTAAAAATGGCATAGAAGCCATAGAATATGTTAAAAAATATTTACCTGATTTAATTTTAATGGATTTTATTAAGCTGGAAATGGATGGATATCAAACATTTTTGGAAATTCGTAAATCTGAAAAAAAAATACCAATTATATTTATTACAAGTTTAGATGATGATGAAAGTGAAATAAAAGGATTAGGTCTTAACGCAATTGATTACATTAGCAAACCTTATAATTTTGAAATTTTAAAATTAAGAGTTCACAATAACATCCAAAGAATTAATCAACTTCGTATTACAGAAGAAGCCAGTTTTATTGATATGTTAACAAATTTACCTAATAGAAGAGGTTTTGATATAAAAATAAGAAGAATGGAAGTGGTCAATAAGAAAATAAAAACACTTAAGTATTTTATTAATGGATCTTGATAAATTTAAATCGGTTAATGACATATATGGACATCAGCAGGGTGATGTAGTACTTAAAATTGTTTTTGAAATATTTTCACAAGAATTATAAAGAGGAAGTGAATTTTTAGCACGATGGGGCGGTGAAGAATTTGTCGCTTTATTGGCAAATACATCATTGGAAGAAGCAATTCAAACAGCAGAAAGAATATGGTTAAATGTTGAAAATACAAAATTACTGTTTTTACCTCCGTATTCATCTAACTATAATCCGATAGAGAAATTCTGAGTAAACACGAAACGTTATCTTTGTGATAATTGCTATCGTTTTAAAACCGTCGATAAGGTTATATATGACTATTTTGGTATTTCAAATTTTTAACTTAAAGCACTATAATATCTGAATACATTGAAAGCGTATAACGGTTGCAGACCGACCAATTTTCTTAGTAAACTGTATTGCAAGAGGGGTTAGGGAGTTGACTGTCCCGTTGCAGACCGACCAATTTTCTTGGTAAACTGTATCACCGAAAGGCGCGCAAGTCTGTACGTTTTGTTGCAGACCGACCAATTTTCTTAGTAAACTGTATTCGGAGGTTTAATCAATGAACATATACGATAGTTGCAGACCGACCAATTTTCTTAGTAAACTGTATTGGTAACGGAAATAAAAACAATCGGGACGGGTTGCAGACCGACCAATTTTCTTAGTAAACTGTATTGGCTGTGCCTTGAACTGTGAGGGACAATGTATTGCAGACCGACCAATTTTCTTAGTAAACTGTATTGATTAACGTCGTCAATCATCGCGTTTGCTGGTTGCAGACCGACCAATTTTCTTAGTAAACTGTATT
>JGI24694J35173_10002564_pt1 | contig 14623 bp, 9 predicted proteins | sample TergutCo191P1_FD_35173 | JGI IMG/M metagenome (IMG submission 35173) | reverse complement strand
CTCCTTGTTTCCGGCGAATTGCTCCAAAACGCTGAGGTCAACGTCTTTGCCGATTGCGATTGCGATGCGCACCGCTTTTTTGCCCCAGGGCGTAGCCATCAGCGCGTCCAGTCCGCTTTTAAAATCGTCCGTGGGCTGACCGTCGGTCAGAAGCACCAGCACGGGCGGCAGACGCTTTGTGTCCGCCGGAAATTGCCTAAGCTCCCCTGCTACCAATTCGAGTGCCATTCCCATGGCAGTCACGCCACCGGCGGTCAAGTCCGTCCAATTGAAGGTATCAATCGGCGTTGCCGTGGGCACATGCCAAGCCGCGCCGTCGGAAAACTTTACCGCACGCACCATAATAGACGCATTCGGGTTGTCATCCGCTTCCTTGCGCATGTCGGGAATCGTTTGCCGTATGGCATAGTTCAGTGTCTGAATTTTTTCCCCGTCCATCGAACCGGAACAGTCCGCTATCCAGAAAAAATCCAAGATTCGTGAGGACATTTCCCCACCGGGTAAATTTCTTTCGCTCATTTAAAATGCTCCTTCCACGGCCATGAAGCCGCTGCGTTTAATTTGACTCTGCAAAAATTATTGCAGGCAGCATTACTCAATCACTCCTTCCGCCGGCCCGAAGTTTATTTTCGCGCCGCTTACAAGGGGTGCGGTTCTTCCGGGTTCTATGACAGAGGTGTCGCCGCCGGGTTTTGTAAAGCTCCAGTTATCGGCCGTGGAGTTTGTAATTCCCCATTTGCCCGGCTGGGTTGGGTGCTGGGATAATTTCCCGACCACCGTAGAGAAATCAAAATTCCCAAGCAGGTGATGGGCGTAAATTAAGCTGTTGGCGTTTAGCATAACAAGCTGGCCCTTAATATTCAAGCGGGGTGGGGGAGAAATTGCGGCTTTGCACGCCCAACAGACGGGTTTTTTATTGAAGAAATTCTCCGCACCGCAGCCTTGACAAAAGAGAATGCTGTTTCTTAGCTTGGCAAAGGCGTCCTTCCATTCCTTTTCGACGATGCGGGCATGACCGTCGCGTAGACCCTTAGTGAAAGCCTGAGTAAACATCTCGCGCAGATACGGCGGGTACATATGCCAAAAAATAATCGCGTTATCCTGATACCCGGGAATGGGCCGGTTCGATTGGTTCACCGGGTCCCAAATGAAAACCGGGTCGTGGCCGTAGATTTTCTCCATGGCCTTGGCGTCGAAGCATTTGATATTGGCTTCAATAGCACCCTCAAGCGGATGATGCAGCATAAACATGTAAAATAAAAGCACCGCCATGGAATACAAATCCGTTTCCGTGGAGGGACGCTTTTTCCCGGTGATGATTTCCGGCGCGATAAAACGCGGCGTGCCGTGAGTGCTGCTGTCCTTGTCCAAATTTACGGTGACATTGTCGTTGTCGCAGATTAACACGTCTCCGTCGGCGGGGTTAAAAAAGAGATTGCCGAAGGAAATATCCCGGTAACACAGCCCCTGCGAATGCAGACTTTGATATCCGTCGGCCAAGTTAATCCCCGCCATGCACAACGCGCTGAAGGTCGGCTCCGCGCGGCGTTTCATCAGGTCTACGATGCTTTTATACATCGGCGGGCGCAGACGCATTACATAGCCGAAAAGCCCGTCGGCCAAAATTATATCCAGTGGCCATAGAAAACGCTCGTCCGGCGAGCCTCGCTCAATCAGCCGCTCGATAAGCTTCTGCTGATACTTCGTCGCCGAATGCTTGAAATACCATTTCAGCGCGTATCGCTGGCCGGACTTGTCCTCCACCTCATAGACCTCACCCTGCCCACCAGAGGCGATAAAGCGTTTCACCGTGTATGGGATGCGGTGCTTGGACAGCAGTTTTTTCCCGTCTTTTAATGCGTAGACCATAAAGTTCTCCTCTTCTGAAAATTTTTATGAGGTTTATAAAAATACTCATCACTTGCGACTTGTGACAAAAAATTATTTGTACCATCCAAGGATTATGTGCTAGAATGCAATCGTTACAAAAAAACGTAGCGACCGTGAGGTGTTTACCGACACCCCACGGCGAGTGTAGGGATTCGAGACATCACCTAACACACACAGGCTTTCGCCCACCACTACGACCACAGTTTAGCATTGTTTCACCTCTATTTCAATAATGCCTTTTTGTTTTTGGCTTGTTGAATAGGGTGCGTGCGTGCTTTTGGTATATATGTATTTGAGCGAGGAAAATGTTTCTTGGATTATTCAAGGTGTGTAGGTGATGGCAAATTTCTGCCGTCCTTACACACCTTTTTTAATGGCATATCCACGGGGCGAATTTGTTTCTCCCCGTGAGTGTGCCAACATTCGTCCGCAACGGACAGAGGGAGGAAATTGAAATGAAGTAGGCAATAATCAGTTTGCCCCAAGTGACGATTATACCCGCGAGCAGTCTATAACCACGATTTTACGACTTTTCGACACACTGAATTAAGCAAACACCCCTATTTCAAAAGGGTCGTGCATTTCAAATAATATGCACGACCCTTACTGCTTTACATTTCCCAGCTTGCCACGTTAATTTGGCCCTTATTGCGACTAATATCCGGGTGGAGCATTTCGGCCAGAAGCTTGCCGTCGGATTTTAGGCCAAGTATATGATAACGCCCGGCGGCGATTGCCACAATATCCCTCCAGTGAGAAGTTGCGGCCTCTACGCCGGAATCCTGCCAGAAATAGGCCAGAAGGCGCACGGTGCTGTCCTCCATAAGGCCGGCAAAATAATCCGGCGCGGCGGAAATCTGGCGGATGTTCTTCCAGTGGGTGAATCGCTTGCGCATATGATTTTCCTTGCCAACGCGGGCGAGGGTGCCGTCCTTTAGAAGCGCGAGGATACGCCCGGGGGCAGCGTAGGCGATGTCGGCTACGTTTTCGAGATGGGAGACTTGCAGGTCTCCGTTTTTATTATCGCCGCAGACGAGCACACGCCCGTCTTTTTTTATGCCAAATGTGCAGTCCTGGCCAGCTACTGCATGAACGATATTTCGCCAGTGAGAAACCTTGCACCCACCGTTTCGGGCTTGGCCGCAGGCGAGGAGTGTGCCGTTGGTGCGCAGGCCCACGGTATGGCGTGTTCCGGCGGAAACAGACCTGATATCAGTCCATCCCGTGAAATCGCGCTGGCCAAAGTCGTTGCGGCCTATGCCCACGACGGTGCCGTCGGCGCGTAGTCCGACCGTGAAATACGCCCCGGCGGAAACCGCCACGATATCCCGCCAGTCGTAGGTATTGGTATTACACTGCCCGTCAGAGTTGGGGCCGGCGGCTTTCACTTGGCCGTTTCGCAATACGGCAACGGAATGGTAATCCGCCGAAATTCGCCGCGCTTTGTTCCAATTTGTAAAGGCGAGCTTATTTTCCTCCCGTTTAAATTGCGGGCGGGGCACGGTCATCAGCGGACGGCGTTCGTCACCTATGAACGGGCGCGGGTTTACGCGCTCAATTGCAGGCATGGGTGGTTTTGGGGGTGCTTCTTCCGATTTATATACCGCGCCGTCGTCGGAAATATTATAACCCAGCAATATGCTAAAAATATTCAAAACCCAAATTGCCGCAGTTTCGTCTACGGCATAAGTATCCATTAGCTGGCTGGTTAGTCTTGTGCGAACTACCGGATAGGTTTTGTCCGCATATTTTAATTGAAAATATCCCCCGATTTCCAAAAAATTCGCAATTTGGATGCGCTCCTTGCGAAGACTCGGAGCAAGGTCGTTCATTAGGTTTCTCACTGTGGTTAAATTGTAAAAAACACCGTCGCCGTAATTGGCCCGGATGGCTTCTAGTGTTTCCAAAATTCGCTCATCCATTAAACGGAAACCTCATATGCTCCTACGGGATACCAGCCGGAAATATAGTCCATCTCCATTGCTTTATTGCTCCAAAGCCAGCCCATGTGGGTGTACGCCACGTTTAAATTTCCGTCGCGGGTGAGACCAAGCAGACGTTTATAGCCGCCGTAAATGGCTACGATATCGCACCAGTTATCGGCTTGGGTGACAATTCGCGGTAAGTCGCGTTCGTATGGCAGAACCCGCACCGTGCCGTCTGCGTTTAGCAACGCGAAGCAGTCGGACAGATTCACGATGCTAATTACATCACGCCATTGAGCGAAGTAATTTTCTGGCTGGTTGCTTTTATAAATACGCCCGTTTTTCGTGCGGATGATACTGCCGTTTATGTGCGTGGAAATCACCTGCGCTACGTCCTTGCAGTTCAGCAGCCAGATGATTTCGTGTTGCATGTCGTCCTCGGTGACGCGGCCGGCAATTTCCAGCGTGCCGTCGTTTTTTATGCCGATAACACCCTCTGGGTAGGGGGCTATGCTTACGATGTCGTGAAATTCAGAAAGATTCAGCTTGGAACGCCCTGCCGATACCGCCGTGCCGTCATTTAACACACAGATGCTATCGTGGCCGAAAGCAAAAACTGCGCGCACATCTTTTATATGAGAAATGTCACACTGGTCAAAGGCGTTCGAGCCCGCCGCCATAACCGTACCGTCGGCGCGTAGGCCCAAAGTATGCGCGTCTCCGGCTGCAACGGCTACGATGTCGCGCCAGTGACCTGCGTCGCATTGATATTCGGAATTATTGCCTCCCACAAAAACCGTGGAGTCGGCGCAAACGGCTACCGCGTGGCTTTTTCCTATAGCCGCCTGACCTTGCAGATACGCAGCGGCAGTAATTTCGTGGACGCCTGTTTTTTCACGGCCCGGTGTATACAATTCTTCAACATATCCCAAGGCCACGGCAAACAGCCGCACGACCCAGATGGCCGCGGAGCGTTCCATGGAAAAGGTTTCTATCAGGGATTGCACTAATTTTTTCTCCGCCAAGGCATAGGAAGTATACGAGCTCTTAATCGCGTTATAGCCGTCCAGTTCCACAAAAGAACGCACCAAAATACGCTCCCTGCGTTTGGACGGTGCTAAGTCCAGCAAAATCGCGTTGGTGCGTTGCATATTTCCCAAAATTTCATCTCCGTAGTCGTTTATAATACGGGTTAGAATTTCCAGCATCGAATTGTCCATATAGCCATTATATCGTTTACAATACCTTTGGTGCAATAATGTCACTCCCGTTTTTTTAAATATCTTGACTATACACAGGATGAACATTACTATCTCATCAGAGGAGGGGGAGATTGCCAATGTGTAACAGTTTAAAGGGTAGGTTAAGTGCTCCGATTGTCGCAGTATTAGCTCTGGTTAAACCGTAATGCCAATAAAAGAATGCGACATGTACGAACCGGTTCGAAAATTATTATCGGAGCAAGGCTTTATCGTGCGTGGCGAAGTAAAGGACTGCGACATCGCCGCATTAAAAGATGGTTGTTTGTGGGTAGTGGAAATGAAGCTTTACGCCAATATAACCTTGATTTACCAAGCAATCGAACGCCAGTCCGCGACGGATTGGGTATTTGTGGCGATTCCGCGCCCGCGCCGCGCCAGGGACGGAAATTTTTTAAGCTTGCAAAAATTATTAAAGAAGCTGAATCTCGGATTGATAACGGTGGCTTTGGACAGTCCCGTTAAACAGGCGGAGATTCTTTTATTTCCCGGACCCGGCGGACGAAATAAAAACAATAAAAAATCCAACGCAATAAGAAAGGAATTGCTAGGGCGCACAACCGACACCCCAGGCGGTACGACAAAAACCTCCGTAAATACCGCCTACCGCGAGCGTTGCGTGCAAATCGCTTGCCTGCTTGCAGCAAAAGGCCGGCTTCGTGCGAAGGATTTAGTAGAGCTTGGCTGTGAGAAGGACGCAACATTCATTTTGCAAAATAATTTTTTCGGATGGTTCGACAAAGTTTCTCGCGGCGTTTACGAAATTTCAGACGCGGGGCGCGGCTATCTTAGTAATAATGAGGCGTCATCGCTTGTAGCTTACTATCGCATGAAAGCCCGTGATATTTTCTAAGAAAATTGTTTGTGTTTTGCAATAAACATGCTATAATGACGCAAATTTTTATTACTAAGGGGCGTAAAGTATGTTATGTAACACAGCAATTTTTTACGACATTGAGAATTTAATGGGATTATTTAGCGGCAAGACAAATACCGTTCTTCACTTGGATGAAATTTACCGCCGCGTACTGGAAATGGAGGGCGTTCACGGAGTGTCAATACAGCGGGCGTATGCGGATTGGTCGTTGCCGCTGAACCGCAATTTGCGTGGCTCTGTATTGCAGGTAGGCATTGAGCCTATTCAGATTTTCAACACGAATATGCACGATAAAGTTAAAAATTCCGCCGACGTAAGCCTGATTATCGACGTGGTGGATTTAATTGCTCGCCAGCCCGAAATTGAGAACTATGTAATAGCCTCCGGCGACGGAATCTTTGCGTTTTTGGCCAAAAAGCTTCACGAGCGGGGCAAGCGCGTTATCGGCTGCGGCTTTGACAGAATCACAAATATCATTTTCCGTAACGCATGTGATTATTTTATCGCTTTGGAAAAATCCGACGCTTCCATAATTGCCGTCACTAATCGCAGAAAGGGTAAGTCTGTGTCGGCCTCTATAACGGTTTCCGATGATATTCCCGTTGACGAGGTGCAGATTCCCGCCCCCGCCGCGCAAGCACCTGCAGCTCTTAAAGTGCCGAGCAAATTTGCAAAAACAAAATATTCCGAAGCTTTGGTGCAAGCTAATATCGGCATTTGGAAGGATATCGGCGATTCCGCCGGGTGCTTCCACATCGTACGGAAGTTAGTGGAGGCTTTGTTTGTGGAGTCCACAAAAGATTTGCCGGGTCTGGAAGTGTCCGTGTTTGTCACATATCTGGGACATTACCTGCCGGGCTTTAAGGTCACGCGCCACGGTTTTAAGCGCGTGGGCGAATTCATGCGCTTTATCCTGACGGGAAGTCCCTATTGTGTCTATTCTGTAGAAGATAATGTACTGCTGATGGCATCCCGCGCGGCTGCAAAAGGCAATATCATGGAGGACGTGAAGGGTCTGTTGATTACCATGCACGATGGCAGCCGGTATAATTCCATTTTTAATGTGCCTTCAGGGGAATCCTTTATCTATTCAATCACACCGCCCGCAAAAGAAGAGAAGCCCCCGGCAAAGCGCGGTCGCAAACCCGGCCGCAAGCCTAAAGCCGTCGTAGAAGCCGTAGCCGCAACAGAAGATGCTGAAAAGCCCAAACAAAGAGCAAAGCCTGGGCCAAAAGCAAAACCTAAGACTAAGCTTTCTGCCGTGCCGGTTGTTGTACCTGATATCAAAGTGGAGGGCTCTATCCGCAAATGGATTAAAACACAATTCGAAGCTCTTTCCGAGGCGGACGCATTGCCACTTAGCGAAGTGCGCAGACTCACCAGCACGGACTATTGTCAAACTACCTTTGGTGTTCGAAATTCTATTTTACGCGAAATTGAAACCCGCAGTAAATTAGACGAACAGCGCACCGCCAACGGAAAGATAAAATACTGGAAGGAATCATTCCGCTTTAACGGACGCACCTATTTGATTTATAAGGAGTGGGTCGCAAGCCTGCATCAGGAGCGTTTTGTGGCGTGGCTTGCCGCTCATAAGAAATGATAAGCAATAAAAAACTGGCAGTGGCGGCCTTTGTAGGAACTTTAGCATTGGCCGCGCTGCTATTTTTGATATCTCCGTTTTTTCATATCGGCACGGTAATAATTGAAGGAACGTCTACAGTCAGCGTTAGGGAAGTGACTGAAAGACTGGAGATTCAAAGGGACACGAATTTATTATTTTTCAACACCCGTGCCGCTCGGCGAAGGGTTATGGAAAATTTGTACATCGGGGATGTGGAATTTCGAAGAGGTTTTCCGGACAGATTGTATGTAGACGTTCGGGAGCGGCGGCTGGCGGCGTATGTTCAGCATACTCCTGGAAGCTTTTTATTTTTGGATTATTTTGGCAGGGTCTTAGAGGTCAGAAGCTATTTCACTCAGCCCCTTCCTATATTAGAAGGCTTGCAATTCACACGCTTCCAATTGGGTGAAATTTTGGAAGTTCCCGACCCCGTTGCGTTCAGTGCGGTTGTGCAATACGCTCAGTTTTTGTATCAGCATGGTCTGATTGACCGTGTGACCCATATGAATGTTACAGACGCTTCCAATATAAGGATTTTGGTAGATGGGCGTATGGAATTTAATGTAGGAAATGCCGTTCGCGCAGACGAAAAAATCCGCACGATTATTGAAGTTCTTGAGCAAATGCCAAACCCGGAGGTTATAAGCGGATTCATGTGTCTCCGTGAAATTCGCAGTGAATTTGTTTTTGTCGTTTTACAATAAGAAAATGCTTGCGCTTGTCGAACAAGCAATGTATTATTAATGGACAAAATCTTAGACAAACTTATGGGGGGTACCCACATTGATAGATATTGACAATGCCCAAGATTTGCAAGCACGAATTAAAGTTATTGGCGTAGGTGGAGGCGGGAATAACGCCGTAGACCGTATGGTAGAAGAAGGAATTGAGAATATTGAGTTTATCTCCGCAAATACCGACAGCAAGGCGTTGGGAAAATCCAAGGCCTCCGTTCGTATACAATTGGGAGAAAAACTGACCAGGGGATTGGGTGCGGGAGGAAAGCCGGAAACAGGGAAACGCTCGGCAGAAGAAACCCGCGATATTTTACAAAACGCTATCCAGAACACGGATTTATTATTTATAACCGCCGGAATGGGCGGCGGCACAGGAACGGGGGCTGCCCCCGTTATAGCCGGAATTGCCCGCGAAATGGGCATCCTAACTGTGGGCGTAGTGACAAAGCCCTTTGCCTTTGAAGGCACGCCCCGTATGCGCAACGCCATGGAAGGTATTGAGGCCTTGCGTAAAAATGTTGACACTTTAGTAATTATTCCCAATGAGAGGCTTTTATCCCTTGTCGGGGATGATGTTTCGCTTGTAGATGCTTTCCGCCGCGCAGACGAAGTTTTGCATCAGGGTGTTGTGGGAATCAGCGGCGTGATTTTGGGCGATGGCTTGGTAAACCTTGACTTTGCTGACGTCCGCACCGTTATGCAAAACCAAGGTGTCGCACACATGGGCATCGGTCGCGCCTCCGGCAAAAATAAAATCGAAACCGCCGTCAAAGAAGCCATCAACAGCCCCTTGTTGGAAACCTCCATTCGTGGGGCAAGTGCGGTTATTATCAGCTTCACAGGTGACCGCAGCATGAGTCTCAACGGCATCAGTGCCGCCTCTACTTTTGTCGGTAACGAGCTTGACGAAGAAGCCATCGTTATGTTTGGCGCGACAATAGATGAGGATTTAAAGGATGAGGTTCAGGTAACGGTTATCGCTACCGGGCTTAACGAACCCTCTGAGAAACCGCAAAAACGCCATGTGTCTTTCAGCAGTGACACGCCGGATGATGATGATGCTCCGGAAATCCGCGCCGCTATTGAAGAGCGCGAAGAACTAAAGCCTATTCGCGAATCCAATTTCCGCTTGATTAACGAGGATATTACGCCACCCTTCCTCAGAGACTGGAAAAAACGCACCGAGAAAGACGGCCAAAGATAGTGTCTTGACGCAAATGCATAAAAAATGTAAAAAAGTCCAATCTAATTCTAAATAGAATCAGAGAGGACTTTTTATAATGAAAAAAATTCTTAAGTTTGCGTTGGTTCTGGCGTTCTGTTTCAGCATAGTACCCAGCGTCTACGCACAATCTAGTGTCACAATAGACGCTAAAGCAAGCTTGTTGATGGAGGCGGAAACGGGCAAAATTTTGCACGAGTTTAACGCCCACGAAAAGCTCGCCCCGGCAAGTGTAACCAAGGTTATGACAATGCTTTTGATTTACGAGGCGTTAGACCAAGAGCGCGTTAAGTGGGATGACCTTGTAACCACCAGTGCGCACGCCGCGTCTATGGGCGGCTCACAAATTTTCCTTGAGGTTGAAGAAAAACAGACCGTGAGGGATTTGACAAAGGCCATAGTCATCGCGTCGGCTAATGACGCCGCCGTGGCCATGGCGGAGTTCATCGCCGGAAGCGAGGAGGCTTTCGTCACCCAGATGAACAAAAAGGCCGCCGAGCTTGGCATGGAGAACACGAAGTTTGTAAACTCCTGCGGGCTGGACGCGGACGGGCATCTGACCACGGCTCATGATATCGCGCTTATGACCCGGGAGCTCATTTTAAAATATCCCGATGTGTTTGATTATACCAAGATTTGGATGGATTCCATCACCCACAAAACCGCTCGAGGCGAAGAGGAGTTCGGTCTCACCAATACCAACCGCTTAATTCGCAGCTATACCGGGGCTACCGGACTTAAAACCGGCTCAACCTCACAAGCCCTTTACTGCATTTCCGCCACCGCCGAAAAAGAAAACATGCAGTTAATCGCAGTTGTTTTGGGTGCGCCGGACCCCACGGTTCGTTTCGACGGCGCGATGAAAATGTTGGACTTCGGTTACGCCAATTATACACTCGTCGCCAAGGAAGAAGCCGGTACACCCATGGGCGAAATCAAAATTTACAAAGGCAAGGTTGAGTCTTCGCCCGTAGTCATCAAGGAGCAGACAAATATGGTTGCACCCAAGGGTAAGCATGTGCAGCTTGACGGCGAGGTGGTAATTTTCGCACCCCTTGACGCTCCCGTTAAAGCCGGCCATACCGCCGGTGAGGTCATTTACACATGGGAGGGCCAGGAAGTCGGACGCAGCCCGCTGATTATACCGGAAGATATCGCAAAGGCTTCCCCGGCGGACATGATGGAGAGAATGTTTAAACGATGGATGTTTAACGATGAGGTAAAGAAAATAAAAGAATAAACCACTTTGCAAGAAGTCTATTTTGGGAATTTTAAATAGTAATCCTGATGGATTTTCAGCAGCTCAGGGGTATTCAGCTCATAGGGGCAGTTGGCTGTACAATGGCCGCAGACTGTGCAATCGTTGATGCGGCGCATGTTTTCTTCCCATTCGGGGGTTAGGAAAGACTCCTTGCTCATCCGTCCCAGCAGAAAGGTCATTCTGGCCGCCATGGGAATCGGGATATTTGCGGGGCAGGGCAGGCAATATCCGCAGGCGCGGCAGAAAGCTTCCGCCAGCTCGGCCTTATCCTTGGCGATTTCTTTTTTCAAGACCGAATCAAGAATTGGTGGTTTTTTTTCATATGTGATGATTTCCTCTAGCTCATGCATTTTCTCAATGCCCCAGATGGGAATGACATTATCATATTGCCTTAAAAACGCAAAGGCCGCTTTTGCGTTGGTCAAGAGTCCGCCGCATAAGGCTTTCATTCCCAGCAGGCCGACGTTTTCTTTGCGGCACAGCTCAACTAAGTCCAATTCGTCGTCGGTTGAGATGTGAGAGATAGGGAACTGCATCGTAACGTACAGTCCGGATTCAACCGCTTCCCGCGCGACGTCCAGCTTATGTGCCGACATACCTATAAAACGGATTTTGCCTTGGGACTGCGCCTTTTTCAGGCAGTCGTAAAGCCCGTCCTCCCCGCCGGGGCGCGGCACAAAACCCGGGTTGTGAACCTGAAATACATCGATGCAGTCCGTTCTCAGCATTTTCAAACTGTTCTCGATATGCTCCATAAGTAGCTCCGGTGTTTTCGCACCGGACTTTGTACATAACACGATTTTGTTACGCACATCACCCAAGGCGATTCCGATTCGGTCTTCGCTGGTGGTGTAGCCGTTGGCCGTGTCGTATAGCGTAATGCCGCTTTCATACGCGCGACGCAAAATGGCCGTGCTTTCCTCATAAGAAACGCGCTGGATGGGTATGCACCCGAATCCCGTGCGGCCGACGCACAATTTCGTGCGCCCAAAAAACATTTGTTGCATAAGTACCTCCTTATATTTTCACGCCAGCTACCAAATTATCACGCCTGCAAATGGATTATAAAATAAATTAGGAAAGGATAGCAACAGGCAAATAATCGTCGTTGTACGAATGACGTCGGGGCCGTCTCGCCAACGGCATTGGGCACCAGGAGTGTGCCCGAGACGGCCCCTTTGTTTGTTTGTTGGAGCTTTACCCTTTTTCGTATCGCTTATAAGCGGCCAGTCTGCGGTTGGCGTCTTCCTCGCAGATTTTGAAGAGCCGCTTGGCCTCTTCGGGGAACTGGCGTTGAAGCACGGTGTAGCGGGACTCGCCGCCGATGAATTCTTGGAAGCTGGCGGAGGGGTCCTTGGAGTCCATAATAAAAGGGTTTTTTCCCTCAAGCTCAAGGGCGGGGTTAAAGCGGAAGAGATGCCAGTAGCCGGCTTCGACGGCTCGTTTCATTTGAAGCTGAGCGTTGGCCATTCCGCCGGGGATGCCGTGGTTAATGCAGGTTGCGTAGGCGATGACAATTGAGGGGCCGGGATACGCCTCGGCCTCCTTGATAGCCTTGAGGGTCTGGGCGTAATCCGCGCCCATGGCGACTTGCGCGACGTAAACATATCCGTAGGTCATGGCCATTTGGGCCAAATCTTTTTTGCCGATTTTTTTGCCGCTGGCGGCGAACTTGGCCACGGAAGCGGTTTGAGACGCCTTGGAGGATTGCCCCCCGGTATTGGAGTAGACCTCGGTGTCCATGACGAGCATGTTCACGTCCTCGCCGGAAGCGATTACGTGGTCGAGGCCGCCGAAACCGATATCATATGCCCAGCCGTCGCCGCCGAACGCCCAAACGGACTTTTTGACCAGCATGTCGTCCTCGTTGATGATGTGCTGCAGCAAAGCTTTGGCCTCGCTGCCCGCACTGACCATGGCGGATTTTACTGCGGCTCGAACTTTTTCGCTGGCCACTTTTGAACCTTCGCCGTCATTGAAATTATCCAGCCATTCCTGCCCGGCGGCTTGAAGCTCTTTGGTGAAGCCGGGAAAGCCTGCCGCTGTGCTTTCAACGATTTTAGTAATTGTATCCCGAAGCTTGTTGCGGCGTTGTTTTACGGCCAATTGGAAGCCAAGGGAAAATTCCGCGGTGTCTTCGAAGAGAGAGTTTGCCCAGGTAGGGCCTTGTCCCTTGGCGTTGGTGGTGTAAGGCGTGGACGGCGCGGAGCCGCCCCAGATGGATGAGCATCCCGTGGCGTTTCCGATATACAGGCGGTCGCCGTAAAGCTGGGTGATGAGCTTGGTATACGGAGTTTCGCCGCAGCCCGCGCACGCGCCGGAGAACTCCAAGAGCGGCAGCTCGAACTGGCTGTTTTTGACGCTGGAGAACTTGTCAAAGGGATTATCCTTGTGGTCAAGGGCTATCAGGCGGTTCCAGTTGGGAATTTCCTCCGCTGTACGGGTTTCGATGGGCTCCATAACCAGAGCCTTTTCGCCTTTTTTGCCGGGGCAGACCTGGGCACAAACACCGCAGCCGTAACAATCCAGCGGGGAAATTTGAATGCGGTATTTGTATCCCTTTTCCTGTGCCTCTTTGCCGGTTGCGTTAAGTGCAGTCAGCCCGCCGCATTCTGATTCATCCAACAGAAACGGCCTGATTGTGGCGTGGGGACAGGTGTATGCGCAGAAGTTGCACTGGATGCAGTTCTCCGGGACCCAGCGAGGCACGTCCACGGCAACGCCTCTCTTTTCGAAAGCGGCTGTGCCTTGGGGAAAGGTTCCGTCCTCGCGACCTTTAAACGCGCTCACGGGTAGAGCCTCGCCGCGAAGGGCGTTGATTTCGCGATGCACGTCTTTGATGAAGGGCGGAAGCTTGCTTAAATCCGCGTCCTCGGAATCTGGTGCGGTTGCCCAATCGGAGGGAATTTTAACCTCTCGAACATTTTCGATGCCGGCGTCAATGGCGGCAAAATTTTGGTCCACGACGGCTTGGCCATAACGGCTGTAGGAGCTTTCCGCGGCAGCTTTCATAAGCTTTACCGCGTTCGGCAAGGGTATTCCAATACCTTTTTCCGTCAGTTTAAAGAATGCGGATTGCAGAATCGTGTTAATCCGACGACCAAGGCCGATTTTTTTTGCCAGCTCAACCGCGTTTACCGTGTAAAATTTGATATTTCTCCGAACCAGCTCGCGTTTCATTTGGCCGGGCAGCTTGTCCGCCAGCTCTTCCTCGCTCCACAGGCAGTTGAGCAGAAAGATTCCTCCGGGCTTGAGCTGGCTGACCATATCGTACTTGTCCACATAGGATGGGTTATGACAGGCCACGAAATCAGCCATTTTCACCAAATAAGTTGAACGGATGGGTTGTTTTCCAAACCGCAAATGGCTTTGGGTCACGCCGCCGGATTTTTTCGAGTCGTAGGAAAAGTACGCCTGCGCATACATATCAGTGTTTTCGCCGATAATTTTAATCGAATTTTCGTTCGCGCCTACGGTGCCGTCCGCGCCGATTCCCCAGAATTTCGCGCTGTACGTGTCGGCAGGTACAGTGTCGAGATATTCGCCAACGGGCAAGGAAGTGTTGGTTACATCGTCAATAATGCCCACGGTGAAGTGATTTTTCGGCTTGTCCAGCTTCAAATTGTCAAACACAGCCACAATTTGAGATGGGAAAACGTCCTTCGAGCCAAGACCGTAACGCCCCGCAATAATTGTAGGCACATTGCCGCCCTTTTCATAAAACGCCGTGCATACATCCTGATACAAAGGCTCGCCGAGCGCGCCGGGTTCTTTTGTTCTGTCCAAAACGGCGATTTTTGCAGCGGAGGAGGGGATAATGTCCAGAAA
>JGI24694J35173_10002563_pt1 | contig 14631 bp, 11 predicted proteins | sample TergutCo191P1_FD_35173 | JGI IMG/M metagenome (IMG submission 35173) | reverse complement strand
GACCGCAAGTCTGGAACCACCAGCCCCTGAAAAGGCGAGAGTCTTTTTCAGGGGCTATATGCGGCTGTTCCGAGACTTGCCTAATCGTAAAGCAGGTAAAGTACTTTATTGGCGTACCGTCTGCCGAACTCTTCTAGATCCGCCGAACCAAAGTGGAGATTGTCATTTACGGGCCTGCCTGCCGTCAAGCCTTCGCTGCTAATCACCCAGGCGTTGGGAATATAGTCCTGTATACGGTTGTCGATGTTCAACATACCGCCGGTCTGGCCGCTTCCGGCATTCCATGTCTGCCCCAGCAAAATCGGGATGGAGTTAGGTGCAAGGTTAAGAGCCTCGAGCATGTCGTCGTATATTTCCCGTAACATCTCTGGCCAAGATGTATAGGTAAGTCCCCTTCCGCTTTCGCCTTGGTGAACAATGATGCCTTTTATAATGTCTCCCGCACGAAATACACTGGGCAAGGCATTCATAAAAATAGCGTGAAAAAGGCTCGTATAACCAGCATTTATGTATCGATCCCAGCCCTGCCTCTCGGTAATACTTGGCCTAGGCTGAAGATTGGCCTCTGGACCGTGGTATTCCCTGCCACCATCATAACTTGGATCAAAATAATCCACTGCCCGTGTTCTGTGAAATGCCGCAAGGGCAAGGTCGCCGTGGGCAACAGGTATCACGCCGATCGTAATATGTTCCGGGGTGTTTGCCACAAGGGTTCGCCCAAAATGATCCAAGGGGCTAAGCCCTGTGGAAAAGGCGTGCTGCCAATGAGGCAGGTTGGCATCAGGAATGATGAGTGGCGGAACCGCGGTATACCATTGACCTCGGGTACGTGTTCCCCCGGCATATGTTCCAGGAACAACATTCATCACCTGCCAACGCTCGCTTACATTCTCCGTGTCCTGTGCCCGAATGGGACCTGGCCCCTGCATATTCGACTGCCCAAAGGCGAGAAACACATGCCGTTCCGGCACTACATCTGTGGTGACGGTAAAACTCACATCGAAACTTCTCGCAGGAACGCCCGCCGCATTGAGCGTTACGGTTGCCTCATAGGTTTCCACCGGAAGCCCCCTTTGGGGAACGACCGAAAAAATTCTTGAAGCCCTGGCGGGTATGTTCAAACTGTCGTCACTCAAATCAAAGCTATCGGCATCATTCCCGATGATACCGATATTTACCGTGATGCTCGCCCTCCCGAGGTTGGTTACCTCTACTGGAAGATGGCTTCTTGCGGAATAACCCACGGTGGCCTGCGGGAATTCTGGATTTCCCTGTACACTAATGGTGAAGCCAACGTCATCACCTCCGTTGCTACTACCACACCCACTAAATCCGACGATGACAAGGGACAAAAGAACGCTTAGGACGATGAGCTTTTTCATAAAACACTCTCCTTAAATTGCGATTTGGGCACCAAAACTCGTGCCGTGTAGGTATTATATCACACTTCAAGGGAAACCGTCAAACCCCTCGTTTTCCCAAACCGCGTCCTCCCGCCCCGCCCCAACGATTGCCACAATCGGCGTAAAGGCGTACAATGACGTAACATGAATCTTGAGGCATTTATACTTGGATGCGGCGGAATGATGCCCCTGCCCAACCGCCATCTGACATCGGTGCTGCTGCGGCGGGAAGGGGAGCTGTTCCTGTTCGACTCGGGCGAGGGAACCCAAGTCGCGCTGCGCAAGCTGAACCTTCGCTGGAAGAAAATCTCGGTCATTTTCGTCAGCCACACCCACGCCGACCACGTTACCGGCATCCCCGGGCTGCTAATGCTATCCTCGCAGGTGGACAGGGACGATCCCCTTTATATAATCGGCCCCCCGCGCATCGCCGAGTACATCGAGTGCAGCCGCCGGGTGCTGGATATGTACATCAACTACGAGATAATCGTAAAGGAAGTGACCGAGCCGGGCATCGTGTACCGGGGCGAAGGCTTCCGCGTGCGCTGTTTCCCCCTGCGCCACACCAAGCCCTGCTTCGGCTACACGTTAGAGGAAGACACGCGCCCCGGCGAGTTCCACCCGGAGAAGGCCAGTGCGCTTGGGGTTACGAGGGGGCCGCTCTGGGCGAAGCTGCAAGGCGGCGAGACTGTGCAGGCCGCCGACGGGCGCGAGGTGCGTCCAGAGGAAGTGCTTGGCCCAGCCCGTTCCGGCAGGAAGTTTTCCTTCGTCACGGACAGCCTCGCCTTCCCGGAGATCTCGCGGGAGGTCGCCGGTTCCGACCTTCTCGTCTGCGAGGGGATGTTCGAGCGGGAGCTTGCGGATGACGCGCACGGCAAGAAGCACATGACGGCGGAGGAAGCCGCGCGCATCGCCGCCGCGGCTGGGAACGTCAAGAAGATGGCCTTGATCCACTACAGCCCCCGGTACACCGATCACGACCTGAAAAGGCTTCTGCGGGAGGCGCGGGAAATCTTTCCGGACACGGTTCTTGGCAAGGACAGGGCGGTTTTCCCGATCGAGTACGTGGATTGATGCCGTAACATCCGGAGGCTGGCGTTGTTGAANGATCAACCCCACTTTCACGGCAGGTTTTTCGTGTAGGCAAGGAGCTTAACTCCATGATTGAGGTGCGNAATCTTACAAAAAGCTACGGTCAGGTCAAGGCGGTAAGGAACGTCTCGTTCTCTGTCGGCAAGGATCAGGTCGTCGGNTTTCTCGGGCCGAACGGCGCGGGAAAAACCACCATCATGAAAATACTCACCTGTTTTCACTTNCCGACAAGCGGGACGGCCGCGGTTGACGGNATTCGGGTTGACGAGGAGCCGGTCAAGGTAAAGGAACGAATCGGCTACCTNCCCGAAAACGTCCCCCTNTACGGCGACCTTACCATNGACGAGTACCTAGCCTTCGTCGCCGANGCGCGGCTNATCCCGGCANGGGATCGCCGGGCCGCGATCGACTACTCCATCGATGCGTGCGGCCTTTCCAACTTTCGCGGCCGCAAGATCGAGACGCTCTCCAAAGGCTACCGCCAGCGCGCCGGGCTTGCGCAGGCCATACTCCACGACCCGCCGATTCTGATTCTGGACGAGCCGACNGGCGGCCTCGATCCCAACCAGATAATCGAAATCCGCTCGCTCATACAGGAACTCGGGCGGCGCAAGACCGTCATCCTGTCGTCGCACATCCTGCAAGAGGTCGAGGCGATTTGCTCGCAGGTGCTGATCATCAACGAGGGGACAATCGCCGCGCAGGGAACGCCCGAGGAAATCGCCGGGAGGATGAAGGGCGGCGACACCTGGGAACTCGTGCTGAAAGCGGCCGGGGCCAACCTTGGGGACGGCACCGTCGCCGAAAGCCTGCGGAGGCTGGGCGGCGACGTGGGCGCGGTTTCGGCAAAGGCCCATGGGGACGACACCACCGGCATTAGCTTTTTTATCCCGGCGGGAAAGGCCGGCTGCGTTACGGACGGCGAAAGGATTTTCGACTGGGCAGTCGGCGAGGGCTACAAGATACTCGGCATGAGCCGGAAAAAGCTTAGTCTGGAAGACATCTTCGTCAGCCTTACCACGGACGAGGCGGAAACGCCCGCGGCCGAAAACGACGGGGGGGAACAGCAATGAAACAACAAGGCATTATCGCAATGCGGACAAGGCGCATCCTCGCGCTTACCCGCAAGGAACTTCTTTCGTACCTTACCGCGCCGGCTTTTTACGGCGCGGCGGTTTTCTTTCTGGTGTTCAGTGCCGTGTGGCTGTTCCATGTCGGCAATTTTTTCGCAATGAACGTCGCGTCCATGCGGCCCTACTTCGCCGTCTTTCCCTTGGTTTTCATTCTGGTCATTCCAACCCTTACCATGAAAAGCTGGGCGGAGGAACGCAAGACCGGCAGCATCGAACTTCTGCTTACCTTGCCGCTTTCCGAATGGGATTTGGTTCTGGGGAAATTCCTTTCGGTCTACGCCCTTCTCGCCATGATGATGGCCCTGACCATCCCCGTCCCCCTCAGCCTGCTTCCCATAGGGCATTTCGATGCAGGCGTGATCGTCAGCGAATACTTCGGCGCGCTCTTGCTGGGAGCCTCTGCGGTGGCGTTGGGTTTGCTGCTTTCATCGTTGTCAAAAAATCAGGCGGGCAGTTTTCTGGGAACCGCGGTTGTGCTTATGACGACGATGCTTATCGGTCAGCTTACCTTCAATTTGGATCTTCCGCATTGGCTTAGGGAAGTCGTCAACTTTTTTTCCCTGCCGTTCCATTTCGAAAGTTTTTCCAGGGGCCTTTTGGACTCGCGGGGTATCGTGTATTACTTGGCAAGCACCGCGCTGTTCCTGTTCCTAACGACGCGGGTAATATTGTACAGGAAGTGGAGCTGATTATGACAAGACAACAAACATCGGTGATAACCGTTTTAACGCTAATCGTCATCGCATTAGGCATAATGGTAAGCAGGCAGGTCTGGTTCCGAGTGGACATTACGAGGGACAGGCTCAACACCATCTCCCCGGTATCGCGGAACCTGCATACCGAAATTCATGACACCGTGCACATAACCTATTTCATCTCGGACAGGCTGCGGGCGATCAGCCCTATACTCGGCGAAATCGAGGACTTCCTGCGGGAGTATGTTGGGTTCTCGCGCGGCAGGATGCGGCTAACGGTGCGGGATCCTGTAAGGGCCGACATGGTACCGGAAATCGAACGGCTAGGGGTGCTGCCGCAGCAAATACAGACCGTGGATCAGGATCAGGCGAGCATAATCACCGTGTACTCGGGAATCGTGATCGAGTACTTGGACGAGGTTTCGGTGATGCCGGTGGTGTTCTCGTTGGAAACGCTGGAGTACGATCTGACCTCGCGCATCCGCTCGATGGTGCGCGGCGCGCCAAGGGTCGTGGGAATTATCCTTGGCGATGCGCTCGTGAACCCGCGGCTCTGGGACGAGAGTTACCGGCATCTGCACGCCACCTTTGTTCAGGCCGGCTACCAGGTGCGGTTTATCGCGCCCGGCGAGGAGATCCCCGGCGCGCTTTCCGCACTGATCGTGCTGAACGGGGTCGAGACGCTGGACGAGCTTGCGCTGTACCAAATAGACCGCTACATCCAAAACGGGGGAAGGGCCCTCTTTACCGTAAGGGCCGTCGGCGTGGATTCCCACGGCGGCATGAGTGCGCAGGCACTTAACGACCGTGGGCTTCTTGCGATGCTGGCAAGCTACGGCGTGACGGTGCATCCCGAAATCGTGATGGATCAAACCGCGCTGACCATGCGGTACCAATCCATGGCCCCCGGGGGGGGGATACAGATACGCATCGCCCGCAATTTTCAGTGGATCAGGGTGATGCCAGAGAACAGCAACCCATTGCATCCGGTAACCGCAAGGTTCGGCGGCCTCGACCTGTACTGGGCCAATCCGCTAACCTTGTCGCCGCCGCCGGGCGTGGAGGCGGAACTCCTCTTCACCACCACCGATGCGGCGTGGACGATGAGAGCGCCGTTCCTTACCACCCCGGACCTTGCCATGATGATGGAAAGGGACGCACACGAAACCGCCATCGGCAGAAGAATTCTTGGGGCAAGTCTTAGCGGCGTTTTCCCCTCGTGGTTCGAAAGCACAGACGCGCCGCAAGAGCCAAGACCTGCGCGGATCATCGTCGTAGGCGAAACCGATTTCGCCACTTCGTTCCTGAACGTCACCGGCGCGCACCACAACCTTGGCTTCATGATTCAGGCTGCGGACTGGCTGGGCCATGAGGACGACATAATCGGGATACGTTCAAGGACGGTGGGATCGGGCAGACTGGACAGGATCGCCGATCCGGTGGTGCGAACTGCCGCGATGCGTTTTGCCAGAACCGTCAACGTTTTTGTCGTGCCGATTTTGGTTATCATTGCCGGCATATTCTTTTCGTTCAGGCGCAGGGCCCTGGCGAAGAAGGAGCTTTAACATGGTGTACAAAAAAAAGGTAATCGTTCTTTCCTGCGTAATCGCGTCGCTGGTCTTGGTTTACATCGGGGCAGTTGTCTTCGACCCGGCAAGGCGGGGTGCGCGCGCAGATGTCTATACCTGGCTGGATCCCAGAGACATCGACAGGATTAGTGGAATCACCATTACCCTTCCAGATTCGGATACCGTCATCCTTACGCGGAACGGAAGGCACTGGTTCGTGTCCCGCAATGGTAGAAACTACCCCGCAAGGCATACGCGGGTGAACGATTTTATCACCGAACTTACCCGCCGCGCCCCCTACCCGATGCGCGCCACAAGCGCGGCCGCACATACGCGGCTTTCGCTTACCGAGCCAGAAGCCGCCCGCGTTACCGTGTCCGGCATTATCGGGCCGCCGCTTCTGGATCTGCTTATCGGGCAAAACGATCTGTCTGGACGTAACGTGTACATGCGAAGGGCCGGCAGGAACGAAGTGAGAGCCGGCGAGGACAGGTTCTCCGTCTACGTTTGGGCCGCAGCCAACTCATGGTACAACCTGCTGCTGTTCCCGGAAAGCGAGGACGGCATCCCCGGCGTCCAGGATGTCATGCGGCTTACCGTGTACCCGCCAGCGAACGAGGCCGGGGAAACAACCCCGATGGTTTTTACCCGTGTGGCAAGGGCCTGGGAGGTGAACTTTGAAACCGAAGCCCTCAATCAGATTCGGGTGGACACCTTTGTGCGGGATATTCTTATGAGCGCGGGGGAAAGTTTCGCCGACCCGATGATCGGCGCGGTGTTCGGCGACAGCCGCCTCGTGCTGGAGTTCGAGGGCGGAAACACGACCACGATTAGCTTTACCGAACCAGACCAGAACAACAGACGGCAGGCCTCGGTTTCCAGCACGAACTTTGTGTACGAGATTTCGGGGTGGATGCACCAACGGCTTTTCCCGGCCGCCGGGGTGTTTGGGTTTTAGTCTCTAGCACCAGACTTGCGGCCTTCCATGAAAGCGCGGTACTTGTCGGGGTCGCTCTTGAACGCGATTATGTGGGAAACGGGATCCATAAGGGATCTTTCCAGAGCTTCCTCGGCCTCAAAGACCAGCCGTGCGGCATTGATTAGATCCCTTCCCGAACAGGCCGAAACCCCCATGCAGAGATCGGTTTTATTCTTGAAGACATCGGGATACTTGCCTATAACCCTGTTGTGGAATTCTGTCGCGTTCAGGAAGCCCATGTCCAGACTCAAACCAGGGCAAATGATCGACAGACCCCGATCACCCCTTTCGCAGATGAATTCCCTGGAAGAGAAAAAGCGCGCCGCATCGGCAGCAAGTCGAGCGTAATAGTTGTCCGCCTCGGCTGGCTTGAATTCTGCGACGATAAAGGCAAGATCCTGCCCGGCCGCCACACTGCGGGCCATTTCCTCGGCAAGCCTGTCCTCGGTATGCTCCTTTCTGACAACGTGTCCGCGCTCGGAGTAGTTCCCCGGCTTATGCGGCGGGGGTTTGGGCCTTTCGCTTCTTATCTCCCGGTCACTTTCATGCCGCGCTTCCGCGACGAACGGACGCCGCATATCCTCGCGCGCGCCTTCCCGGGGAGCCGCCGCTGCGCGGGCACTCGCAGGAACCGGCCCTTGTTGTCGATGAACAGACGATTCCACCAGCAGGGTCAAAAACGCCACGGCAAGGGCGGCTGCGATCAGGATCATCGCCGTCCTCAAAGCCTCGGCAAGCTCGGCATAGTCGAAGACCCCGGCCACCGCATGAATGTTCACGTTCCACATGCCATGTATCCGCAGCGGCTCGAAAAGTTCCTGCCTTGAAAAATCGAAACGACTCCTGAACCTTGGCGAGCCATCAACCCAAGTCAGGGCATGACCCCGCTCCCTTTCAAACCCGAATTCCCCGCCGGGGGTGGAAATGATGACACCTTCAAGAACCCTGCTTTCGTTAAGGGCGTTCTGGACAATCTCAATGTAAATCTCGTCCATGAAACTCGCGGCACCCGCAGCCGAGGCCCTGTCCGCGAGAACGTGGAATTCCCTTCTTGCATCGGCACGGCGTTGATCCATGCTCACGCTGATTCTGACAATCACCGACACCAACGCCCCAAGGTATACCAATATGCAAACCGCAGCAATGAGCGTGCCAAAGATTGATGTGTTTTTCGAATATTCTAACCGACGCATAGGCTTATTATATACGTAATCGGCATATTTTGCTAGGCTCATTAGCATGAGATTGCGAAAATCGTCATTGCCAGACGGGTGGTACCCCGGGAATTCGGGTGAAATTTCACGTTTCCTGTCGGAATTCGCCAGCGAAGCCGTCATCGGCCCTGCCAGCGTTACCATCGCCCCCCATGCGGGGTGGTTTTACTCGGGCAAAATCGCCGCAAGGGCGGTGGCCTGTCTGGATAAGCGGGCCGAAACATTGGCTGTCATCGGCGGACATCTGCCCGCGGGCCACGAGCCGCTTTTCGCCATGGAGGAAGCCGCGGAAACGCCCCTCGGAAACATGGCGATAGACGCTGAACTCCGGGCGGCCCTGATCTGGGAAATCGGGGGGAAGGAAGACCGTTTCCAGGACAACACGGTGGAGGTGCTTCTGCCCATGGCCCGTTTCTTTCTTCCGAATGCGTCACTATTATGGATGCGTCTGCCAGCCGACATGTCCGCATTCGAGACGGGCAAGGCCCTCGCCGCGGTCGCAAAGAAACTGGGGCGCAAGCCGGCCGTGCTTGCCTCCGCCGACCTTACCCACTACGGGCAGGGCTACGGCTTTGCCCCCAAAGGAACCGGCCCGGAGGCCATGCGCTGGGTGCGGGAAGTCAACGACCGCCGTTTTATCGACGCGGTGGAGTCCGGCGATCCCGCCGCGGTGCTGGAAAGGGCAACTGCGGACAATTCCACCTGTTCCGCCGGGGCGGTGCTTGGCGCGATGGGATTTGCGCAGGCGACCGGAGCCGGACCAGCGCGGCTTATCGAGTACGGTACCAGTGCCGACGCGGAACTTGCCGGGGTGCCGGGGTCTTTTGTCGGGTATGCGGCGTTTGCGTTTAGCGGAAGACAGGCAGGACTTCGTGATGCATGACAACGAGGCGCGGGATCTTTACTGGAGTCGCCAGATAGCCGAGATGGACATGAAGACCATCGCCGATCTTCAACCCCTGTAATTCCAACACTGGCGGCTTACCACTGTGAATGCGCCGGCAAACAGATTCAAAAATACAAGCGAACACGGCCCCCGCCCCAGACTGTGCCAAAAGTCCAAAACACCCAAATTTCCATGAAATGGCGAATGCAAAATGATGCAAACAGACGAAAACAATGGAAAACCTTCCCGTTTGTCGCATGAAAATTGAGGCCAGAAATAGATTTGACACAACCTCACCCGCAAGTAATCGTTCCCCTCCGTGTTATTAGCCCACGCCGCGAGCGCTGCGTTGCTGTCGATGATAAACGTATACTCATTCGCGCGCGGATCGGTCGCATCCAGCCGTTGCTTGTCCTGCCCGGACATCATGCCTGTGCGCCGCGCCGCATCGTTGCCGCCGAGAGCATTGGGAAGGCTTACATCTATACTGTGCAATTTTGGTGGTGGCTGTATTCGCTTGCTTTTTGGGATCTGTTTGCTGGTGCGATCAACAAACTCTATACGCCAAAGGGTGTGTGGGCAATCCTGTTCCTGCCCGTTGCCTTTGCGTCGTATAGGGCTTTGTCGGCCCTTGAGATAAAAGCGTCGATACAGGGGTTTTTCGTGGGTGCTTGCGTGCTTACGCCGATGCTTACGGTTACTTTCGAGAAGGAACCGTCTTCGTAGTTGGGGATTTCCGTGTTTTCGATACACTTGCGTATGGTTTCGGCGATTTCAAGAGCTCCATCCAATGGCGTGTCGGGCAGTAACACGATGAATTCCTCCCCGCCCCAGCGGGCGGCGAAATCCGACGAGCGCTTCAGTAATTTAGAAAAACCGCATGCGATTGTCTGCAAGGCAATGTCCCCCTGCTGGTGCCCGTAAGTATCGTTATAGGTTTTGAAATTGTCAACGTCCATAACCAGAAGGCTGACGTACTGATATCCTCCCGCCCTTATTGCCCGTTTCCATTCTGCCTTTATCCGATCATCGAAACTGCGCCTGTTAGGTATACCTGTCAACTGATCCAGCAAACTTAGACGTTCTATCGTGCGAAGATGGTTGACTATCTGAATCTGGTTCCGTACCCTTAGCTTCACAATCATGGGGCTAAAGGGCTTGCTTATGTAATCGGCGGCATTCAGGGACAGGCCTTTGGTCTCATCTTCGGTACTGCTAAGTCCTGTAACGAAGATGATGGGGATTTTTTCCGTTGCCTCCATGTTTTTAAGTTTTGCAAGCACTTGATACCCGTCCATTTCCGGCATGATAATATCCAGCAAAATAAGATCAGGCACATATTTCCCGACCATTTGAATAGCGTCCGCACCGTTTTTTGCCGTGTAAATCGTGTAGTCTGCGTCCAGAATGTGAGCCAAGACCTGAAGGTTCGATGCCTCATCGTCAACGATAAGCACGCTGTTTTTTTGTTCAGTGTCCATTTCCTAAGTCCATCCTTTTTTTATCTCGGCAAGCGTTGAGAACGCCGTCTCGAAGTCGAAATCTTTTATTTGCTGAATCAGCTTTTCACTATCGGGTATTGCGCGGATATTGTCAATGAGTTTGAGGCATTCTGGGTTGCCGGCTTTTAAGAAGGGTTCCAACTTCTCGGTCAATTTCAGTGCCTCGTTTGCGCTCAAGGGTGCCGGTGGCGGCTCGTCTTTGGCTTCGGCCTGCAATGCCGAAAAGCCTTTCAGCGCCGCATTTAGCTCGGTATCCAGCATGTTAAGCTGCTTTTCTGTTGGTTTCTGCCCTGCCTTTAGCACCATCTCTACATCCTTGGCGATTTCTTGCAGACGGGTTTTTCCAAGCTGTGCCGCATTACCCTTTAGGGTGTGCACCAACCGATGCGCCAGTTTCATGTCGCCAGTGTCAATGGCATTGACAATTTCGGCGAACATTGTCCCGTACTGCCGCAGGAAATGCGCCTGTAACATCTTTTGAAGTTGCGCATCCGCCTCGGTCAGCGAGTTTTTGGACACGGTTTCCTTGTTGATGGGGGAAAGGTACTTCAAAAGGCAATGCCAAAGTTCCTGCGAGGTAAAGGGTTTGCCTATGCAGTCCTGCATGCCTATCGACTGGTACAGCTCCCTGTCGCTGGTCATGATGTTTGCGGTCATGGCTATGATGGGTGTTTCCAGACCCAGTGCGGTAATTTTCGACGCCGCTTCCAGTCCGTCCATTTCCGGCATATGGATGTCCATGAAAATAAGGTCAAAGGGTTTCTTGTCTTTTTCAAAAGTTAGCTCGGAAGGGTTCTTGTCTTTTTCCAGACGCCTGCAGACTATATCCACAGCCTCTTGGCCGTTGAACGCTATCACCGTCCGCAGTCCCACCCTCGTCAGGTGTTCGTGTATCACTTGCTGGTTCAAGGTGTTGTCCTCGCAGACCAGTATCTCCCCTTCGAAAACTGGTTTTTCAATGTCGGGCATTATGGGCTTGCTGGAGGATTCGGCGACGGGAATGTCCATCGTCTTGAAGGTCATTGAAAAGCTGAATCTGCTGCCGACATTGGGCGTACTTTCCACGGTGAGTTCCCCGCCCATAAGCTCGATCATGTTTTTTGCGATGGTCAATCCAAGCCCCGTGCCTCCGTACTTGCGCGTGGTGCCGGAATCCGCCTGCATGAACGGCTCGTATATCAAGGCTATCTGTTCGGGCGTCATGCCTATGCCGCGATCCTCCACATCGAAACGTACTTTGACCGTTTTTTCCTCCGCCTTTACGATCGCCACCGAAACTTTAATCGTGCCTTGGTTGGTCGTGAACTTTATCGCATTGGAAAGAAAATTCAGCAGTACCTGTCGCAGCCTTGTCGGGTCTCCCAAAAGCATTTTGTCGAACGATGGTTCCGCGTCGAATAACACGGTTATGCCCTTTTCCTTGGCCTTTGACATAACCGCCGTCTGGCAACGGCTCAATACATCGCTCAGCTCAAAAGGAATGAGTTCCGTTTCCATTTTTCCATATTCGATTTTCGAGATGTCCAAAATGTCGTTGATAATCTGCAAAAGATCTTTTGCGCTTTCCTGTATGTGGGTAAGGTAGTTTCTTGTACTGGCGGAAATATATTCGTCCAAGGCAAGCTCTGAGAAACCCACTATGCTGTTCATGGGCGTTCTGATTTCATGGCTCATGTTGGCAAGGAACGCGGACTTGGCTTTGTTTGCGGTTTCCGCGGCCTTGTGTGCCAGACGCAAATCTTGCTCCACTTTGTGCATCTCGTTTAGAGTTGTCTTGAGTTCCTTCAGGTTTCTGGTGTACGCCACTAGGACATGTTTGTCCATGTGTTTTACCCGCACCAGCGTTACCTCGCAGGGAAGGATTTCCCCGTCCAGCATCTGGTGTTGCCATTCGAAGCGGCCATAGCCTTCCTCGAACGCCGCCATTAGTTGCTCACTTGCCGCTTCCTTGGAATTTTTTCCGTCCGGCTGGTATTCCGGGGAAAAATCAAAAAAGCTGCTGGTGAATTCGTTTTTGCTCGACAGCTTGAACAACCTAACCGTTTCCTCGTTGCAGAATAACACGTTGAGGTTTTTGTCCCACAGGATACAACAGAGGGGCATGGCGTCAAGAATAATCTGCGCACGCCTGTCCATCTCCTTTTCTTTTTCCATTGTCACGAGCAGGATATCCTTGTCGCGGCTTTCGGCCCTTGATTTTCTTATTGCCTTGTCCACCTGCACAAGAACCACGATCAGTATCCCAGCCAAAACTGTGCCAAGGACGCTAAGCATAAAAACCATACTTCTCAATGTTCGGTAGTACTCGACCCTTGGCGTTACGATGTACAGAATCCATCCGTTGTCAAGCAATTCGGAAAAGAAAACCGATACCTGGCCCCTGTAGTTTTTGGCCGTACGTTCGAAGAGGTTTTTCCCTGCCAGCACCTCTTCCGCAAGTTGTGCAAGATCGTGGCCCATTTCGTGCGCCCTTAAACCCACTATTTCCGGATTTGGGTGAAAGTATACGACCGCGTTTTCATCGAAGAATATTCCGTAACTGCCCGGGGTCAACCGCATGTCGGCGATATAGTTGATGATGCGATAAAGCGGCAAATCTACGGCTATAATCCCCATCGGCTGTCCTTCGTCATCAAAAAAACGATGCACGAAGGTTACGATGTTCCCGCCTTTTCGCGGATCTTTGTGTACAGGGGTAACGGCAACGCTGTCGCCGGCCTCCACCGCGGTCTTGAACCAAGGACGTTCCCTTGGGTCGTAATCCTCCGGCGGTTCCCACTGCAGTGCGTGGATATAAATGCCACCGAACACATCAAAGTACCCGTAAATACAGCATAGCCGAAGTTTGTTTGGTTTGGTTTGCAGAATGTCTGTGATATCCTTCATGAAACTGCGTATGGCATCCTCATCGGCGCCATGCAAAATCATGTGACGAATGCTCCTTGATACCCCGATGAGCGTGTTTTCGGATTCCGCCAGCGCGATTTCGATCTTAAGCCTTGTCCTGTCCAGCAGATCCCTGGATTCCCTTCTTAGCGATTCCCTTAGCATGTTGCTTACATATAGACTGCTCGACACAACCATGAAAAGAAAAGCCAGCGCAACAAAAAGCGCCTGGATGTACACTGAAGGAGTTGTCCAGGCTTTTTTCATGGAGGAAGGGCATGCAGGCATATATCCATCCTTAATGTTCGTTATTGAAGTTCTATTGCAGTCCCAACCTTTCCAGCGTCCGCCTTGCCCTGCGCGCAAGCGCCTGATTACTGTCCTCGGCGATGATCCTTATGTCATCGGCCAAACTTACAAGGTTGTTGTTGGCGGCAATTTCCAAGGCGTAGGATCTTTCGACTATGCCCCTTTCCGCCATAAGGCGGCGGGTGATTGGTTCCATGTTTCTGGCCGTTGTCCCTCCGAGAATTCTCAAAAAGCCGTTGTGCAGAGCGGTAAGGTTTCTCTGCCTTGCCTCGTCCATTTCCGCAATAAAGGTGTCGAGAAATCGATCGGCATCGTGCTGCATGAGCATTTCCCCCGCCGTAAGGCGCACGCGGGCGGAACCCCTGCGTTCGACAAACAGATCTTCGATTATTTGTATCGATTCGCTATTGCCTATCGCCCCCAGGGCGCGTATCGAGTGCTCCCTTACCGCCTGGCTTTCGTCGCGGGTGGCGCGGAATCTAAGGTAAGGCACCGCGGCGACAAGTCTGCGGTCGCGGCTTGCGTTGGCCGCGGAGATGCGGGTGCGCTCGAAGGAATCGCGGAAAGCGTCAAGGATTGCCGCATCCACCGCCGCGCCCGAAAACGGCCCCAAGGCTTGGACTGCGGTTGCCCGGACGTGGGGCTCCCTTGCGGAAATGCCGACAAGTACCGCGTTAAGGCCGCTGGTGTCGCCGATTTGCGCAAGGGCTTCAATCGCGGCTATACGCAGGAACTGTCCGCCTTCGCTGTCACCAGCAATGTTCGAAAGGAATTCCACCGCAGCGGCGGAACCATTTGCGCCCAGTGCCTGTATTATCTCGCGCTGCGTGCTGGCGTCCAAATCGCGGTCCTCGTAGAACTCGACAAGGTACTCGGCCATATCGTCGGCATCCTCGCCACCAGCCGCCCCGCCAATCCTGCCAAGGGCGCGGATCGTGTTGTTAAGGAAACGCCTTTCCTCACT
>JGI24694J35173_10002562_pt1 | contig 14634 bp, 16 predicted proteins | sample TergutCo191P1_FD_35173 | JGI IMG/M metagenome (IMG submission 35173) | reverse complement strand
CCCCTCCCCTTGCCCATAGCCATACCCATAACCCGGGCGCTGCCCTCTATGCCACTGCACATACGGAGCCCCCTTATACCTCCCCACAAGAAAAACGTTCCCCCTCCCAACGCGCCCCCATCCCTACCAAACCCCATGCCGCCCTCTTCGCCCTCTCTGGAACTTATAGGGGCCAACGCTTCGCCCTCCACCAAAGCATGCAAATAGGCCGCCTCCGCGGTCAACTGCTCTTCTCGGACGATCCCTTCGTCTCCCCCCTCCACGCTACCTTGTGGGTCCATAACCACCAAATATATGTGCGCGACGAAAGCGGTGTCTCCGGCGTCTATGTCAGTATCCAAAACCAGGAAAATATCGCCGCTCAACAAAAATTTTGCGCCGGCATCCGCCTCTTCCGCTACCTCGGCCAACTCCCTCCTACGCCCCCATATATCCCCGGCCGCCTCGTTATCCACGGTACCCCTGTCCCCGTAGACCAGGCCAATTATGCCATCGAAGAAATCCTCATCGGCGATAGACCAGGTCGTACCTTCGTCTCCTCCGGCCCCAGTATCTTCATCGGTACGACAAAGTGCGACCTCTCCTATTCCCTCGACGAAGGCATGGCCCCTCGCCATTGCGAACTCACCCTCATGCCCCAGTCCGCAACCCTTTGCGATCTCTCCAATGGCCTTGGTACCTATGTGCGTATCTCTGGAGACCGCCTGCTCTTCCCAGGCGACCGCCTGCGCATCGGCCAACAAATCCTTCAACTCGAAACCCCTTCCTAAACACCCACCACCACCCCCCTCGCCCCTTCTCAATGAGGACCTGAAAATACCATGCACTCCCGCAAAACACCTGTCATCATCCACGTCGTCCGCGCAGACGGAGGCACCGAAAACGTTTATCCCATGAAAACAGATGTATTGCTCTGCGGCCGCGCAAGCGAACTCAGCTTGCCTGACGACCCCTTCATCGCCGATGTCCAAATCCGCTTCTTCTTCTCCGGAGGCCGCCTCGCTATTGAAGATATTGGCGGAGGCAACGGCGTCTTTACGCGCCTGCGACAAGAACGCGAAATCTCCCCCGGCAGCGAAATACGCGCCGGACGCCAACGCCTCCTCGTCGAGGCCATCCCCCCACTCGCCTCCAGCCCGGACGGTACCACCGCTTGGGGCTCACCCGACATCGGCTACCGCTTCCGCCTCGTCCAAATCCTCGAAGGCGGCATCCGCGGCGCCGTCTTCCCCCTCAAAATCGGCGACAATACCCTCGGACGCGAAACCGGAGATATCTATTTCCTCAACGACAGCTTCATCTCCGGTAGACACGCCGTCATCTCCGCCTCCCCAGAAAAACTCACCATCCGAGACGTCGGCTCCTCCAACGGTACCTTCTTGCGCCTCTCCTCCCCCACCTTCGTCGAACCCAGCGACCAATTCCTCCTCGGCCGCCAACTCATGCGCATAGACATTCAAAATTAGACAAAGCACGACACAATAAGGCAAACTTAAAATAATAAGGCCTGTTTATTAGCCGTAGGAACGCTCCTTCTTCTCCTGCTCCTCTTTGCAACGAATGCAAAGTGTCGTCACTGGGCGCGCCTCCAACCGTTTGAGAGAAATGTCTTCTTCGCAGCGCTCACAAATGCCAAAGGTACCCTCTTCAATGCGGATAAGCGCTCGCTCAATTTTCTTGAGCAAAAATTTCTCTCTGTCGCGCAAACGAAATACCATGCTTTGTGCATACTCACTCGAAGCCAAATCAATCTCATCCGGAAGGTCGTCCGTGTCAAAATTGGATTCTTCCATTAAGGTTTTCTTGGCGTTTTCCAGGAGCGCAATCTTGCTGTCTTCAAGCATCTTCTTAAAACGCTTCAAGTCCTTTGAATTCACCGGGAGACTCCCTTCTGTCGGAAAAACAACATCCTTAGAGCATTAAGCATTCCTGTTCCTTCTGTCAAGGTAAGCTGTAATCATGCTAAAATGAGATAAACGCATGCCGAATACAAACAAACTCAGCCTTGACTTTTTGCGCGCAGCCATAAAGCTGGCCAACAGCACAGGTATTGAGCATCTCCTTTATGTCTCGGATATGTTGATTCCTTCGAAAGAATTGCGCGGAAAAGCTTGCAAAAAAAAGCTGATTTATGCCGTAACCTCAGAAAAACTTGCAGAACGCCTGCGCAAACAAAAACACTCTGTCGTGCTGGTGCCCCCCTATGACTACTCCAGGGTTGAGCGCGTCAAAGTCGCACTGATTGCAGCAACTTCCAGCGAAAAAATTAAGGACAAAGACGTCGCCATATGCGTCACAGGCCTCCTTGGAAAACCCATTGACACCCTCATGCAAGTCCAAGTCGGAAATTCGTTCGACAAAAACGTTGCCGTGGAAGGCGTTAACCTCGGAGAGCGCTTTAACTCCCAAGTCATTGACGCCCTCATCCAACTGGCCCTGCAAATCGGCCAAGAAGGTTTTGAGGGACACCCCATCGGTACCATCCTCACCATCGGCGACTGCGAAACCGTCATGTCCAAAAGCCGCCAACTCACCCTCAACCCATTTCAAGGTATTCCAGAAACAGAGCGCAATATTTTAGACCCCAAAATCCGAGAAGCCATTAAAAACTTCTCCGTGCTGGATGGCGCCTTCATCATCCGAGAAGATGGTGTCGTCCTCGCCGCAGGACGCTACCTTACGGCCATTGATGACAATGTGCAGGTCCCCCTGGGAATGGGCGCTCGCCATACCGCCGCCGCCAGCATCACCTCCACCACCGAATGCCTCGCCCTCGCCGTCAGCCAAACCTCTGGCGCTGTACGCTTCTTTAAAAATGGTACCATTATCCTCGAGCTTCATCAGGCAAGCCGACGTATTTAAACATAGGTGCCTCCACCCATTCTGTGCTAGGCCTCTGTCCGGACTCTAGCCTCTTCACCTAAACAAAAAACAATGGGAAAACTCTCTCTCGAAGTTCCTCACTCCCTTCCTGTACAAGAAGCCCTCCAACGCATCACCGCCCTGGTGGAGCATTGGCGCAGCAAATATGGTTTCCAGAGAAATTGGACGGGCAACGCCTGCCAACTCAATGGAATCTTTATGGGCATTCAACTGGAAGCCGATATCCAAATCCTCGAAAACAAAATCAGCGGCTCCGCGAGCGATCCAGGCTTCCTCCTTCGAGGCCCCGCCCATAAATACCTCTCCAAAAAAATGGCCGAATACCTCAACCCCAATCAGCCCCTCGAAGCAATCCTCCGCCAGGACTCCTAGAGCCCCCCCCTCCCCTCCTCCTTCAAAAAAACCACAAAAAAACCGGCTCCCAAAAGAGAGCCGGCTGGAAAAGTCGGCGACTGGATTTGAACCAGCGACCACTTGCACCCCAAGTCGCCCGAACCCAGTTTCGAGCCTTTTCGCTATGTTGCGGAAAGTCGCGTAAAATCCCCCCAATAATCAGACGATATCGTTCTTTTTTGGTCGCGGCTGGCAAGGTAGTTAGGTAGCAACTCAGCCCCAAAGAAGCCACTATGCCGTCCCGCAGAATGCCCTTCACCGCCCGCTCGCTCGAAGCCCTCAAACCCGCCGACGCGGTCTGCGAGGTGCGCGAGACCAGCGGAGAAGACGACGATAGACGCGAGCTGCGCTGAGCCGGGCTGCGTGTTCACGTCTCGCCTGCTGGCCGTAAGACCTTCCGCTGGCCATGCCGCACTCTGGACCGCGTGTTCACGCTCGGCATCTTCAGCGATGGGACCGCCGGAACCCCAGGTGACACCGCCCGGCATGTCCGTCCCGTGCTCGGCCGCGCCCCTCTCGCTGCGCTCGATGCCCTCGCCTGCCGTCGGCCGGTGCAAATGCTCGTCGAAAAGAAAAAACAGCGTTCCGCAGCCGTAGTCCTCTCACTCTTGAAGCAGTTGCCTACCTTCGGTTACGAGATCGGAGCGCTGGACCACAACCCTGCCCAATCCTCAGCCCCTCGACATTCGGGCGACGCGCAAGCGTTGGCTGACCGCTGAAGAGATCCCGCTGGTCTTACGCGCTATCGAAGCAAGCGACATGGAGGAGTCGAGCAAGCTCGGGCTTCAGCTCCTTTTCTACGAGGGGCTTCGTATCGCGGAGGCGATTACGCTCGAATGGCGAGATGTGGACTTCGCGGAAAAGACGCTCTCTGTCCGCCCCGAAAACCAGAAGCTCACCCTCGCCCTCGCCCAAGCCAAGAGCGCCGAGACTTACGTTGTGTCGCTCTCCACGCGCGCTGAAGCACCTACGCAAGCTCGCGCCGACGAGGAGCCGGTGCTGGACGAGGGCGGAAAGCCGGCCCCATGGATGTTCGCCTCGGCGCAATCGAAAACGAAGTGTCTGCCGGACAAAGCCTTGGGTCGCGCAATGGTGCGCTTGTGGAAGCCCGAACGGAAAGAAGGCCAGAGCCGTTGCTGAAAATCCCACGCACGACGCCGCACGGCTTCAGGCGCACCCTCTCCACGCACGTCAGCGACACGCTCTGTTTCTCGCCGGGTCTCATAGAACAGCGTCGCCATTTGATGGACGATCTACATCAGGATGGCCGAGACGATGCCCGGCACGGACAACCGTAGGAGCGCCTCGCGCAGGTCGGTCTCGGTCAACGAGGTCAGCGTGGCCATGCAAACGACCATCCCGCAGAGTCCTCTGAGCAGGATGGTCCACGGAACCGCCAGCGCATGATGCCAGTTGCCATCGGCCGTTTGGGGGGCGTCCGACAGGAGCGGTAGCAGAAGGAAGTACGGCAAGAACAGCACAAACCCAAGAAACACGCAGTTGCGCAAACTCCTCCACGACGGGCGGCACAGCAGCACCCAGACGGCGGTGACAATCGTCGCGCACAACGATCCGGCGCGCGTTGTTCCATTCGAAACCATGCACGCGGAAAAAATCGCGCTCCCCGCGACGAGACGGGTCTGAGGAGCAGCGCGCCTGACCAGCCCGTGGCCCGATCCCCAGATGTCATGGAGCGAGGTGCGCATGCCGGTTTCACGCCGGTGACGAGGTAATCCGCGTCGGACTCGCGCGAGGTCGCGATCTGCAAGCCTGCTGTCGCGAGCAGTGCAGCGGTTTCCTCGACAGACGGCAGTATGTCCCAACGGATCGCCTCACCTGCGCCCGCGTGGATTTCGTTGATTTTCTGCCGTGAGGCGAGGTGCCAGACATGGAGCAAGCCGCCTGGCTTGAGAACTCTGTTGAACTCGGCCGCGACCGCGTCGCGATCTTCGAAGTGAGGCCAGACCGAGTAGCAGATGACCCGATCGCACGAGGCGTCGGCGAGCAGCAGTCGCCGTGCGTCTTCGACGTGCCATGAGACACGCACGTCGTTGACCTTGCGCTGAGAAAAATCGACGCCGACCACGCGGCCAACCAAAGACAGCCTTGCGAGCAGCGCTCGCGTGAGATTGCCCGTTCCGCAGCCGACATCAACAACCTGCTCGTCCGCGCGCACGCCCAGTTCATCGAGGCCGGCCGCGAGCTTGCGCTCCAATGCGGCGAAATCTTCCCATCCGTCCCACTTCTCTGCAATGCCGTCGAAGAAGACGGCTCTCGGATTCGAGGTCATTCGGTGCTCCTTTCACGGGTCCTGCGTCCTAGAGCGGTTTCTGCTTAAGCGCATATGCTCAAAACCATCTCTCTCCTGCTAGCTGGAGTGGAAAAGCGTCTAGGACTAAACCAAAACCGCTCTAGCCTCACGATGGGCGACACCACGACGGCCATGAGGAGATGATTCCCGGCCAACCACCCACGAACGAGAGGCCTGCCATGAAGCCCGCGGGCAACTGGATGACGAGCGAGAAACCGTAGACCAAGGCGACATACAACACACGGCCTAAGAGCAGCACGGAAATCAACACGAGCCACTCGTTCGCCCTCGGCCAGCGATGCATGCAGCACGCGATGAGGCCTGCCATCACCGCGAGCTCGATCGACATGAACACGGCGATCGGCGGATAGCATGGCGGCATACCGGTCACCGCTCCCGACAGCAAGGGGACGAGCACCGCGGTGATCGCTACCAGTATCGGCCGCACGAAGAACGGCAGCGCGCACAGGGGCAGATAGACGCGTCCGAGATGCAACAGATGAAACAGCACGGACAGGAGCAACAACGCCGCACCAAACAGACCTCAGTACGCGAGCTCGCGTGGTGAGAGGCGTTGGCTCATCTCAAAGCCCGACCTTCAGCCCGACGAGGACGTTGAAACCCGGCATCGGATAGCCCTCGACGTAGGCGTAGCGCCGGTCGAGGAAGTTGCGCAGGAACACATAGGGCTCGAGCGTCAAGTCGCGACCGACCGACGCGTATCGGTAGCGCAGCGCCAAATCCATCACGAAGACGTCATCGATGGGCTGGCGGGAGTAGTCAGCCATGAAGAGTCTGTGGACCCACTCGCCGCTCACGCTGCCGCCGAAGAAGTGCGCTCCTATCTCGTGCCCCACATCAAGCGTGAAGTTCAGCTTGGCGTTCGGGTTCTGGCGCGTGTAGCGGCCGACGTCCTGCCAGTTCCCGGTGACGAACAACGAGGCCGGACCGAGCTTCTTGAGCCCGACTGAGCCCTCTACGCCCCAGATTACGACGTGCCCGATGTTGACAACCTCGGCACTCGGCCAGACGCCGAAGAATCTGATCAGGTCGTTGGCCTCAGTGCGGTAGCCCGAGAAAGAAATCTCGAAATGCTCCGAGTTGTAGCCGGCTCCGAAATCCCAGTTCAGCGAATACTCGGGCCGCAGATCGGGATTCGCAGTCGGGAACGGGAGATACAGCTCACGGAGCGTGGGCTGGCGATAGTTGCGCGCCACCCGCATGTGGACGCGCAGGCCATCGACGATGCGCAAGTTCGCGCCGCCCTTGTAGAGAAAGACCGAGCCGTAGCTTGAGCTGTAGAGCGCGCGTGTTCCGAGTACGAGACTCAAGCGGCCGGTGGGGCGGAACGTGAGCTGGTTGTAGAACGACACGTCCGTGTGCCCGCGAACACCGGAACGCTCGCCGGTGATCCGATTTTCGACCTCGCCGTCGACGTACTCCGCGCCGATGCCGAGGAGCAGCTCGGTCGTACGGTGCAGCTTCAGCTCAAGCTCAGCGTTGCCGCCGCCAACGTAGTCGGCCGAGTAGAAGCCGTCATAGAGCCGATGGACTCCGAAGTTGAAGTAGGGCGTGACGGTCACGCGCACACCACCGCGCTTCCAGGCGAGCTGGAGCGAGGCGTTGTTGCGCCAGACGTCGTACCAGTGATCGGCGAAGGGGTGCGTGACGGTGCCCGGGTCCGCGCCCGCGAGGTGGATGGCCTTGTTCCTGATGGTCAGGTTGAGGTCCGGCGTGAAGCGGTATCGGGCGGCGGTATGCGCGACGACGGAGTTGCCGCCCGCACCTTGGCGGTGCCCGTCGGTGGACATCGCCTGGACGGCGCCCGCGATATCCCACGAGTCGAAGCGACCGAGCGCCGAGACCGCCTGGCGCAGCGTCGAGTAGCTACCGTAGGCCGAGTCGCTCATAAGCTCGTAGCCCTCGCGCTCGCGCCAACGGCTTCGGATGACCACGACGCCGCCCATGGCGTTGCTGCCGTACAAGACCGAATCGCCGCCCTTCACCACCAACACGTCGTCGATGAGAAACGGCGTGTAAGCGTCCGGGATGGGGTGGCCGAAAACGCCCTGGTAGTCGGGCACGCCGTCCTCGACCACCAGCACCTGAGAGTTGGGACTGCCGCCGAGACCGCGGATATGGATGCCGCCCGAGGCGCCGTTGGCCACTCCGTGCATCGTGCCGCGGCCGGGCACGTAGAGGTCGCCGGCCTGCTGCGAGAGCGCCTCGAAGGTGCTGTGTCGCGGGCTGTCGCGGAGCTGCTGCCCATCCACATGGGTCGCGTCCTGCGTCTGATCCCGTGAGAGAGACCGACGGCCGAAAACCACGGTTTCTTGTCGCGGGTCAGAGGGTGGCTCGTCCAGATTTTCGACGTCAACCTGCGCGTGCGCCGACAGCGTGAACAGCAAGACGATCACCTTCACCGGGAGTTCCCTCAATGGCCGTAGGGGCCAGGCACGGAGAAGTCCTGTTCCATGTCGTCGGCCGTGATCTCGATAACGTAGAAACCGCCATAGTCGACGCGGTGGACCGTCAGCGTTTGGTAGTTGAACCAGGTCGGGATGTTGCTGGTACTCGCATAGCCACCAACGTCGAACCTCTCGAAGTGGACGCGATCCATCCCGGGCAGACAGCGGCCGGAAGAGGAGGCCTCGCCGTAGGCGAGCACGGCGTTCCAGACGCAGCCGTTGAGGCTGAGATTGCGAAGCTGGAGCTGCTCTCGGGTCCCGTTCACGACCACGACCTCCGGGTATGCGAGGTCGCAGCCAGCCAAGATCAACGACAACAGCGAGCACAATCGCTTCTGCGACAACGTGAGTGCTACAGGCATTCCGCGTTTTGCCTCCGCTCGGCGTAGGGCCTGAAGTTGAACTCGGGCCAGAGCTGCAGGATGCGGTTGTACTGGGCCTCGGGAATCGGCGCGACGCCCTCGGGCGGACAGGCTCCTTGGTGGTTCGCCACACCGATAGAAACGGTACGGCTCTGGCCGTCGACGACCTCTTCCTCGTTTTTGCTGGCGATGGGGAGCGCGTTTTCAGGAGAGCAGGTTGGGTCATTCCACGCGGCAACCATCAGCACGTAGTCGAGCCCTGGGGTGAGCTCATGCTCCTGACTGGTCTCGCCAACGCCGAGTTTGCCGAATTCAACGCCGAGGTAAGACGACTTGCAGATGGTCCAGGGAGGCTGGAAGGACGCCTCGGGGTTGTTGAAGTCGTTCTTGATTTTGACGAGAGCGGTACCTTCCTCATCACCACATGCTGACAGTGTTCCAACGAACAGGGCTATCACCAGTGTCGAATTTCCAAGCAGCTTCAATTTGGTTCCTCCTTCGCGTCCAATGCGCAGTGTTACGATTTTAAAAAACGTAACACCGAATAGCACGCGCAACCTGACCGTCAAGAGATATTTGTGACAACTCCGCGCCCGACTCGAGGTCTGCCTATTTCCCCCCGCTTCCTTGCTGCTCCCCGAGTCTCGGAATCAGCAGAATAACTCGGTAGCAACTCACGCGAACGCAGGCGCTCACCGCGCCTGCGCGCTTCGGTCCGGGCAGAAGCCGCCCGCGGTGGGCAGTGGCCAATACCGAAGAGTTGAACGGCCGCCGGCGGAACCGACTTGCTACCTGGCTCGCCTGGGTAGCAAGCCCACCTGACACAAAAACGGGAGGCCAGCCATTCGGCTAACCTCCCGTTTCTCCTAGTCGGGGCGACTGGATTTGAACCAGCGACCACTTGCACCCCAAGCAAGTGCGCTACCAGGCTGCGCCACGCCCCGAAACACCACAACCGCGCCCTTATGCCCAGCTCAACACCTAAAGTCAAATACGGAATGAAAATTAGGGCACACTCGCGGGCGCCTCGCCCAAAGCCTTCGTATTCAACTCTCCTTTCAACACCTGGCTGAGGCGAAACGTCAAGCGATGGCGAGACGCTATCTCCAACGCATCTCCCGTTTGAGGGTTCCTCCCTATCCGCGACTTTTTGTAACGGACTTGGAAATTGCCAAAGCCAGAAATTTTCACTTTCTCGCCTCTCTCCAACGCGTTCTTCAACAAGTCGAAAACATATTCGACAATCTCTGCGGATTCTTTCTTGGAGAAGCCTACGCGCTCGTAAACACTCTCAATAATGTCTGCTTTCGTCATAATTCAATAACTTACAGAGCGCGCTCCCTATGTCAACAGCGGCTTTGTGGAAAATGTCTCCATCCCTTGAAAACTTCCCAAAACAGGCAAACTAGGCACGCAACTGCCCACCTAAAACTGTTGAAATTTCTTCAATAATTTTCTCGTGGGCCTGGTTTACTTCCGTATCTGTTAAGGTTCGCTGGAGACTTCTATAGCGCAAGGCAAAGGCAAAACTTTTCTGTGTTTCGGGAATGGGTTTGCCAAAGTAGACGTCAAAAAGTTGGACTTCTTCCAACAAAGGCGCACCCGCTTTCTCTATCAACTTCACCACGGTTTCATAGCTGCACTCCCTCGGCAATACCACCGCCAAGTCCCTCAATACGGCCGGGTGCTCACCCAACACGCATTTGCGCGGCTGCTTGGAAGCATGGCGCATCCACTTCCCAAACTCCAACTGAAATAAAAACACATTCGGGGGCACATCCATGCGCTTGGCCACACGCGGGTGTATCTCCCCAAGGCTGCCTATGGCCTCTCCCCCCACCCAAATAGAAGCACCCGCCCTCGGGTGGTAGCAGGCCCCCTCCATCGGCTCAAAATGCACACCCTCCACCTTCAACGCCCCCAATAGAGACTCTATCATGCCCTTTATGTCGAAAAAGTCATAGTCCTCTGCCGCTGAAGTCCATGCGCGTTTCCCCGTACGCAAACCCCATAGGGCACCCGCTAGCTCGCGACGCTCCAACGCAGGGGGCACCCTGCCTTTTCCTCCTTCAACACGAGAAAAATAACTGCGCCCTACCTCAAACAATGCAGCGGACTCCGCCTGGTGACGCTTCGCTCGGTTTATGTTCTGCAAAAGCCCGGGAAATAAACTCGTGCGCAAAACCGACATCTCTATGCTCATGGGGTTTTGCAATGAGACAGGGGCCTCTCCCATTCCCAAAAGCTTCAAATGGGAGGGGTCTGCAAAGGAGTAGTTGACAACTTCACTCAGGCCCATGCCGCACAACAACTGGCGCACCCGCCTCTCCCAAAAAAGCTCCGTCGGCAACCGCGCAGGGCCCAACATGCGCGGGGGGGAGGCGGGGAGGTGGGTATAACCATAAATACGCGCCACCTCGGCTATCAAATCCTCCTCCCTCTCTATGTCCCCACGAGAAGCCGGTATTTCATAGAGTCCCTCACTTTGCTTCCTCACCCCCAGGGCCACCAAAATACGCTCCCTCTCCCCCTGCGCTACCTCACACCCCAACAACTGGCGAAGCTTGGCTGCACGCAAAGGCACCACCCTCAAAGGCTGTACTGTTGGGTAGGCTTCAAAAATTTCCCCCACGGGCTTGCCGCCCCCCAACTCGGCCAAAAGTTTGGCCGCCCGCCTCAATATTGTCTGCATCTGGCTAACGTCTACGCCACGCTCAAAACGGTAGGAGGACTCTGTCTGCAAAGCGTGGCGCTTGGCTGTCTTGCGTATGTGCGCGGGAGAAAATAGGGCACACTCCAACAACACCCGGCAGGTTTGCTCGCCCACCTCCGTGTCCTTCCCCCCCATCACCCCCGCCAATGCCAAAGGACGCTCCCCATCACAAATCAACAAATCCTCCGTGGACAACTGGCGCAGCTTCCCATCCAATGTCGTCAACACCTCCCCCTCCCGGGCCAAACGCACCACCATCTGCTTGGCGGACAACTTGTCTGCGTCAAAAGCATGCAGGGGGTGGCCATATTCGAGGAGGACGTAGTTGGTAACGTCCACAAGGTTGTTTATGGAGCGAATGCCGCAAGCTTCAAGCCTCCTGCGCATCCACTGGGGGGAGGGGGCCGGGTGGAGGCCCTCCACCATGCAGGCTGCATAACGCATACAGCGCTCCTTCGCACGTATGTCTATGCCAAACCCGCTGGGGTGTGTGGCGCTCGCCTTCTCCTCCGCCTGCACCCCCTCCGGCAAACGCAAAGGCAAGGAGAAAAGCGCCGCAACGTCACGGGCTATGCCCAAATGGCTGAGGGCGTCCTGCCTGTCCGGCGTTATGTTGAGTTCCCATATAACGTCGTCCAACTCGAGGGCCTTGGCCAATGGCTCCCCCACGCGAAGCCCACCCTCCAACAACAACAGGCCCTCCCCCTCCTCGGACAGGCCCAACTCCTTGGGGGAGCATAACATGCCGCAACTCTCAACACCGCGTACGTTGGCGCGGGAAATGCGCGTGCCGCCGGGGAGTGTTGTCCCCTCCTTCGCCAGGGCCACCTTGTCGCCACACCTAAAGTTGCGGGCGCCGCATACCACTTGCAGCAAGGCGCCCTCACCACAGTCTATTTGCGTGAGGCTGAGTTTGTCGGCGTTGGGGTGCTTCTCCAGGGAAACCACCTGGGCCACCACCACCCCCTCCAGGCCCGCCCCCGTGTGGGCCACCCCCTCCACCTCCAGGCCCGCCAAAGTCAAACGCTCTGCCAATACCTCCGGCCCTATTCCTGCCGGCAAAGAGACATAGTCTGACAACCACTTCATGGACACTTTCATAACTCAACCCTCCAGCTTCTTTTCTTCTTCAAAATTGGGCCAAAAAACGAATGTCGTTTTCAAACAGGGAGCGCAAGTCCCCCATGCCATAGCGCAACATGGCCGTGCGCTCTACGCCCATGCCAAAGGCAAAACCCGTCACCTCCTGAGGGTTGTAGCCTGCGGCCAAAAGCACATTCGGGTGCACCATGCCCGCACCCAAAATCTCAAGCCACCCACTCATTTTGCAGACGCGACAGCCTGCGCCCTCGCACATAACGCAGCTAATGTCGACTTCGGCAGAAGGCTCCGTAAACGGGAAAAAGCTCGCGCGAAACCGCGTCTTCACCTCCTGCCCAAAAAACGCACGCAAAAAAGCGTTGAGGGTGCCTTTCAAGTCCGCCATGCTGACGTCTTTGTCCACAAACAACCCCTCCACCTGGTGAAACATCGGCGTGTGCGTTATGTCAAAGTCGCGCCGGTATACGCGGCCAGGCATAATGGCGCGTATGGGGGGAGGGTGGGCTTGCATGGTACGCACCTGCACAGGCGAAGTGTGCGTGCGCAAAACCATCGGCCCTATGTCCTCGGCAAAACCCTTCGGGTGGACATAAAAACTGTCCTGCATGTCGCGCGCGGGGTGGTTTTCCAAAAAATTCAGCGCCTCAAAATTATACCAGTCGAGCTCCACCTCGGGGCCCTCCTCCACCCCAAACCCCATGCCTATAAATATGTCGACAATGTCGTCCATGGTTTGGCTAACGGGGTGGCGGTGCCCGTGGGAGCGAAGGCGACCTGGTAGGCCAATGTCCACCTTCGGCCCCTTCAGCGAAGCCTCCAGGGCCAAGTCTTCGGCACGCTCCATGGCGCTTGCCAAAAGGGCCTCCACCTCGGCCTTCACCTGGTTGGCCACCACCCCCACCTCTTTGCGCGCCTCCTGGGGCATTTTCCCCATTTGGGCCAAACCCTGGGAGATGGCTCCCTTCTTCCCCAAGTATTTTATACGCAGGGCCTCGAGTTGTGCCGGGGACACCCCCTCCCCTATCTCCTGTTTGGCCTGCTCCAACAACGTTTGAAAGTAATTTTGCATCTCTCCCTCTGGACAGGGGGGAGAAAATAGAGCTTGTGGGGGGGGGCCGTCAACATTCAGGCGTTGGAAACCCACCCTTTGGCCAGCGGTTTTTCGTTGTTGCGTTGGGCCAACAACCCTAGGGGCCAAGAGGGCATAAACTCCGCAAGGTTTGGCGGGTATCCGCTTCGAATATGGGCCGGTATGGGGCCGGCATGCTTGTAAAAGGTCGAATTTTTGAATACACTGGCATCCGTCTTCTGGCCGAGAGGACGGATGATGAAGGGAAAATGATGAAAATACGGAAACTGTGGGGCCTAACCATGCTCGTGGGCATAGGTATGGCTTGTAATGTGGGCGGCATTCGAATTGATGGGAGCAAGTGTGTGGTGGGCCTCGCGGACTGTAGTGAGGGCAGCGAGTGCGTGCCTGAAGGGCCAGGTGCCACAGAGGGCACTTGCCAACCGCAGCTAAGGTCTGCCACGTGCAGCAACAACGACGAGTGCCCTGGTGCACAAATTTGCTATGAGAGCGTCTGCACAAACCCAACAAACGTCCCATGCGGAGTGGGCGATGGCACGCAGTGCCCAGCAGGAGAAGTTTGCAACCCGGCCATACCTGGGTGCGAAATTGGGCCAATAGGGCAATGTGAAAACGTAGCCGACGGCACAGTCTGCAATGGCAACGGCGTTTGCTATCAGAACCTCTGCAGGGACCCGGATGACGTCCCATGCGCGCTGGGTGGCGCGCAGTGTCCAGCAGGAGAGCTCTGCAACCCGGCCATACCTGGGTGCGAAATTGGGCCCATAGGGCAATGTGAAAACGTAGCCGACGGCACAGTCTGCAATGGCAACGGCATTTGCTATCAGAACCTCTGCAGGGACCCGGATGACGTCCCATGCGCGCTGGGTGGCACGCAGTGTCCAGCAGGAGAGCTCTGCAACCCGGCCATACCTGGATGTGAAATTGGGCCAATAGGGCAATGTGAAAACGTCGCCGACGGCACAGTCTGCAATGGCAACGGCATTTGCTATCAGAACCTCTGCAGGGACCCGGATGATGTCCCATGCGCGCTGGGTGGCACGCAGTGTCCAACAGGAGAGCTCTGCAACCTGGCCATACCTGGATGTGAAATTGGGCCCATAGGGCAATGTGAAAACGTCGCCGACGGCACACTTTGTGACAACAACAACGGCATTTGCTATCAGAACCTCTGCAGGGACCCGGATGACGTCCCATGCGCGCTGGGTGGCGCGCAGTGTCCAACAGGAGAGCTCTGCAACCTGGCCATACCTGGGTGCGAAATTGGGCCCATAGGGCAATGTGAAAACGAAGCCGACGGCACACTCTGCGAT
>JGI24694J35173_10002557_pt1 | contig 14642 bp, 14 predicted proteins | sample TergutCo191P1_FD_35173 | JGI IMG/M metagenome (IMG submission 35173) | reverse complement strand
CACCACCACCGCCACCGCCACCGCCACCACCGCCACCGCCACCGCCACCGCCAACCTACACAATAGATTTAATAGGTATGGGTTTTGCAGTTTTTTCTTCTCGAAATTCGGCTGATGCACTTAACGCCTCTCTAAGAGATGGAATTTTAGTAAACAATGCGGCTTCAAACTTACACTTTTTCTACACAACAAACCGCAATACAACAACGTTTAACAACAACAATATCAGAGTACGTAGTGTTGGCAATAGGCTTGCATTTCCTGTGTTTAATGCGCCACAAGCGCACGTAGAGTTTTTTATAAATTACCCGCTAACACCGCAAACAACCTATCTTGTTACGTTTGGCGTATTTTGGCTACCAGAAACTAACGAAACAAAATTAATAGGCGGAGTTATTGTTACCATACGCGCCCCATTTGGTATAGTGCATATGACACAAACAAATACGCGCACAGGTGTTACATTTGCACTAGCAGACTCTCAAAGCATTCCGAGATAGGTTAACGAATGCCACGCGCGCTTCCACGATAATTTTTGTAATAAATTAAAATAGGACATAGTAAAAACTACGTCCTATTTTTTGTTTATTTGATTAGTGACCCTCAATGCCAAGTAGATATAAAACGCTTACGTCGAAATACTCTGATAGTTTTATAATGGTGGTTATATCGGGTTCGTTTATACCTTTTTCCCACCTTGATATTGTAGCGCACGAGACATTTAAATCTGCGCCAAGTTTTCTGGTAGTGTATCCTTTTTCTTGTCTTAATTCAACAAGTCTTTCCGCTAATTTATGCATAGCATAATTATAGCAAAAGTGAAAGGTTTAAAAAAGTTGATACGCAAAACGTAACAAACGCTTGACAGATGTTAAACAATATTTTGCATACTGTAAAATTAAAATTGAGTGGGTGGAAGCTTTTTAAAACTACGTGCTGATTTTTAGGAATTCTTCTAGTCCGTTTGCTATTGTTTTGGCTAGTTGTTTTTGGTGGTCTGGGCAGGCTAGTTGTTTTTCGTCTGTTGGGTTAGATAGAAAGCCGCATTCTATAATTATGCTGGGTTTTTTGCTTGCGCGCAGTATAAAGAAGTCGCCCGCTATTGCTTGTGTTTTTTTCTCTTGGTTTTGGTTTAGGGCATTTTGCATATATTTAGCAAGGGTGTTGTCTGAGCCTTTTTGGTAGAATACTTGTGCGCCGCGGCGCTTGCTGTCTGAAAAGCGGTTCATATGAATGCTGATTACAAAGTCGTGAGCGTTGTTTTGTATTGTTGTCTCGCGCGCTTCCATATCTTCTCTTTTAACAAAGCGGTCGGTTTTGGAAAGGTGTCCTTTAGTTTGGCGCGTTAGTACAACTGTATGACCCCTTTGTTTAAGTTCGTCTCTTAGCGCAAAGGTTACTTGCAAGTTTAAGTCAGACTCTGCAACATCTGTAATCTCACCCCTAACGCCCGCGTCGCGCCCGCCGTGTCCTGCATCTATCACTATGGTTTTAAATTGTGGGGTCTCGTTAGCGGTTGAAGCATTTGCTTGTCTGTTTGGTGGGCTACAGTTTATGTTTTGATTTAGCAAATTATGCTCTTGCTTTATCTCTAGCAATTTTTGCTGTAGGTTGTTTTGTTCTAAAAGGTTCTGCTCTTGTATGCTGGCTTCTTGCCCTTTTCTAGAATGCTCTAAAACGTATTGCCCTAATGCCATAAAAACAAAGCCAGATATTATGCTTGCAAGTAAGACAAGCGCGGTTGCTCTGTATAAAAATTTGAATGCCCGTTGTGGATAAGGTGTCGACTTATTCACAATTTCGACATACTTATCCACATTTTTTTCATATTTGTTTGTTTTATTGATTTTGCTGTTTTTCGTACTCATAATAAGCATAGTGTTTGCGTTTTAAACAAATTTATGCTAAAATAGTGGTATGATAGATAACACAAAGCAAAAAGACAATAGTGCTACAGAAGTTAGTCAAACAGATTTGTGTAGTTTGAAACAAAGCACACAAGCCAAAAGCCTTAGCATAGTTAACAGCGCGCCGCTTAACGAGCGTGATGTTTATCAATTGGGCGGGCAGGTGTTGGCGTTTATTGGGGATAGCGTGCAGTCGCTTTTTGTAAAAACCTACTTTGTAAAGCGACACGATTATAAAACGCACAAGTTGCACATAGAAGTATCTAAGCACATAAGGGCAACGGCGCAAGCAAAGGGTTTAGACGCCATTATAGATAGTTTAAGTGAGAGAGAAAAATCTATATACACGCGCGGTAGAAACGCAAAAATAAACACCGCCTCTAAAAAAGCAGACCTAGCGCAATACAAAAAGTCTACAGGGCTAGAAGCGGTGATAGGCTATTTATATTTGATTGGCGATAATGCTAGGCTTAACGATTTGCTAGAGCAACTGCTTACGTGTTGCTGATTTAGAGTTGAGAGTTGAGAGTTGAGAGTTGAGAGTTGAGAGTAGTTGCAAATTACAAATTACAATGTACAAATTACAAGTGTTAAACTCATTAAATGCCATGTCGCTTGAACAGTCTGGCGGTGAGTTTAAAAGTTGAGAGTGGTTCAAAAAACCCGACTAAAACGGAATTGTATTCCAAATTGGTCGGGTTTTTTGCTAAAAATGGTTGACTTATTTTTGCAGATGTGCTATACTAAATGTACGACCAAAATGGAGTTGCATTCCAAATTGGTCGGGAAAAACTTGAACGCTGAACGCTGAACGCTGAACGCTGAACGCTGAACGCTGGTCGCTGGTCGCTGGTCGCTGAACGCTGAATGCTGAATTGGAGGTTGTTATGTTTTTTAAAAGGCACGCTCAACAGATAGTTAATAGGGTTGCTAAAAACAAAAGTGTTGTTGTGGTTACTGGCGCTAGGCAGGTTGGCAAATCTACAATGCTTAAGAGGCAGTTTGCTAACCACAATTATATCACGCTAGATAGCCCTACAGTTTTTGAAGCAGTTAAAGAAAACCCGTCTGCGTTTTTGCAGTTAAACGGGGGCAATATTATTATCGATGAGATTCAGAAAGCGCCCTCACTTTTCGAATATATCAAGTTAGATGTAGATAACAAAAAGCAAGCGGGAAAATTTGTTTTAACGGGTTCGCAAAGTTTTTCTTTAATGCGCGGCATAACAGAGACTTTGGCGGGCAGGGCAGGAATTATAAAAATGCTGGGGCTATCTAGTAGAGAGATAGAAGGCACAACTTTTACCGAGCCGTTTAAACCAACCATAGAGCAAACAAAAGAAAAGCAAAATGCCGTAAAACTACAGCCTTTAGAAAAAATTGTAGAAAGGGTTCATAAAGGCAGTTTTCCGGAGTTGTACGAAACAGCCACAGATTTAGATGATTGGCGAATTTTTTACGACAGTTACGTAAAGACTTATCTAGAAAAAGATGTTAAGCAACTTATAAACATAAAGGACGAGAGTAGTTTTATAAAGTTTTTAAGGGGGGTTGCTGCGCTTACGGGCGAACAATTAAGTTACATTCGCCTTGCCGAGATTTGCGGTAAAGACATTAAAACAATAAAAAGTTGGCTAAGCGTTTTAGAGGCTTGCGGGCTGGTATATTTTTTAGAGCCTTATTTTAACAACGTAAACAAGCGAATGATAAAAAGCCCTAAGATGTATTTGCTTGATACCGGGCTTGCTTGCTTTTTGGGCGCGTGGAATACGCCACAGCAATTAATAAACGGAGCGAAGTGGGGAAGCATTTTTGAGACATACGTAGTAAGCGAGATTTTAAAAAGTTATTATAACGCGGGTGTGGCATTTTCGCCACCACTATATTACTACCGCGACAAAGATAAAAAAGAAATAGACCTTATTATAGAAGAAGCAGGCACGCTATACCCAATTGAGATTAAAGCCACTTCAAACCCAACAAGCCAAATGGCAAAAAACTTACAACTTGTAAAAATGGTAGGCGACAAAAAAGTTGGCGAGGGCGCAGTTATATGTTTGTACAACGGGGTACTACCTTTGGGAGAGAATGCCCTTGCAATAAATGCCTTGTATATTTAATGCGCGCTGTATATCTGATGTTAATTTACGACACACGCTAAAACCTAACTACTATGTTTTACAAAGAGGCTCATTTACAAAAATTTTACGTGTTCTTTGCCCTTTCTTGCTTTACAATGGTTTTTTAAAAAAGTATACTCTCACTAGCGCACAAAACTGATAACCTTAAACGTGCGCTAAGGAGAAGTTTTAGTATGATACTAAACAAAATCAACGCTTTGTCTTTATTATGCACAAAGCAAACAGCGCGCTTACTTGTATTTATACTTGTAGCGTCGTTTTTAATTACAACCGTTGTAGTACCAGTTTTACAAAGACCACGAGAGGAAGCAGCAGCAGCGGTAACAACCCAAAATGGTTCTGCAAACAACAGAGAACCGCGTGGCTCTAACCACAACTACATAGCGGCAGATTGGATTTTCGACAGAGAAAATTCTATTGGCGAGTTAAGCGATAATACTTTAAGCATACAAGATTTATCGGGACACGACAACCATTTAGAATTAAGGGCTTACGGCACGGCAGGCACGGCATTTAACGCAGATGAGCAATTCCAATTTGATACAACTTCTATGACAAACAACAACGGCTCACTTCGTTTTGGTGGCGAGTTTGCAGGCGGGCGACAAGGTATAAACACGAACACTAACTTAGACCCGAACCCTGTATTCACGTACGCGCTTGAGCAAGGTTTGTGGCAACATAACAACGCCCCAAGAAATGGCTTTAGTTTCGTAACAGTTGCAGACGCACCAATCAACACTAACAACTTTAGAAATGGCTTTACTATGGAGTTTTTATATAGAATGCCGGCAGACTTTTCGGGCGCGACAGACAATGGTATGGGCATTTTAACAAGAAGCTCTAATATGCGCCCAGATGGCAGATTCATTAACGAGTACGCTTATAACAGTGCGCAAGTAGACCATTGGACAAGCACACACCCAAACCACAACCAACAGTTGCACTCTAGAGATTGGGGTAACAGCCACGGCAACACAGTTTTTGTAGGAAGCGGAAGGTATAGCGGGTGGAACAGTATTAGGCACTCACCGCTTTCACTACACGTGACAAACGTAAGAGAGCCAGAATTTCACTTGTTCAGCGAGGCAGGTACTGAGATGTCCAACGCACATTGGGGTCTTGCAATGGATATTGCTGATGCGTGGTTTAATATTGTTATAAAGGTTTGCTTCGACACAGATTATATAACATCGTACGTAAACCACGGACCATCATTCAGAAACAGAAATATGAATCAATGGACAGGCGTTAACGCGGGCAGGGGTGGCGAAAACTTTACGGGTTTGTTCACAGACCTTAACGACCCACGCCTTGAGATTGGTGTTGGGCTAAGGGCAATGGGCGAGCCAGCATTTATAGACGCAGTGCAAGGACTAGCGCTTAGAGATGAAAGGGGCGCGCTACTGCCAAGACAATTTTTAAGAGGCAGTTTAGAGCGCGTGAGAATATCAGAGACTGTTCTAGACTACGACCAATGGATAATTGCAGACGCGCCAGCGCCTTTAGGTTGCAACAGAGACTGGCAGTTAACAAACCCAGATAACTACACTATGATGTTTATACCAGACACTCAAAACACAATACGTTTTGCGCCAGATGTATCTCATCGTGCAACTGACTATCTTATCAGAAATAGAGACAGATTTAATATGGTGCATATCTCACACCTAGGCGATATTGTTCAAGATAACACAGACTTAGAGTGGGCAAACGCACAGCAAGCCTTTTGGCCACTTGCATACCACTTTAACTATCTCTCAATGCGGGGTAATCACGATGGTAACCCGGTAAGGCACAATAGGTTTTTTGGTCCGTATGCACACCTTTATGCAGGCGGAACTCACGCGGCGACTAACGGGAATAGTTTAGTGCGGGCAGACTCTCTAACGCGCCAGCAGTGGTCAGAGCAAGGCTTTAACCAGCACGCGCAGAAGTTTAGAAACAATACCTACTACGATTTGGTAAGGGGCAGAACCAACTACAGAAGGGACGCGGACGGCGCTTTTGTTCCGAATAGTGACAGTAGTTATATGATTGTTAGGGGCGGTAGTTATAATTATTTAATTATCACGATGGGCTATGTTAACCAAGGCGGCAACCAAGGTACTGCCGAATTAGCGTGGCTAGACGAAATACTATCGCGCTACCCAACTAAGCCTGCAATTATAACATCGCACCACATATTTACGTTTGGTCCGGGTGGTCCTGACCACGCTGTACTTAGCGGTCCGGGTACAAGTATATGGAATGTTGCCCGCCAGCACGACAATGTATTTTTAATCGTAGGCGCACACAACCATACTTCAGGCAGAACAAACCCGGGCTATTTAGTTAACGACGCGGGTAATGAAGTTTTTGGTATGCTTGTAAACTTCCAGTTTGGGTTTAATGGCGGTAATGCGTGGTACAGATTTTTAGAGTTCGATGAAGCGGGCGGGTTTATAGACTATACAACATTCTCACCGTACGTAGCAAGTTTAAGCGCAGAAGAAAGGGCTAGAAACACGACCTTTAACGTAAACTTTTTAGAGGGGCGAGGCACTTATGGGCGCATTTATATAAATTTTGCCGAGCGCTTTGCTTTTGCAACTGAGTACGATGATATAGTTGTTACGATTAAACAGCAAATATCAGAGTTATTTATACAAAGCAGGCGGTCAGTAGATACGGGTAGAAATTCGCTAGATGCCAACAGCGCGAGACTAATAAGCGCTATTAGGTATGCCTACGATAATGTTTTAACAGACACACAGCGCGCGCAAATATTTAATATCGCGGTGTTAGAGCAGGTAGAGAGCATACAAGGCAATGTTGGTGCGACGGGTGGTTGGATTACCGGCACAGGCTCGCCAGATGAATATTTGGGTCAGTTGATGGACTTATTCTTAGACATACAAAGCGGTAACATCTACAGAAAAACGCTAACGGGTTGGCAACTAGTTGCAAACCTTGTGGGTGAGCAAGGCGAGACAGGGGCGACTGGCGGACAGGGTGCGCCGGGTGCGCAAGGCTCGCCGGGTACAGCAGGTGCGCAAGGTACGCCGGGTGTGCAAGGTGCGCCGGGCGAAGATGCAGGTGTCACACTCGTAACCGCTGTAAGTATAGTGGCAATAGCACTCTCGTTAGTGGCAATCGGGCTAGCCATATTTATACTTACACGCAGAAGAAGCATAGGCTAGCGAAAAACTTTTTTAAACTTTATCTCTCAAATGTTTGACAAATTTTTGAAAGTGTGTTATTATATAAAGGCTGCCGGCTTAGGCAGTCTTTATATATACAAGAGTTTTACGAGGATAAATCAATGAGAGTAAAAATTACGTTGGCTTGCGAGACTTGCAAGCAAAGAAACTACGACACAACAAAAAATAAGAAAAATGATGCAGAGCGTATAGAGTTAAAAAAGTACTGCAAGTTTTGCCGTAAGCACTTGCCACATAAAGAAACACGCTAAGCAATGTACAAATTACAATGTACAAATTACAAATGTTAAACTCATTAAGTGCAAGACTTTTGAACAGTCTGCACTAGCAAGTGTACAAAATAAACTCATTTACAACCGTTCAAACGCTTTAGTATTAAGCAAATATAATATTTGTAATTTGTACATTGTACATTGTACATTGTAATTTACATTGTAATTTGTAATTTGAAATATTTCGGAGAAATTTAATATGCAAAAAGAAGCAGAGAGACGTGGGTTGTTTACCCGCTTTAGAGAAATAGGTTCTGAGCTTAAAAAGGTTCAGTGGCCAGAACTTCCGCAAGTTGTTAAGCAAACGGGCGTTGTTATAGGCGTTGTTATATTTTTTACGCTTGCAATTTTTGGTATAGACAGTTTGTTAGTATTTTTAAGAAGTTTCGTAGTTTACGGCGAGCGTTAACGGACAAAACCATATGCAACGAATTTCTGCTACGCTACGACAGGCAAGGAAATTCTTTTGCATATAGTTTCGTCTACGGATGCTACACCGAAGGAAACGAAAATCATTGTTAGGAGAGTGTTAGATGAAGCATACAGATGCAGCAGGTAAACAAACACCCGAGTGGTATGTATTGCATACTTACAACGGGTTTGAAACAGTAGTTAAAGATAGTATAGAAAAACTTAGAGAGAACAACCAGTTAGAAGACACGATTTTTGAAATTCAGGTTCCGGTTGAAGATGTTATAGAAGAAAAGGCGGGCAAGCGTAAGGTTGTTCAGCGTAAGAGATTCCCATCTTACGTTATGATTAAAATGATATACTCTAACAGTTTGTGGTATGTTATTACAAACATCAAGGGTGTAATTTCTTTCGTAGGACCGGGGGGCAGACCGCTTCCGCTTACAGAAGACGAAGTACGCAGAATGAAACTTGAGAGTTTTGTTATGGAAGGGTTCGACTTGCAAGTGGGCGAAGATGTTAAAATTATATCGGGCGCGTTTGCAGACTATGCGGGCAAAATAGAAAGCATAGACTTAACAAAACAGCAAGCAAAAATACTAGTAGATATGTTTGGTGGCAGACTAACCAGCGTAGAAGTAGAGTTAAGCCAAATAGATAAACTAAGTTAATGTCAATGAACAATGAATATTGAACAATGAACAATGATTTCACGCTAGCGCGGGCAATATTACGTTTTGCAAATTGCGTTAAAGTGCAAAATGTAGGCTGTTCAAAAGTTTGGATATTAATGTTTGCAACAACTATTCATTATTAATTATTCATTATTCATTCAATATGTAGTGGGAGGAAGTGGGTTATCCCTAGACAAAAGGCTTCCGTCATTACCACTAAGGAGAATATACAAAAATGGCTAAAAAAGTTACAGCAGTAGTAAAATTACAACTTCCAGCGGGCAAGGCAACTCCCGGACCACCAGTTGGTTCTTCATTAGGTCCGCACGGCATAAACATACCGGGTTTTGTTAAAGACTTTAACGAAAAAACAGCATCTCGTGCTGGTTTAATTATTCCGGTAGTTTTAACAATCTACCAAGACAGAAGTTTTACATTTATACTTAAAACGCCACCAGTAGCAGTTTTAATTGCTAAAGAAATTGGTCTAAAGCACCCAAGCGGAAAAGAAAAGCGCCTAGGTGGCTCGGGCAAGCCAAACAGAGAAAAGGTGGGCAAAATTACGATAGAGCAAATCAAAGCAATAGCACAGCAAAAAATGCCAGACTTAAACACAAAAGATATAGAAAAAGCAATGAGTATGGTTGAGGGGACGGCGAAGAGTATGGGTGTTGTTGTTGGCGATTAAGTCTTATATACTGCGAAATACTTCGTTGAAGTTTGCGGTTTGTTTCGGTCACGTACATTTAGTACGCTCCCTTACAAATCCGCACTTCGTCTCGTATTTCTTGCATCTAAGACTTAATCGCATAGTCGTAACATTTAACATTTAAAACTTGACATTAAACAAGTGGGAGAGAGTTTGCAAAAAAATTAACAAGGCTCTCGTTAGAACCACAAAGGAAATTTTAAAATGAGCGAGAAAAAAGTAAAAAAAATATCGAACAAGGGCGGTAAAAAATATAGAGAGAGTTTAGCGTCTTTCGAAAAACTAAAGTTGTACGAGCCAAAAGAGGCGCTGAGTATAGCGGTAGATACTGCAAAAGCAAAATTTGATGAGACAATAGAGGTTCACGTGAAACTAGGGGTAGACCCGCGTCACGCAGACCAGCAAGTAAGGGGAACAGTTGTTCTGCCAAACGGCACGGGCAAAACACAAAGGGTGTTAGTTATTGCAAAGGGCGATAAGGCTACGGAAGCCGAAAAAGCGGGCGCAGACTTTGTGGGCGCAGAAGATATGATAACAAAAATTCAGAGCCAAAACTGGTTCGACTTCGATGTTATGGTAACAACGCCAGATATGATGGGGCTTGTTGGGCGCATAGGTAAAGTATTAGGTCCGAAAGGGCTTATGCCAAACCCAAAATCAGGCACAGTAACAAACGATATCACAAAAGCAATTAACGATATTAAAAGCGGTAAGGTAGAATACAGACTAGACAGAACGGGCATAATACACGTTGGCATAGGCAAAAAGTCTTTCGGGGCAGACAAACTACTAGAAAACCTAACAACACTAATGGACGCGGTTATAAAGGCAAAACCATCTGCTGCAAAAGGCACATACTTAAAAAGCGTAACAGTAGCAAGCACTATGGGGCCGGGCGTAAAAATAGCCCCAACCAAATTTGTTTAAAAATTTTTGTGCCGATTTTAAAAAGTGGCTATAAATGTTTGACATTATCTAAAAGTTTTGGTAAGATATAAAGGTTATCAAAATGGTTATCAAATGGTTATTGGGCTTGAAGTAATCGGTTCGATAATTAACAACTTAAAAAATAAATTACAACTTAATAAAAAAACTCTGTGTCGTAGACAGCAAGTCTTATAGGATAATGAGTGTTTTACTTAGGCTATGGCTTAAGGGCGAACATTCGCTTGCCGAGATGTAGGTTTTAAAGATTAACGGATTCACTTTTGTATGCAACGTGTAAGATTTTACTAACGTTGTGTGTAATAAGTTTTTGTTATAAATTTTAAACCTGTATTCTTGGATACAGGTTTTTTTGTTGGAAAGGTTTTTGATGTTAGATTTGATAGTGATAAACAAAAAATAAAATAAAACAAAAAATAAAACAAAACAGATAAAACAAACAAAATAAAAAAATATAAAAATTTAATGGGAGGTGAATAGGTGGCAAAAGATGTACAGACAAAGGGCGTACAAGTTGTAAAACAGCGTCCTGCAATTGTGGCTAAAGAGAAAGAAGTGCAAGAGATTAAAGACAAACTAGAGCGCGCAAAGACAGTTGTTTTGATAGACTATAGGGGCATTAACACGGCAGAAGTCTACGAACTTAGAAACGAGTTTAGAGACGCGGGTGTCGAGTATAAGGTTTATAAAAACACACTTGTAAAAAGGGCGCTACACGAGATGGGTCATAAAGATTTTGACGAGGCACTAAACGGAACTACGGGCTTTATATTCTCTTACGCAGATGAAGTTACGGGCGCTAAAATTATTAGTGATGCTATAGTCAAATACAAAAAAATGAGCATCAAGTGCGGGCTTGTAGATGGCGCATACACAGATGCTGTAGGTGTAAAAACACTTGCAACACTACCGCCAAAAGAAGTGCTTATTGCGCAACTACTTGGTATGCTAAACCAGCCAATTACTGGCTTAGCGGGCGTGTTAGCAGCAATATTAAAGCAACCGCTATATGTGTTGCAACGCATAGCAGAAAAGCAAGCGTAGGTGGGTTAATTCAGAATTATGAATTATGAATTATGAATTGTTACATCTCGCTTACGCGAGTAAAAGATTGAAACTGAATAGATAAAACTAGAAAAAGGTTAAAACCAAAAAAATTAAAAATAAAAAACAAAAACAAAAAATTTAAATAGGAGAGAATCCGCCAAAAGCTAAAGCAGGCTAGGGCGGACACGTAAAAAAATGTCTAAAAAATTAATTGATGAAATCAAAAAACTAACGGTTGTTCAGTTATCTGAACTTGTAAAAGCACTAGAAGAAGAGTTTGGAGTATCGGCAGCGGCTCCAGTAGCAGTAGCGGCAGCAGCACCAGCGGGTGCAGCACCAGCGGCAGCAGCAGCAGAAGAGAAAACAGAGTTTGATGTATTACTTAAAGAAGCGGGAAGCAACAAAATTGCAGTTATCAAGGTTGTTAGAGAAGCAACGGGTCTTGGCTTAAAAGAAGCGAAAGACTTAGTAGATGCAGCACCAAAAGCAATCAGAGAAGGCATAGGTAAAGAAAGCGCAGACAAACTAGCAGCAGAGTTAAAAGAAGCAGGCGCTACTGTTGAAGTTAAGTAATGGCGCTCGGATATATAATTTTTAGCGGGTTGCTTTGTTGTTGATTGACATATGCTTGCAAAATCGCGAACTCAGCCTTTCAGGCTTCAAACACGCGATTTTTGGTGCAAGCATACGCCAATCACAAAGCAAAGGCTAAAAAATTATATATCCTCGCGCTATGTCTCAACACCTCCTAGAACTTTTATGGGGATAGTTGGGTTAATACTTTAGATTGCAGATGGCTTCACAAGCCTTGGTCACGTGACAGAGTAAGTGAACACAAAAACTAATAAACGGCGGGTAAATGAACCGCCGTTTTTGCGTTTGTTGTGGGTATTACCCGCGAAATTGTTCTGGTTACTGCGAAGTGGTTTGGTATGCTTAGAAATTGTTTGGGTATCTTTGGTATTCTACTCGCTTACAACTTCTACGTTTAGTTTTGCTGTTACGCTTGCAAAAAGTTTAATGTCTACTATGTGCGTGCCGAAAAATTTTATAGGCTCTTTTAAAACAATATCTTTTTTGTCTATCTTAGCGGTGTTGTTGTTTAAGTCACTCTGAAGTTTTGCGTTAATCTCTTTTTCTATATCGGCGCTTGTTACAGAGCCAAAAACTTTGCCGTCTTTACCACTTTTAAGTGTAAACTTAAGGGTGGTTTTTTCTATTTGCCCCTTAAGCGTTAGCGCGTCGTTTTTTGCGTTTTCGTGCCTATGAGCCTCAGAGCCGGCCTTGTCTTGTATTTGCTTCAGCGCTTGGGGGGTTGCTATAATTGCCTTTTTAGAATTAACCAAAAAGCGTCCGTGACCATCTTTCACTTTAATTATATCGCCCTTTTTACCTGTCCCTTTAACATCTTCTTGTAAAATTATTTGCATAAATATATTCTCCTTTTTTAAATGTTAAATTTTAAATGTTCAAGGTTAAATGGCTACACTCATTCGATGCAATTACTTTTAATCAGTTGCAATTTTCGTATTTTAGTATTTTGCAAAAAATATTGTTCGCGCTAGCGTGTAACAATTTAACATTTAAAATTTAGCATTTAGCATTTATATTATATATTTAAATTTTTTAAAAGTCAAACGTATATGTATATTTTTGTTTGCCACGTATCATACTAATAGCATAACTATTGGTGGGGGTAAAACAAAATGCCATTTGGAAGATTTTTTAACAGAGAAAAAAAGGGTAGGCAAGCCATAGAGTGCGTAAGGTTCGATTGCACATTTAACGGAAGCGAAGACGCAGGCTGTAAACTAAACAACATAAAAGTAGAAAAAAGCATAATGAATGACGGCACGCCGAAGGTTGCGTGTGTTTCGTTTGTCTACAGAGACGGAATGTGATGATTGAAGGCATATTTGCGGCGTAATACTGCGTCAAGGTTTACGTTTGGCTTGTTTGCGTACGTAAGTACGCGGCACTTCGCCAATACGCACCTTTCCTTGTCTTACTTGCAACTATGCCGTCAATCTAAGATAAAGCGCTACGATTCAAACACCTTAATTCTTTAATGGTTTGTTTGGTAGTAGGTGGAAAGGGGTCGGGTATTTTTGAGCAAAGGTGGTAAGCGGTAAACTATCTTTTTAACACAACTTTGAGTTTGAAAAAATTTTAATTTTGGGAGATAATAGATATGGAAAATAAAGCAGGGTATCAAGCAATAGATTGCACAGTTTCTGATTGCAGGTTTAACAACACGGCAACGCAAATGTGTCAGAGAAGGTCTATAAGCATAGGCAAAACACATTGCGAATTTGCGTGGTGCGACAGTTACGAAAGCCGCGTGTAAAGTTACGAAAAAGCGCTTGCAAATTGGGGCTGTGTATAAGGTTACGAAAAGTGAGTTTGGGTTTGAAGTTTGGGTCAGTTAACACGTCCCCGTGACCCAAAATGATAATTAAAAAAATTTGAAAATGGGGGTTGGGGGCTAACCCTAAAAGGAGAGTGAAAAAATGATTCATCATAGTGTATATTGCTCTAAGTACGATTGTAAGTATAACACTTTTAAATATTGTACTGCGGTGGCAATAGATGTAAACGACAAGGCAGAGTGCAAAACTTACGCAGAAAAGGTTGATGGCTATAAAGATAAAAACTTTAAACTAGAAGTAGGGCAAGAATTAAAGCCGTCCCTAGTAGAAATGCAAGGTGAGACAATTATCAAATGCACAGCAACAAAATGCACATTTAACAAAGAAGAGCTTTGCGACAAGTTTGAAATAGACGTAGGCAGTTCAGGAATGGGCGCAGAATGCAAATCTTTCGAAAGGTAGCGCTCGAAAAGTGTTAAATTTTCGCTGCTGCTTTGTTTGTTTGAAATGCATAGCTTGCAAAATCGCAAACTCAGCCCTACGGGCTTCAAACACGCGATTTTTGGTGCAAGCATATGCATTTCACAAAGCAGAGGCTCAAAATTTAACACATTCTCGCGCTAGCATTCACCACAACTTAGAACTTTAATAGTGAATTAGGCTTTATAATTCAATTTAGGGTCGCTCTGAATAGGGCGACTTTTTCTTTTTAGTGCTATATTTTGTGGTCAGTTAATACGTCCCCTTGACCGCGGGGGTTGGGTTTTGGGTCGTTGTACGACGTCCCCGTGAAAAAAGCAATGCCTTTTTTATTTGGGCAAGGTATTTAGTTTTAACAAATTATTTTGTGTTTAATTTTAACTACAAAAGTTTGTTGTTAATATTTGTTAAAAGTTTGTTCATATGCTTGACTTTTTTTTTTTTTTNATAAAATATACTTATACACTTTAACAGAAAGTTAATA
>JGI24694J35173_10002509_pt1 | contig 14827 bp, 10 predicted proteins | sample TergutCo191P1_FD_35173 | JGI IMG/M metagenome (IMG submission 35173) | reverse complement strand
CCTCCGGGCTTTCACTCTCCACAAGCATCTTGGCCTTCTTGATATTGTACACAACATCCTTGTCAACCAGCTTTTTCATGATGAAGGGCTTGAAAAGTTCCAGCGCCATCTTCGTGGGAAGCCCGCACTGCCAAATCTTAAGCTCCGGCCCCACGGTAATAACCGAACGGCCCGAATAGTCAACGCGCTTGCCAAGAAGGTTCTGGCGGAAACGCCCCTGCTTACCCTTAAGCATATCGCTGAGCGACTTGAGGGGCCGGTTGGAAGAACCCTTGACCACTTTCTTTTTCTTCGAGTTGTCAAAGAGCGCGTCCACCGCTTCCTGCAGCATCCGCTTTTCGTTGCGAATGATAATCTCGGGCGCGTTTAGCGCCTGCAGCCTCTTGAGGCGATTGTTCCTATTGATAACCCTGCGGTACAGATCGTTAAGATCGCTGGTGGCAAAACGCCCGCCGTCAAGCTGCACCATGGGGCGCAGCTCCGGGGGAATTACCGGAATCACGTCAAGGATCATCCATTCGGGTTTGTTCTGNGAATTGCGGAAATTTTCGACAATCTCAATGCGCTTAAGCAAACGCCTGTCGCTCTTCGCGCCCTTTTCGATCATCTTGTTCCGCAACTCGGTGGCCATTTGATCCAGGTTCAAGTTTTCCAGCAGGGTACGAACAGCCTCGGCCCCCATACCGGCGGTAAAGCCACCGCTGTGGCGATCCTGCTCCTCGGCGTACTCNTCCTCGGAAAGCAACTGCCCCTTTTTCAGGTCCGTGTCCGCCGGATCGATGACGACGTATTTTTCGTAGTACAGAACCGACCGCAGGGCCGTCATGGACATATCCAAAAGCAAGCCCATGCGNCTTGGAACAGAACGATAGTACCAGATATGCGAAACGGGCGCGGCAAACTCGATATGCCCCATGCGCTCGCGGCGCACCTTAAAGTGGGCGACCTCCACACCGCAGCGATCGCAGATTACCCCCTTGTAACGAATCGACTTGAACTTTCCGCAGTAGCATTCCCATTCCTTGGTCGTGCCGAAAATCCTTTCGCAAAAAAGGCCATCCTTTTCCGGGCGGAGAGTACGGTAGTTTATCGTTTCCGGTTTCTTCACTTCCCCGTAGGACCAGTTCCTAATCATTTCCGGGGAAGCCAGCCGAATTACTATCGAATCAAAATCCTGAATATCCCGCATTTTTCCTCCTAGAAATTGCTCGTGGACTTTTCGATCAGCTCCTCGTCCTTTTCGGTAAGGGGGACCTGTTTGTTCTTGTCGTTGAAAATGGCCAAATCCAGGGCAAGTCCCCGAAGCTCCTGTATCAACACGTTGAACGATTCCGGAATACCCGCNGCCGTGGAAGGCTCGCCCTTCACAATGGCCTCGTAGATTTTCGAGCGCCCGGTCATGTCGTCGGACTTAATCGTCAAAAGCTCCTGCAGGGTATGGGCCGCGCCATAGGCCTCCAGCGCCCAGACTTCCATTTCGCCAAGACGCTGCCCGCCGAACTGCGCCTTACCGCCCAAGGGCTGCTGGGTAACCAGCGAGTACGGGCCGGTGGAACGCGCGTGCATCTTGTCGTCAACAAGATGGTGAAGCTTTAGGAAGTAGATTATCCCGCAGAAGATCGGGTTCACAAAATACTCGCCGGTCTTGCCGTCGCGAAGCATGGTCTTGCTGGTAACCGGCAAGCCCGCCTCCTTCAGCTTTTCCTCGATCTGGTCNGTCGAGGGGGACTGGAACACCGGCGCGGAGTACCACTCGTTCAANGTCGAACCCGCCCAGCCAAGCTCCGTCTCCAAAAGCTGGCCAATATTCATACGCGACGGAACGCCCAGCGGGGTAAGACAGATGTCAAGCGGCGTGCCGTCTTCCATGTACGGCATATCCTCTTCCGGCAGAATCTTCGCCACGACACCCTTGTTGCCGTGCCGCCCCGCCATCTTGTCGCCCTCGCGCAGCTTGCGCTTGGTCGCGATAAGCACCTTGACCACCTCGTCAACGCCAGGGTTAAGATCATCGCCCTCGGTCCGCTTGAGCCGCTGAATGTCGATTACCGTGCCCTCGATACCGTGCGGCAGTCTAAGGGAAGAATCCCGCACGTCCTTGGCCTTCTCACCGAAGATCGAGTTGAGCAGCTTGAACTCCGGCGTCGTCTCGATCTCGCTTTTCGGCGTTACCTTGCCCACCAGAATGTCGCCGGAGCGAACCTTCGCGCCAACGCAGACAATGCCTTCCCTGTCCAGGTTGTCAAGGTTCTTTTCCGTGGCGTTGGGGATTTCATAGGTTATCTTTTCCGGCCCCAGCTTGGTCTCGCGCACCTCGGTGGTAAATTCCTTGATGTGTATCGAGGTAAACATGTCCTCTTTAACCACGCGCTCCGATATAAGAATGGAGTCCTCGTAGTTGTAGCCGTTCCAGGGCATAAAGCCCACAAGTATGTTCCTGCCAAGGGCAAGCTCGCCGTCCTGTGTGGCCGGGCCGTCGGCAATCACCTGCCCGGATACGACCTTGTCGCCCACGCTGACAATCGGACGCTGGTTGTAACAGGTGTCCTGGTTCGTGCGCTGGAACTTGACCAGCCTGTACACGTCGTTGCCGTCGTCGTCGATGAACACCTGCGTCAAAGGGTTTACCGCGCCAGGCTCGTCCGGCTTGATTACCACCTGGCTGGAGGTAACCCTTATTACCATTCCGCCCCTGTAAGCCTTGGCAAGCACCCCGGAATCGTAGGCGCATTTTCCCTCCATCCCGGTGCCGACCCTGGGGGCTTCCGGGAACACCAAAGGAACCGCCTGGCGCTGCATGTTGGAACCCATAAGGGCGCGGTTGGCGTCGTCATGCTCCAGNAANGGAATCAACGACGCGGAAACCGAGATTATCTGCTTGGGCGAAACGTCCATGTACTGAATGTCTTCCGGCGCGCGNGCNGTGTAGTCGCCCTGCTTGCGACAGGAAATCTGGTCGTCCGCGAAGGAACCGGTGTCTTTAAGCTTTGCCGACGCCTGGGCGATAAAGTAGCGGTCCTCGTCCATGGCGGAAAGATACTCGACATCCCTGGTCGCCGTACCTTTGTCCACCCTACGGTACGGCGTTTCCAAAAAGCCGTACTCGTTGACCCGGGTATAATTCGCCAGAGACACGATAAGACCGATGTTCGGACCTTCCGGCGTTTCGATGGGGCACATCCTGCCGTAATGGGTGTAGTGAACGTCGCGAACCTCGAACCCGGCCCTGTCGCGGGAAAGACCGCCGGGGCCAAGCGCGTTCAGCCTGCGCTTGTGGGTCAGCTCCGCCAGGGGGTTAACCTGGTCCATGAACTGCGAAAGCTGGCTCGACCCAAAGAACTCCTTAATCGCCGCAACGATGGGCTTAATCGAAACCAGATCCTGCGGCTTAATCGTGTCGGTTTCCTTAAGGCTCATCCTTTCCTTGGCGACCCGTTCCATGCGGCTGAAAGCAGTCTTCATGAAAGCCACCATCAACTCGCCCACCGAACGAATCCGCCTGTTGCCCAGATGGTCAATATCGTCAAAATTCTCGTCGCCCACGTAAACCTTGATCAGGAACTTCATTGTGGCGATGATGTCCTGCTTGGCCAGGGTATGCTCCTCCAGCGGGGGATCAAAGTCAAATTTCTTGTTCAGCTTGTACCGACCAACCCTGCCCAGATCGTAGCGGCGGCTGGAAAAGAACATTCCCATAAGTTCCTTTTCCGCCGCGGCCATGGAAATGGATTCCCCCTGCATCAAAACCGAGAATACCGCCGACAGGGCCTCTTCCCTTGTGGGCTCGTCCGAGTCCGAACTTTCCTTGTTGTACTTAACCTCCTCCCGCTCGAAGCAGTTGAGGATCATGGAGGAGTCCAGCGAGCGNTTCAGGGACTTATCGTCGGAGGGGCTGCCAAGGTCCATAAACTTGATAACCTCGACGGACTTCACCCCCCTGGAAAGAATGTCGTCAACGCTGTGCGGCAGAAGCTTCTCCCCCGCGCGGTACATTTTCTTCATGCCATCGCGCCCGTCGGCCGACTTGCCGCCTTTTTTCTCGGTGGCCGCGACGGCGGACTCGTCCTCCACCCACACGGCGGAGGCAAGCACCTTGCCGGCAATCAGCTCCCTGCTTTCCAGATCGTCCTTGACCTCCAAGGTCTCGGTGCTGTGGAAGGCTTTTATGATTTCCTCCCGGCTTTCGTAGCCCAGGGCGCGGAGGAAAATCGTTCCAAGTATCCGCTTCTTTCTGTCAACTTTCGCGTAGATCAGCTCCCGCTTCTGATCAATCTCGAATTCCAGCCAGCTTCCCCTGTAGGGAATAAGCCTGGAGGAATAAACACCCTTCTCGTGGCTAAAAATAACGCCGGGGGAACGGTGGATCTGGGACACGACCACGCGCTCCGCGCCGTTGATAATAAAAGTCCCCCGGTCGCTCATAATCGGGATATCGCCCATGTAAATGTCTTTCTGTCGTATCTCACCGGTGTTCTGGAAGATGAGGTTCACCCTCGCCTTCAACGGAATCGCGTAGGTTATACCCTTCTGCTTGCAGTCCAACTCGGAAAACTTTACGCTTTCCTCGTCAAGGGTGTAATACTCGTAGGTAAGCCTCATGTCGCCACTGGGGCTTTCGATGGGAAAAATTGACTGAAAAACNTCTTCCAGTCCCTGCCGTGACAGTTTTTCGCCCTTTCTAACTTCTTCCCTTTGCAAAAACCGCTCGTAGGAGCATAGCTGGATATCGATTAGATTCGGCAGCTCGGTGACATCCTGAATGTCCTTTCCTATATACTTACGCTTGCTGACCGATTTTCCCTGCATCATTGGTCCCCCCTTCCGTTCATTGGGCTAGATTTGAGTTAAGCAGCGATTACAATCTTCAAAAAAAACACAGGAACCCGGCAACGCAAAAATGCGCTTCTCGAACCGACGGCCCCTATAGGGCCAACGGTTCGAGAAGCCAAGTTCCAAGGGTAAAAACCCTTACTGAATTTCAACCGTACCGCCCGCCGCGGTAATGGAATCCTTGATTTTAGCCGCCTCTTCCTTGGAAACATTTTCCTTAAGCGGCTTCGGCACACCCTCGACCAGGTCCTTGGCCTCTTTCAGGCCGAGGTTGGTAACGGTGCGGACTTCCTTGATGACCGCAATCTTCTTGGAGTCCTCGAACCCCTTCAGAACAACGGTGAACTCGGTTTTTTCCTCGGCCGCCGCCGCAGGGGCCGCCGCCGCGCCAGCGGCCGCAACCGCCACAGGGGCCGCCGCCGAAACGCCGAACTTATCCTCCATCATTTTGACCAGTTCCGATACCTCCAGAACGGTCATCGAAGCGATTGCTTCCAGGATTTCTTCTTTTGTAGCTGCCATATTATCTTCTCCTCTCTTGCATTGCAGATTTACGCGCGTCATACGACCCGCGCTACCCGACACCGGGTTGTCAAAACCCACAGGAACGGCAGCGTCCGAAGCCTGAGGGCCTTGGGCAACCGCCACGCGGGCGGCACCCTGTATCCTTTCACGCCGCCTCAACGAGACGGCGCGAAAAAATCCTTCCTAAGCCTCGCCACCCTTCTGGTCGGCAATGGCCTTGATCGTCCGCACCAGCCTGGACGGGACGTCGTTGAGCGCGGCGGCAAGGTTGCGCGCCGGGCCGTTCATGACCGACATGAGCATGGAAATTAGCTCCAGCTTGCCGGGCAGCTTGGAATAAGCCTCGGTCTGCGCCGCGTCGTACAGCGTTCCCGCGACAAGCGCGCCCTTGACCTTTAACGCCGGCGTTTCCTTGGCAAAGTCGAACAGTATCTTTGCCACCTCGTTCGAGTCTTTCGGGGTAATCGCCACCGCGGTGGGGCCGACCAAGCAGGACGAAACGTCCGGCGCGGAAAGCTGCTCAAAGGCAATCCGAGCAAAGTTGTTCTTTACGACCCTGTACGTAACGTCCTTTGTGCGAAGGTTCTTCCGCAGGGCGGTAATCTGCCCCACGGTAAGCCCGCGGTAATCGGTAAAGATAAAATCCTCGGCGGAGCCGAAAGACGCCTTCAGGTCACCGATGGCCTCGGTTTTGCTTTCCTGTATTTTTTTCGCTACAATCGCCATAACTACTCCTTTGGCTCGCTATTCCGAGGTGGAAACCCAGACACCAGGCCCCATCGTCGAGGCAAGTGAAACGGACCTGACAAATTCGCCCTTGGCATCCGCCGGGCGCTTCCGCTTAATCTCGGAAACCACCGTCTTGACGTTCTCGGCGATCAGCTCGGTCCCCATGGAAACCTTTCCCACGGCAAGATGCACCACGCCAGTCTTGTCGGCGCGGAACTCCGTGCGNCCCTTTTTCAGTTCGGCCAGGGCGCCCTTAAGGTCAAAGGTTACCGTGCCGGTTTTGGGGTTGGGCATAAGCCCCTTGCGCCCAAGCACCATACCCAACTTTCCCACGTCCTTCATCATGTCTGGGGTCGCGACCGCAATGTCGAAGTCGGTCCAACCGCCCTTTACCTTCTCTATAAGATCATCGGCACCCACAAACGCGGCCCCNGCATCCTGCGCCTCTTTTTCNTTTTCGGGCTTGCAGAACACCAGAACCCTTTTCTCGCCCTTGAACTGGTTGGGAAGCACCAGGGTGTCGCGCACGGACTGGCTTTTTTTCAGGTTCAGCTTGACCGAAAGATCCACCGTCTCGTCGAATTTCGCAAATGCCATGGATTTAACGATGCCAATCCCCTCGTCAAGCTCGTACACGTCGGCGGGATTGTATTTCTTGAGGCTTTCCAGATATTTTTTTCCGCGCTTCATTTTTCCACCTCCACTCCCATGGACCTGGCGGTACCCGAAATAATCCGCACGGCGGCGTCAAGATCGTTGGCGGTAAGATCCGGCATCTTCATATTGGCAATTTCCTCGATTTTTGCGCGGGAAATCTTGCCNACCTTAACCTTGTGGGGCGTGGCCGAACCCGATTCCAGCCCCATCGCCTTCTTTATAAGAACCGCGGCGGGTGGCGTCTTGAGGATAAAAGTGAAGGTCTTATCCGCATAGATCGTTATGACCACCGGGATAATAAGCCCCGGCTCCATGCTCTTTGTCCTGTCGTTAAACTGTTGGACAAACTGCGGCGCGCTGACCCCGTGCGGACCCAAGGCGGGACCTACGGGCGGGGCCGGCGTGGCCTTTCCCGCCGGACATTGCAGCTTGACGTAAGCCACAACTCTCTTTTTCGCCATTCAATGCTCCTTTGTGGTGTACCCGGACTTGCCCGGGCCCGGCAAAGCCGGGCTAACGAGGCCACAAAAGCAGCCTCTCCCACTAGCTATATTTTTTCCACCTGCAGAAGATCGACTTCCACAGGAGTGTTTCTACCGAAAATCCCGACCATAACCTTAAGCTTGTTCTTCTCGTGGTGCACTTCATCTATCGTCCCGGTGAACGTTTCAAACGGCCCGTCGATAATCTTGACCTGCTCGCCGGGGGANAAGCTCTGCCTGGTACGCACCTGNCGCTCCCCTTTTATCTCGCCCGTTTTTTGTAGGATCGCGCGGGCCTCGTCGCCCGAAAGGGGTTGCGGCTTGCGGCCCGCCGGAGTCCCCACAAAACCGGTGACACCCTGTATGTTCCTGATCTTGGTACAGGGAATCTTCCAGCCCATGTCAACATCCGGAAGGTCCATCTCCACCAGGATATAACCGGGAAGGAATTTTCTGCTTGAGGTGCGTTTTTTCCCGTCCTTTACCTCGACAATTTCCTCGCATGGGATCTTTATGTCGCGGATGACCTCGCTTTCGAGATCGCCAGCTTCCAGCATTTTGCGAATTGTCTTTTCGATTTTGTTCTCGTAACCAGAATAGATATGGAGAACATACCAGCCTGTAGCCATTTTGTCCCTTTTCGACCCGGGGAAACCCCTAGAATATAGCCCTAATGCCGAAGAGCAAAAGCATGTCTATAAAACCTAAAATCGCCGCCACTATGGCGACGGAAATAAGCACAACCTTTACCGAGCTGATTACATCCTCTTTGCTTGGCCAAATAACCTTCCTAAGCTCGGCATAAGATTCCTTGGCAAATGTAACTATCTTCCTCATGCTTTCCCCGCCTATCCCTTTTGCGTTCCTTGCGACGTTACAGGCGCAGCAGGCTTCGAACCCGCGACCTGCGGTTTTGGAGACCGCCGCTCTACCAACTGAGCTATACGCCTATTTCCAACCACTCTACTTTATCTTGGTCTCCTTGTGGACCGTGTGTTTCCGCTCGAAGGGACAATACTTTCTAAACTCGAGTTTTTCCTGTATATTCCGACGATTTTTGCTGGTCGTATAATTGCGCCGCTTGCATTCACTGCACTGCAGGGCTATCAGCTCAACTACGTTCTTCTTGCTTGCCATGCCTTAACCTCTTGCATTTCACAAATACGGGGGGCACAGGCCCCCAAAAACACGAAACATCTTCGCCAGCCCTCGACCAGAATCGAACTGGTGACCTTATCCTTACCATGGATATGCTCTGCCAACTGAGCTACAAGGGCGTTACCGGAAAGCATAGATTTCCAAGAACACCACCGCGAATTTACGCAGTTTACGCAAGAGTACAAAAAACACGCGACTTCGTCAAGTAGTTGCGGAAAAAATTCCACGGCAACAAAGCCATTTTTTCGTTTCCGCAAACAATCCTTCCTTAGAAAGCGACACATTTTCACACGCAGCTTTGAGTATTATACCGCATATTTTCCCTTTTGGCAAGGCCTTCTGTCGCCAGTGTACGGAAATCGATTTTCACCTTGCCAAGCCACCGCCAAAACGGAAGACGGTTCCATTACTGGTGGGGACGGGGCTGGCCATCAATTCATAGAAAGCCAGGCACGGCAACCCGACACCTGGCAATCCAGGCGTCGGGTTGAGGGGTTGCTAGTATGCCCTGAATTCTTCGATCACAACACTATAAATGTTGATGATGAAGGTAGCAGGCAGGGGATTCAGGCCACCACNCCATAAATTCCAGCGGATGTCAATGTCGCTATTGACATCGTCTTCCGTAATGGTATGCGTGACCGTAAACGTTGGGAACAGGTTATTATGGGTGCTGATCATTGCATCACCCGGCAACAAACCACCACGGAAAAGCCCCATTTGCCCTGCATTAAGGCCACCAAAGGGAATTTCAGGGGTGCCACCAAATGATCCTGTTACGGTTACCACATTACCCACTTGGTGCTGCCCTTGCCGTAAAATCGTCAAAGGCACCCAGTTATACATCAAGGGATTATGCGTACCACTGGTACCTCCAGGACCAGTACCCCAACCAGTGGCAGATACAACCAAGTTGCCATTGATGGGTGCGACAGATATCACACCCCTATTGCTTGAACACCCCGCAAAATGCNCTTCGGCTTCGGCTTCATCAAGATCCTGCATGTCAAATACCGTGGCCCACACGCCAACNCTAATGCTAATCAAAATGGGGCTTGAAATAAGACCACCAGCCACTAAACTCATGGGGAACGTGCCATCGCTGTCAGGGCCAAGAGTACCTGTAAACCGAGCAAAGGCGGTTCCNTTACCGGCCGCGTTTACCGAAATATTCGGGGTATCAAAGACGATGCCCGGGGGCAAGTCACCAGATGTCGTCAAGGGAAGCGTGATGGGAACACCACCGGAGTCCAGGCCGAACGCCTCGACAAAGAATCCCACATCCACAAAATCGCCNGTTTCCCCGACTATGAGAACCTCATCCCGGTCGAATAAAAACCCCCTAACAGTCAAGTCAGCGGGCATCGAGCCAGTGCCCACAAGGTTTACGNTAAACCCGTGCGTACCGACCCCAAGGTTGGCACTTGGGCCTGCGGTCAAAGTCAGCGTTCCAGTTCCAGTGCCGTTCGCATCCAGCGAAATGGTTCCGGAAGGGAAAACACCGTCCGGCAAGCCAGTTACCTGTGCGCTTGCGGTTCCGAATGCAAAGGCTCCGGGTAAGGTTAGGCCAGGCGAAGCAAGAAAGTTTGCCGTAACTGGGAATGATACCTGCCCTGCAATGCCAGGATCCAAGGAACCTATCTGGTTTCCAATCGTTACGGTCGGGGCGGACGGGTTTCTTTCCACAATAAGGTCGGTGATTATGTACACCGCACCAGGGGTAATTCCCCTGAACCTAAGAGAGGGTGGGCTCGCCGACGCAATGTCCATAACGTCCGATACCGTCATGGGTGCATATTCGAAGTTAAAGAAAGCATAGGGGCCAGATTCAAGGAACGGTCTTCCATCTGTTATCGAAATGGCGTCGGGGCTGACATTTAGGACGGGGAGCGGGGGGTCCCACGCGCTGCCTAGACCAAAGAACAAGGCCCTGGCACCAGCCATCTCGGAGGACGGGAACAGCCCGGAAATGTTGATCGTGTCGCCAGGGCGGAAATCGAACACCTGGCCATCCGCATTGGCAGCCCAATTGGTATGGACCAGATCCAGGCCCGCCCACTCGGCTATGGTCTCCATCCTAAGCGCGTTCCTGCCGTGGAAATCAATCACTTGGAATGTCACATTGGCATATCCACCCGCTGGTGTTAGGGGTATACCCTCAAATATCGCGTCACGACCGGTTTCCCCCACATCCAGACCGGCAAGATGATCGGCCAGTCTAAAGACGGTTACCAATCCCTGTGTCGGCTGTAGCCTTACGGTTACCGTGGAGGTCGCCGTTAAACCGCAGGGCGTGGCAACAGTTATTACCGTTGCTCCCGGGCTGTTTGCGGTTACTCTTCCGGTAATGTCAACACTTACTGTACTGGGATCGCCAGAACTCCAGGACAGGTCCACGAGTGGCGCACCCGGGGGGTCTATCATAGGCTCAAAATTATGGCTTTCCCCTACGGACATTACGACACCACCGACTAGGCTTATGCTTTCCATTTGCCATACGGTTACCGTGGAAGTCGCCGTTAAACCGCAGGGTGTAATAGCGGTTATTGTGTCGTCCCTGGACTGTTTCCAGTTACCCTTCCAGTAATGCCAACACTTGCTATATCGGGGTCGTCGGGCATCCAGAACATCGACCTGAACGTCGCGTTTGGAGGCTCTATATTCGGCTCAAGGTTATAGCTTTCCCCCACGAACATTGTAAGATCGCCCAGGCTTATACTTTCAATAGGCACGAACACTGACGGCCCCTCTGGTCCCTGCGGTCCCCCCGGTCCCTGTGGCCCGCCTGGTCCCTGTGGCCCACCTGGCCCCTCTGGTCCCCGCGCTGGAATGCCAGTATCTTCGCCGTTGATAACCCAGTTACCCGTATTCGGGCAGATGGTAAGGACGCTATCCACCAATTCGGAACCAGCAAACTCTATTACGCCCAGATCAGTGGGTTGGCCACGTACCACGCTTTGGGGTTCCGGTAGAAGGGTCGTGAAATTCCCCCGCACCACGACGACATGGTGATTGTCCCCCGCGGGTATGCCGCTAATCGTGAACCTGCCGTCCTCGCCAGTTACCGCCATGAACGAGGTTCCGGCCACGCTCACTATAAAACCCATGGCGCTTAGATCCCCTCCGTCCACGGTGATCTGTCCGATCATGCTGCCCACTGGAATAAGGTTTAGCGTGCCAGCGTCAAACACGGAATCCTCCGTTACGATTGCGCCGACCCTAACGGCCCTTTCCAGCGAATCCCGCGACGATGCGTAAATCGTATAGGCCCCGGGGGCAAGGTTGTCAAACTTGAATGAACCGTCGGCCACGGTTTGGATGGTCGCGACAATCGAGTACGCGCCGACGCTCCGCCCCTGGGCGATGTTGTGGTTTGCGTGGACGACGGATGCGGAACGCAGGCCGTCGGTTTTTCCCAGCGTGATTGTAATACCGCCGTGGTTCGCGGCGCCGGTAAATTCCGCCCTACCGATAATGGAGCCGGTGGTTACTGTCGGTTGCGTCTCGGTGGGGTCCAGGCTAGGGTCCTGGTCCGTGTCCGGGTCTACGGAGATTTGACAGGCGATAAACGCTAGGGCTAGAACTGTGGCTAAAATGCCACGTACAACGGTTTCTGTTCTTTTCACAAGAACTCCTTTTTACGATACCGGCCCTGCCTATGGCTGGTTATCGTTTGGTCCAAAGATTTTCCCGCCGGCTTTGCGCCAAAGCGAGAACGGATTCCCACAACGTGGGATATATACAAGCCGGAAACCGGCCTTGCATCCAAGAAAGTGAAAGAGTGGATATACTGTCAGATTGTTGACACGGCTACTGGGGGATATGTATACTGTGGCCTCGGCCTGTGGCCTCGGCCTGTGGCCTCGGCCTGTGGCCTCGGCCTGTGGCCTCGGCCTGTGGCCTCGGCCTGTGGCCTCGGCCTGTGGCCGGCTTTGCTTGTTGTTAGCAATCTGCCAGTGTCGCCACGCGCATTGAACTTCATCCTGCAAGAATTGTACACACGGATGTAAAACCTGTCAACGTAAATCTTACCCGCCCCGCCACCTCTCCCAAAACCCCGCGAAAACTGCTAAACTATACCCGTGGCATACATAAAAAATCTCTTCGACCGAAACTTTNTGGAATACGCATCCTACGTCATCAAGGACAGGGCAATCCCGGACCTGGAGGACGGCCTAAAGCCNGTCCAAAGGCGAATCCTGCANACNCTTTTCGAAAAGGACGACGGAAAATTCCACAAAGTGGCAAACGTGGTTGGCGAATGCATGAAATACCATCCGCACGGCGAGGCCTCCATAGGCCCGGCCCTGGTGGTAATCGCGAACAAGGAACTGTTCATAGACCGGCAGGGGAACTTCGGCAACATCTATACNGGCGACAACGCCTCGGCCCCTCGTTACATCGAGTGTAAGGCAAGCCCACTTGCAAAGGACGTCTTCTACAACCCCAAGCTTACCGAATGGGNGGATTCCTACGACGGTCGCAACAGGGAACCCGTGCTTTTCCCCGCGAAAATCCCCGTAATTCTGGTAATGGGCGCGGAGGGAATCGCCGTGGGCATGTCCACCAGGATTCTGCCCCANAACGCCATCGAGGTGCTGCAGGCCGAAATCGCCTGCCTTTCCGGCAAGAAGTTCGAGCTTTACCCGGANTTCCCCACCGGCGGCCTTGTCGATGTTTCCGAATACCGCGAGGGCAACGGCAAGGTGCTGGTTCGGGCGAAACTCGACACATCCGACCCAAAGCGCATACTAATAACCGAACTGCCTTTCGGCTCCACCACCGAAAGCCTTATCAACAGCGTGGAAACCGCCGCCAAGGCCGGCAGGCTTAAAATACAGGGGATCAGCGACTTTACCACGGACAGGGTCGAAATCGAAATCAAGCTTGCCAGGGGCGTGTACGCNCAGGAAACAATNGACGCCCTTTTCGCCTTTACCGAATGCGAGCAGTCCATTTCGGTGAACCTTCTTGTCATAAAGGACGGCCTGCCCTCCGTAATGACCACGACCGAGGTAATCAAGCACCACGCGAAGCAGCTTGTCAAAATACTTACCAGGGAACTGGAACTGGAAAAAAAGGAGCTGCTGAACAAGCTTCACCTGCGCACCCTGGAGCGCATCTTCATCGAGGAACGCATCTACAAGGGCATCGAAAAAATGAAGACCGCAAAGGGGGTCCAGGACGCGGTCGTCAAGGGCTTTGACCCNTTCATGAAGGAGGTTGGCCCCAGGGGCGTAAGCCCCGAGGACGTGGAACATCTGTTGCGGATCCCAATCCGCAGGATATCGCTTTACGACATAAACAAGGCCCGCGACGAGATGGACCAGATAAAGGCCCGCGTCAAGGAGATCAACGGGCACCTGAAAAACATCGTGGCGTACTCCGTGGGTTTCCTCCAGGGGATTATCGCCAAGATAGAGGCCAACGAGGAAATCGGCCGCGGGGCGCGCAGGACCAAGGTCGGCGCGTTCGACAAGGTGGACGTCAAGGAAATAGTAAAACGGGACGTGGAACTCAAGTACGACAAGAAAACCGGGTACCTNGGGACAAACGTCGCCGGCGAGAAAATCGCCGAGGTTTCGCCCTTCGACCGCGTGCTAACCATACGCAACAACGGGATGTATTCGGTAACCGATCTTCCCGATAAATTGTTTATAGGTGCAAACGCCTGGTGGATCAGCGTCGCGGACAAGGANCTNCTGTCCAAGACCGTTTTCACAATCATCTACAAAGAGGCGGAAACGGGTTTTGCCTGCATAAAGCGCTGTGTCATAGAGGGCTGGATTATGAACAAGGATTACTTCCTTGTGCCCGACGGGGCCAAGGTGCTGCACATAGACACAAGGACCAGGTTCATGTTCACCCTAAAATACGCCCCCAAGCCACGACTAAAAAAACTTACGGAGGACTTTAAGGCCCAAAAGTTCGGCGTGCGGGGGCTGAAAGCCGGAGGCATCCGGCTGGCGAACAAGGAAGTGTCCAAAGTGGATGTAGGGAAGAAATAAACTGCAGATTGGAAACGGAGGAGTAAAAATGGCAACGACGAACAACAGGCCAGTAAGAGACACAGGGGATTCCGCGGTTAAGGGCGACCCTGGGATTACCATAGACGCAAGCTCCGGCATTTCGGTAGAGGAACAACAGGAAATCCTGGTGCAGATAAACGGCATAGCCGAGAAAAACCGCCAGTCCCTTTCCGCCGGAACCGAAACCGGGGGCAANTTGGGGAACAACTTCAAGGCGAAAAAGAACGGCGGGCTTTTCCCGGTTCTGGTAAACGTCTTNGCCCTGGTGGTTCTTGCNGGGGGCTTTTTCGCGCTNCACTCGCTGCAGCGCGATGCNAACGCGCAGGCCCGCGAGGGGACAAGGGTGTTCAGCGATATCGAACGCGCGCTTATCGATGAAATTCGAAGGGAAACCACCGCAATGTTGGCGGCAAAGGA
>JGI24694J35173_10002500_pt1 | contig 14866 bp, 10 predicted proteins | sample TergutCo191P1_FD_35173 | JGI IMG/M metagenome (IMG submission 35173) | reverse complement strand
GCAGGTGGTAACGACGTCTGCCGTAAACGAAGACGGCGAAACCGTAACGGTTACCCAAACCATACCAGGGGAGGGGGTTTCCCCCGCGCTCCAGGCGCATTTTGCAAACATCGACGTAAACAGGCTCGTTGTTCGCGGCATACAGGACTCCTGGCAGCCGCGCCCCACTTGGGGAATAAGCAATTCGCTTACCTTTACCTCCATGATGACCGGGCACGACGTGCGAGGGCATCTGCGCGACGGCGGAAGGATATTCGACGCCTTTAGGGACAGGCCCTTCGACGACGGGGAGGGGGGGATGGATCCCAGTATTCCCGCAGGGCACCAGTATGGCGCGGAGCTGCACACGACTTTATGGGGCGAGGCGGATCTTAGGACCGCCGGCAGGCTGCAAGGCGAGGTTACCATTGCCGTTAGGCACGACAGGGGCGCTTCCCAAAATGCCGGCCAAACCTACGGGCCTATACTGTCGCTCGTAAACAGAACCACCGCCATGGGTCTTGCTACGCGCCCCTTCGACGTACATTCCGGCTGGTTTACCTGGACGGGTTTTGGCGCGGAAATACACGGCTTCTACCACTCGGGCAGGGGCGGCTGGATGGATCGCGGCGACTTCTTTAACTTTGCGCTGGAAGCTTGGGACACGCACACAGGCGATCTTTGGAACATCAAGGGGCCCATGGGCGTGCACTTTACGCACGGCCTGGGTTTTGGTGAAAACCAGGGGCTCTCTATACTCGCCGGCCCCAGGGTTTTTGCCGGGGCGAACCCCATGATCATAGCCATGTGGAACCAGGACATTCCCAGAGAAGGGCACCTGTTTAGGTATTCCGTCGCGGTTGGCCAAGAATTCAGTACGCACAACCTGGATTTTTTGCATCCTGATTTTCCCAATCCGCCAAACGCGGGGTGGGAAGCTTTTCTTCCGCCCACGCACGACAAGGCCGCAACCAGGGCCTCCATTTGGTTTTCATGGGAGCCCCACATTTCGGACACTTCCGGCCTTGTGGCCCAAGCCGGCGTCCTTACTTCCAATTCCCAGATGGTTGGCTATTCCTGGACGGCTCCGGTTAATGGCCAGCTTTCTTCCGGCGAAATAGACATGATGGATACCCTCGCGTTTAAGGCGCGTGTAGAGTATTCGCCGATACAGCACTTCGGGCTTATGGCGGAGTTTGTCTATGCCGGCCTTGTGGCAAACACCAACTGGCATCCGCAACAGATTGGCACCTTGCTTGGCGACATCGGCATAGGAAACCGCATGGAGGTAAAAGGCGGCGTAACCGGCAGCTACGGCAACTTTGCCCTTGGCCTCAACGCCCTGTGGCGACAGCCTATTGCCGGTCCAAGCGACAGCTTTGCGACAAACCCTTTTAGGGTCGGCGAAAACCGCGAAACCTTGGCGCTTGAGCTCATTTTCGCCTTCGATATGGAACCCGGAAGCTGGATATGGTGGTGGAACAATCCGGATACCGAAGGTTCGCTGTTTGCCACTACTATCGTGGTCCGTTATTCGATTCTGGAAGGCGCGACGGATCCCGGCTTTTGGTACCACGATACGGATATTCTTGTTTGGTATGCGCACGGTTTCCCGGAAACCAGGGGGAACTACAGCATCGATTGGCGCAAGTTTTTTAACCCCAACAACGATCTTCGTTTTGTGAATACGCTTTCGTTTACCAGGGGCCATCCCCTTGGCCTGCACGAGGTGGGAAATGGACGCGAAACCATAAACGGCTGGTCTAACACTTTGCAGGTGCGCTACAGGCGCTTTATTGCCGGCGGCACCATTGTCAGGAACCTTTGGGGAACCGGCTATGACTTTGACTGGAACTTTACCCACCCCTGGCGTTGGCATACGGAGTTCGCGTTTTCCTTTGACCCCAGGCCGAGCTTGATGGAATCCACGAACCGCGTTGGCATTAGGTGGAACGGGGTTACCAGGGATCAGTTCTCCCATGACGCATGGGGTTTGCTTGGCGAAGTGGACACCCACGAGCTGGTTCTGTTTTTTAACATAACTTTCTAACGGGGGGCGAAATGTTGTTAAAACGCTGTGCGTTGGGCTGTGCGGCTTTGGTGGTTGCGCTTGGTTTTTTTGTCGGCTCTTGCGACGTAGGGGAGGTTATCCCCCCTCCCCCGGCCCCTCCTGCCATGAGCGTACCGGGGCCGTATCCATATATCGAATACGATTCGAACCCTGCCCCCAGAGGCTGGGAAGACAGGCAGGGGCAATGGGAACTTGTGTGGCGCGATGAATTTACGGGTACCGAGCTGGACAGGACAAGGTGGAACATCGACACCGGCACCGGTGCACAGTTTGGCCTTACGGGTTGGGGCAATTACGAGTACCAGTACTACAGGGAAAGCAACGTAAGGGTGCAAAACGGAATGTTGGTTCTTGAATCTGATAACACGCCACACGGGGAGGGGGGCCAACACAGAAACTTTACCTCCGGCAAGGTTACCTCAGGAGGAACCAGATCCAGCAGCGGCTACGGAGACAATGTTTACCCCGAAAGGTTCAGCATATCGGAAGGGTTTATCGAGGCGCGAATAAGGGCCCCCCGGGGGCAAGGGTTCTGGCCGGCCTTCTGGACGCTGGGCACGACTTCCAACCGCTATGGCAACGGCGGTGCCGACGCGCACACCGGCTGGCCCGCAAGCGGCGAGCTTGACATCATGGAAATGCGCGGCACTAGGGAATGGGAACATACTGCCGCGTTTCATTTTGGTCGAAGCTTTCCCGTGCATCAGTTCCGCTACAGTTCTCTTGATGTGAGAAACGAAGCGTTGGTGGGGGCGGACCGCGACATGGCCAGCGACTTCCACGTTTACGGAGTGCGCTGGGACGCGAATTCCATAAACTTTTACTTCAACGGCAGAATGTGGTTTTCATTTGATCTGCGCCAGATAGGGGCCGCGGATCGCGCGTCGTTTACCGCCGCAACAGGCCAGTTCATAAACATAAACCTGGCCTTGGGAGGGCGTTTCCTGCCTGTTCCCATAAGACACCCGGATCCTGAGTTGTTTGCAGCCAATGCCCCGTTTGAAAACCGCAGTCTTATGGTGGACTGGGTGCGCGTGTACAGGAGAGTCGGCGGGAATGCCGTCGTCCACGTTCGCGGCGAAAGGATGCCCGATGACTGGGTTCCGGCTTTTTGATTTTGTAGGAATTGGAGGAATGATGATTAACAAGCGATTTTCTGCATTTGGTTGTGCGGCCCTGATAATTGCGCTGGGCTTTCTTGCCGTGGCTTGTCGAACCGGCGCCGATGTGAGGCCAAGGCAGGCGGCCGTTCCGTTTCCCGAACCCGGCTGGTCCCTGCCGCCTGATGCTCCGTGGCTTGCCGGTTGGTCCCTTCCCTCGGAAAACATTGCCCCGACAGGCTGGGAAGACAGGGACGACGAATGGCGGCTTGTGTGGCACGACGAATTCGAAGGCGACTCGCTTGATCTTACGAGGTGGACAATCGACACCGGAACCGGGGCGCAGTACGGTCTGCATGGCTGGGGCAACGCGGAACGGCAGTACTACAGCAGAACCAACGCAAGGGTGCAGGACGGCTACCTCATTCTGGAGGCCCGCAACGACGGACGACTTGGCAATCCCTTTACGTCCGCCAAGGTTACCACCGGCGGCAACATGAGCAGTGTCTCCTACGGCAGCGTTTACACTCCGGAAAGGTTTTCCATAACGCAAGGCTTTATCGAGGCCCGAATAAGATCCCCCCGGGGGGTGGGCTTCTGGCCGGCTTTTTGGACGTTGGGCACCACCGTAAACCGCTATGGTCATGGCGGCCCTGCGGCATACACTAACTGGCCGCGCAGCGGAGAGATTGACGTTATGGAAATACGCGGCGGCGAGGAACACCTTAGGTTTATGTCAACAATCCATCACGGCATGGCATATCCCTCCATGCGCTGGTTCCCCGGCGCGTCCCTGTGGTTCGACGGCCGGGATCCGCCAATCGAGGCGGGCCAGGGGCATTTGGTAGCGGGCAGGATAATCCGCAGAACGCCGGTGGTATTGCCGGAAGGCGTGGATTTGGCTAATGAGTTTCATGTTTACGGTGCGCGTTGGGATGAAAATTACATAGACTTCTATTTCAACGGCGTGAATTGGATGTCCATCAGCCTGCGCCATCTGCAAGGCGGGGACTATGCAAATGCGCCGTCCTTTACCGCGCTGACGGGCCAGCTTATAAACCTTAACCTGGCGGTTGGCGGCAACTTTATTGGGGGCGAAATTCCGGATGCGTCGCTCTTTGCCCAGGATGCCCCCTGGGAAACCCGCAGCCTGACCATCGACTGGGTGCGCGTACACGAGAGAGCCAGATAGAGTAGAGGGAGGCGAAATGAACGGCAATCGATTTTCAATATTCGGATGCGCGGCTTTGGTAATTGTGCTAAGCTTTTTTGCTACCGCGTGTTCCACAGATACCGAATCTGGAACTATGGGAACGCCGCCTGGAACGGGGTGGAGCGTTTCCTCGCCCACCCATGCAGGCGTTGAACCGGTGGCCGGGTATGCCCCCGGAACGTTCCCGTCTCCCGTGGGATGGGAAGCTCCGGGCAGAAGGGAACAATGGGGGCTTGTATGGAACGACGAATTTTCCGGCAACTCGCTTAATCCCAATAGGTGGAACATCGACACCGGCACCGGTTCGCAGTTCGGCCTGACCGGTTGGGGCAATAACGAATTCCAGTATTACAGAAAAGCCAACGTGATGGTGCGAAACGGAAATCTCATTCTTGAGGCGCGCGATGATGGACGCGGCGCAATGGATTTTACGTCCGGCAAAATTACCAGCGGCGGCACTATGGCCAGTGCCACCTACCTTGCAGAAGTTTTTCCTGAAAGGTTTTCCATAACGCAGGGGTTTATCGAGGCCCGAATAAGATCCCCCCGGGGGCCAGGGTTTTGGCCGGCTTTTTGGACGTTGGGCACCAATACAAATATCTTTGGCAACGGCGGTTCCGATGCGTACGTTGGCTGGCCCTCCGGCGGCGAGATTGACATCATGGAAATTCGCGGCCACGAGGCGGGCCGCCACATGGCAACCGTCCAAGGCGAGCGTCAGGAGGTGGGCCCAAGGTTTATGGCGACTATTCACCACGGCTTAAGCTTTCCGGCGCAGCGCTGGTATCCCGGTGCGTCCATGTGGTTCGACGAGAGGGAGCAGCCAATTGCCGTAGGCCAGGCGCATATAGACGCCGGCCGGGTAATCCGAAGAACGCCTGTGCGCTTGCCGCCCGGCGTGGATCTTGCCAACGAATTTCACGTCTACGGCGTGCGCTGGGACGAAAACTACATGGATTTTTACTTCAACGGCGTAAACTGGGTAACCATTAACCTGCGCCACCTGCAAGGCGGGGATGCCGCAAATGCCGAATCCTTTACCGCGCCGACGGGACAGTTTATAAACATCAATCTTGCCGTTGGCGGCAATTTCCTGCCTGTGGCATACAGGGATCCGAATCCCGCGTCGTTTGCGCCGGGCTCGTCTTTGGGAGAGCGCAGCCTGACGATTGACTGGGTGCGGGTGCATGAAAGAGTCAAGTGAAAGAAATGAACATAGGAGGAGCGGAATGAAAACAAGATGGATTGTGCCGGCAGCTTTTGTCGTGCTCATCATGGTTGGCGGATGCGCCACAGGACCGGTTAACAGGGAACCGTTTGTGAGCGGTGGAACCTTGGTATGGTACGACGAGTTCGACGGAGACACTCTGGATCCAACCAGGTGGAACATCGACACCGGCACCGGGGCGCAGTATGGACTTACGGGCTGGGGCAACTACGAGTCGCAGTATTACAGAAGGGAAAACGTCATTGTCGAAAACGGCATGTTAATCCTCGAAGTGCGCAACGATGGCTATGCGGGAATGCCCTTTACGTCCGGAAAGGTTACTACCGGCGGGATTAGAACGTCTTACGGGGCGGTCTATCCTGAAAGATTTGCCGTGATGCCCGGCTGGAGAATAGAGGCGCGTATAAAAAGCAGCCGAGGCGTTGGGCTTTGGCCGGCTTTCTGGCTGCTTGGCACCACCGTTAACCCGTATGGTGCCGGCGGCCCAAGGGCGCACATCGGCTGGCCCCGCAGCGGCGAGATAGACATTCTGGAAATTCGCGGCGGCAATGAACACCGGCTTTATTCGACAATCCATTATGGCCCCTACTGGCCCCTCAACAGGCACCTTGGGGACTTTATAGACTTGCCGACAAGCATGGCGGACGAATGGAACGTGTTTGGCGTTACCTGGGACAGGAACACCCTGCACTTTCTGCTTAATGGCGAAATCTGGCAGACCATCGATCTTAGGCAGTTGCAGGCCGATGACAGGCGTTCATACATACACGAGGCGTTTACCGCCAGGACGGGAATGCTTATCAACATCAACGTTGCCGTGGGTGGCAACTTTATCGGCGGCGTGCTGCCCGACCCTTCGATGTTTGACGAGGAGACCCCGATAGAGGATCGCAGATTCTTTGTCGATTGGATACGGGTATATAGGCCCTAACACTACACATGCAAGGAGAGAAAATTATGAAGAGCGGACTTGTAAAGGCGGCTGGTTTTGCCGGCGTTTTCGTTGTGGTTTTGGCGTTTGGCGCGTGTGGCACCGGCCCCGCCGCCGCGCGGCCTACCATCATCCCCCCAACCTACATGAACCCTTCGATGTTTGACGATTTTAATCACGGCTTCTCTTCGCCGCTAAACGGACACAACGGGCAGTGGGGCGACAATATCGTTCACCTTGACGGGTTGGGGTATTGGTTTGGCGGAGTAAGCTCCGAGTCGATGGTGCTTTCCGAGCCGTTCCACGGCGTAGGCGTTCGTGTCGCCACTTTTGGTCTGGCCAGCTCCGCAAACAGTTGGGGAAGAACCTTCCAGAGCAGGGAAGGGATACCTGCTCCGGTTGGCGCACCAGCCGCCGTCGGGGTTAGGTTCAGGGCCCGCGAGGACAACGCGACTTTTGTGGATGCCCGTTGGGCGCTTTTCATTCATGCCGGCAGGGGGGCCGGGGGGCCCAGCGCAAGCTTGGAGTTCCAGATAACCGAGGCCGCCGAGTGGCAGGAGTTCGCAATATACTTTCCGGAGGGTTTCAGAAGCGAGTGGATAACGGGTTACGATTTCTGGATGCGGGATCCTTTCCCCGCAACCGCGCTTACCCCTGCCGCCGCTTCCGCTATGTCCATTACCCAGATGAGGTTCATCTATCCGGAAGCTGAAGCCGTGCCTGTGGCGGAAGCCAAGGAATAACAAAAGGATTCTAGGGGTTAGGGGGATGGCATGAAAAAACGGTTTACAATATTCGTTTCGACATTGGCGTTTTTTGCTGCATGTGCTACAAACGGCGAGCGTCCCCTCCCTGTCCTTGAGCCAATCGCGCCCACCGTTATGAACCTGGCGGTATTCGACGACTTCAACCATGGTTTTGCTTCCCCGCTGAACGGGCATAACGGAACCTGGGGCAACAACCTTATTGCGGCAAACGGCCTGGGCTACTGGTTTGGCGGAGTAAGCTCCGAGTCCATGGTACTTTACGACTTGCCGCCCACCGGGCAGCCCGCGCCGTTTAACCACCGAGTCAGCACTTTTGGTTTGGCGAGTTCCGCAAACGGGTGGGGAAGAACCTTTCGAAATACGGACGGAGCTCCAACCCCCTTGAGCGCGCCCGATGCCGTTGGCGTTAGATTCTGGGCGCACGAAGTGGGCGTGGCTTTTGTGGGGGCTACATGGGCGCTCTATATTCGCGCCGGCCAAGGGGAGGGGGATCCTGTGGCAAGCTTGGAGTTCCAGGTAACCGCGATAAACCAGTGGCAGGAATTCTTTGTCGAATTCCCCGAAAGCTTCAGGGGCGAATGGATAACCGGCTACGATTTTTGGATGCGGGAATTCCCGCCTGCCGCGACAGGGCCCGGAGCTTCGGCAAGTATGTCCATTGCCCAAATGGTGTTTGTTTATCAGGACACGCATGAGGGATATGAACAGTAAAAAGCGACACATGGGAATTGCGTTGCGGTTCCGTGTTGCCGGAAAACATACAGATTAGGAGAAAGGTTATGAAAAGACGATTCACAAAAGCGGTCGGCTTTGCCGCCGTGCTGGTTTTATCTTTGGCGTTTTTTACGGCATGTCCTGGAGGGGATCCTGTCGTTATCGAACCTCCGCCGCCGCCGGAGATATGGATACTTGACGACTTTAACCATGGCTTTGCTTCCCCGTTGAATGGGTTTGGTTCTTCTCCGACTGATCCTTATTGGGGTGATGATCGTGCCGGCGTAGATGGCTTAGGGTATTGGTTTGGTGGAGTAAGCCTTGGGGGATATTTGTTTCTTCATATCGATGCTCCTCATGCCACTGCCGGCAGCCTGCACCTAAACCGTGTTTCCGCTTATTATACGCCTCATCCTGAAAATTCTTGGGGCAGGGTTTTCCAGAACATAACCGGAGAAACAGAGTCGCGTCCCGTGCCTGCCGGAGCTACAGGAATCAGCTTCTGGGTTTTTGAGGAGGGCACGGATGATGGAAGGGACGAGGAGCTGTTAGAGGTAGCCGGCACTTGGCTGTTTATGGCTATATGCGTTGACGGGATCGTGGCAGAGACAAGCTTTACGATAGAGGCGATAGGCGTGCGGCAACAGGTTTTCCTTGACTTCCCTCCGGATTTTGGAGATGCGGTTTATGAGTACATGTTCTTCATGCAACCTGAAGGGCCTTACGAACCTGAAGAAGCTCCCCCAGAGGGTACAGTTTCCGGAGCCGTGCATTTTACGCAAATGAGATTTGTCAATCCGGACGAATAAAACGCAGGGGGCAAAGGTGAAAAAAACCTCGGCAACTATAACGGCGCTATTTGTAGCGACACTGTTTCTGACGACAACCTTAATCTCGTGCCGTGGCGCGCCAAACGTCCCGGAAGGCCCGCCAAGGCTGGAACGGGACGCCAGGCCTTTTTACAAGCGGGGAGTAGCCTACAGCTTTGAGCAGGGCGGAACCACGTGGGAAGACATGGCGCTATTGGCCCCCGGAATTTTCTGGTTCTACAACTGGTGGATCACCATGCCGCTGGAAGTTGCCGAGGCCGCGGTATATCACGGCATAGAGTTTATCCCCCAGGTTTGGGATCCGTGGGATTTCGAGCCTTACCTTGATAGGCACATGGCTGCCCACCCAAACACCAGGTACATCAAAGGCTTTAACGAACCCAACCTTACCGACCAGGCGAACATGACCCCCGCCCAGGCCGCTCCCGGTTGGCGCAGGTTCATGAACGCCGCAAGGGAACACAACCTTACGGTAATATCGCCGGCGGTAAATTTTGGCACCCTTGAAAACTATTGGCTGCCGTGGGTCTGGCTGGACGAGTTTTTTGGAATCGACTCGGTCAACCAAGACACGGGAAGGATTACGAGAAATCGAGGCTTCCCCGGCGTTTCCCTTGACGACGTTCACGCCATCCGTATCCATTCCTACATGCGTGATGCAGGTGCAATGAAATGGTTTATCAGCACTTTTAAAAGGTACAACAGACCCATCTGGCTAACCGAGTTCTGCGCCTGGGAAGACGTGGGTTCGCCCGAAGAACAAATGATGTTTATGAGCGAGATGGTCGCCTATCTGGAGCTTGACCCCTGGATCGAAAGATACGCTTGGTTTATCCCCAAAGGCAGCGAGCATGAAAGCGTTCATCCCTTTAACAAGCTTCTTACCCACGACAATCCGCCGCAGCTTACCCCCCTGGGGGTGGTGTTCGTCAACATGAGCACGTTCGATTGCAGGGTGTTTATTCCCGCCGGCGAGCTTATGACGGCATCGAACATAACAAACCTGCACCTTTCGGAATACGTGGATTCGGAATTCCTTAGACCTGAAGGCCCGCATTGGCCGCGCGCGGAACACGGTTACACCAGGGGCGCTTCCGTGCACTTCCGCCCTGGAACAGACCCCGGGGGGGCAGTGCTGGACATGCACAACTTCACCAGGCAAAACTGGATTGAATACCAGGTGGAGCTCCCCGAGTCCAGAACCTACACCCTTAGCATGAGGCACATGGCCGAAGCTCCAACCGAGATGGCCATTTCCGTAAACGGACGGCTTGCCACAACGTTTACCTTCGATCCGATTGACGTCTGGACAACCGGCAGCGTCCCCTTGGAGCTGGAAGCCGGCAGGCACACAATCCGCTTTAGGGTAAACGAAGGGTATCTGGCCTTGAACTGGTTGAGGTTGGATTGATGGGCAAAAACCAGAACCTTAAAGCTCTTGGAACAGCCGCGCTGTCGGCTTTTCTGTTAACGGTGTTGGCATCGTGTCCCGTTGGGGAACCCCTTCCGCCTTGGCAGGAAAGGCCGGAGGGGTTTGTTCCCGTAATGCCTAGCCGTGCCTCCGCAAAACGCGGCGTGGCCTACAATTTTAACACTCCCAATACAGGCATCGCAACGGAAGCCGACATGGATTTGCTTGCGCCCGGCATAAGGTGGTTCTATAACTGGAGCCCTGGTATGCCGGCGCATGTAAACGAGGCCGCCAGGGAACGCGGTCTGGTTTTTATCCCCCAGATATGGAACGACCACTGGAATTTTGACAACGTTCTGAATAACCTGCGCGAGCTCATTGCCGAGAACCCGGGGATTCGCTGGATAATGGGATACAACGAGCCTAACCTTGTTGATCAGGCCAACATGACTCCCGCAAGAGCTGCCCAGGACTGGCCTCGTTTCGTGCGGCTTGCCCGCGAGCTTGACCTAAAAATTATATCGCCGGCAATGAACTTTGGCACCATGGCCGGCTTCGAAAACCCTATCGTATGGCTCACCGAGTTTTTCGAGCAACCCGGTGTTTATGTCGAAGACTTACATGCCATTCGTATTCACACATATATGTCACATGCGTCGGCCCTTAAATGGTACGTGGAACAATTCAAGCAGTGGGACTTGCCCATCTGGGTAACGGAATTTTCCGCATGGTACTACTCAACCAGCGAGGAATTCCAGATGCAGTTTATGAGCGAGGCTCTTGTCTATCTGGAGCTTAACCCATGGATAGAAAAATATTTCTGGTTCATTCCCAAGGGTGGCTGGGCCGGCACCTACAATACGAATCCGCCTTTTCACCACCTGCTTACCGTTACGGATCCGCCGCGACTGACCCCCTTGGGGGAGGTGTATGTTCACATGCCCACTTTCGACAGGGACGTATTCGTGCCAACAGGCCGACGCATGGTGGCGAGCCACATTACCAATGTCAATACTTCTGAGAATCTTCTTGTGCCCGGCGTGTTCGACCGCTCCGTGCATTTTCGTCCAAGCACAAACCCGGTCGGCGATAGGGAGATACTGGACATACATAACTTTACCGCAAACGTGTGGGTGGAATACCAGGTGGAAGTTCCGGCATCGGGAACCTCTTCCGTTAGTTTTCGCAATGTGGCGCCTTCGGCAACGGCAATGGATATACACGTCAATGGTTTGTTTGCAAGAAGCGTTGAGTTCTCGGGAACGCACGTGTGGCGAACCACGGCTTTCCCTTTGGAGCTGGATGCAGGCAGGCATACCATACGGCTGACGGTTCGTTCCGGCAACTTGGCCCTGAATTGGCTGAAATTGGAATAAGTCCGCAGTTAGCGGGTTTAGAATATTTTGAGGAGGATTTGTATGAAAAACAAATTGTTCGGTATTCCCGTAGTGCTGGCACTCATGGGAATTTTTTCACTGGCGTTTACTGCCTGTCCGGGGACGAATGATCCGACACCAACGCCACCTACCCCTCGGGCCGAGCTTAGCCTTGATGGGTTTTTTGGTAGAACCGGTAATCTAAATGATGCCGATGGTTATTATTGGGCTGCTAGCTGGTGGGCGATGTTCAATTACCCCGCCCTCTTCCCTCGTGCCAATATGTCGTTTATGGGCTATGGTGATGGGTTTTCCGGTGCCGGAAGGTACGGGCAAACATGGGATCTAACCGGGTTCAACTACATCTCCTTATGGGTATTGGCAGACTTTACCGCCGGTGATGATGGCGGCAATAGTGCCGAAGGGGAAACATACAGGTTTTTCCTGACAACCGGTACAGGTGAGGTTAGTGCCGATCAATTCTTTGTTGCCGAAGGTGATATTGTTATTACCGACGCATTCGACAGGGAATGGGTTGAGGTGAGGATACCGCTTACCGACTTCAGGAACGCTGATGGCGATCTCCTCCCTATTGCCAATGTTACGGGGTGGAGAATCCATAGAGAGATGCCGCCGGTGAGGCCATCCAGTGTTATTTGGCTAAATAACATTGTCGCGTTGGATTCCAACGTTCAAAGGCATTCAATTGTGGGTGGTGCTGTTACTGAGGCCGGCGATTTTGTGTTCAGCCAATCCTTGGCACCGGCGGGTGCACAGATCACCATTAGGGCTTTACCTGGTGAGGATTACCAATTTTATGCGTGGAATGTTACCGGTGCCAGTGTTACCCCGGTTCGGGTAGAAGGAACCGATGACTGGACTTTTGCCATGCCGGCGGCAAACATCACGATAAACGCGACATTTGTTGATAGGGATCCGGTATCGGCAACGTTGGCAGATTTTATAACCGTTGGGGCGGGCATTGACGTTGATTGGCTCGATCTAGTTATAACTGAAGGCGAATTTACACCCGTAGGCCCGTTGAGTGTTGATGAGGGTGCCCCGCGGCCTGAATGGGTTCTACGTGACGGTTCTTTGTCAGTGCGAACTGGCGGCACGGATTGGTATGGGCTGCTGATCTCTCTTGCTGATTTTGAAGCGGGTGATGTAGTAACCGTTACCGGAAGTGCTTATAATATCACGGCTGCGGGAAGGATGTTGCTAAATGCCCTTATTATGGAGGAAGGGCCGAATCATGATTGGATGGACATAATCAACGATCCGAACTGGGAGAATGATCCTTTCCAGCCTCACGTTGGAGAGACATCATTTAACCTGTCCGTCTCTTTAAATGAGGCTGCGGCTGCTAGGGATAATTTACGGGTTCAAATTGGTCACGAAGGAGTGGCAGAGTATATATACATCGATAGCATCACAATTGTGCCGCCTATCTTTGCCATCACAAGGGGCTTTACCGGCAGTGGCGGCTTTCTAATTACCCCATCCCCCTATAATGAGCTGGAAGCCGGCACATCGGTTACACTTACGGCAACGGCGGATACTGGTTTCGAGTTCTATAGGTGGCTTGTTACTCCGGCAGGTGCCGTTACTGTAGGCGAGGAAAGCCCATGGACTTTTGATATGCCGGCGGCCGACATCACCGTAGGTGTCGCGTTTAGGCCGATCGAAGGCCCTGATGGGCCAGGTACTCTAGTGCCGCCGGGAGCTGGGTTGGTTCACACGTTTATGGCTAATTTTGGTACAACTCCGGCCGCTCCTGGGTGGTGGGCTAGTGCCTGGGGTTCGCCTATAGCGGAAAACCATGGGCGCAACTCGATACGCGTCAGGAGAGGTCAATGGTTCACTGGTTTTGGAAGCGGAGGACAGAATGTGGATATTTCCGACTATGAATACGTCGCCTTCTCCGTGTTGTCATCCCAGGTTTCGGTTAACTTTGGCTATCCGGAAATACCTTTCCAGCTTGATGTAAGTCCCGTAATGTTTGGACTCCAAACGACGGGCGTTGATGGTCCCGCTGCAAACAACGAGTTTATGATTCGCGATGTGGCTAATCAGTTTTTTCTTGATGGGTTTGATTACTGGCATCGTGTAATTATACCTCTTGACGATCTCAGTATTTTCACGAATGGCGCTGGAGCCCCCCTTACCGCCGAGCATAATGTTACTGGGTTCAGACTGCACCTTGGCAGAGCCGGCGCTCCCCCAGACGGCGATCACGGTGTGGGCCCCGCAGTCGCTCCCGTTTTTGTTCTTTACGTAGACTCCATAGCTCTTTGGGGCTCGGCTGATTAGTAGATTATTTACACGGCGCTAAACCAATTAGCCGCCGTGTAACGTTTTGGAACCCCGGCTTGTTGTAACTTAAAAGCGGCGGGCTGGGGTTTTATTATCGCACCGTAACCGCGCAAAAGACGCACAAAAATTTGTTGGAGGTATTCTAAGAAAGGCGGGCTTGTTTCAGTAAGATTGTGGGCGGTTGAAGACGTTCGGGAAGCCGCAACCAATGCGGACGTTCCCAAACAAAAATTTCCTCCTTTTTTGAAATTGAACCCGGCACACGGTTTCTGTAAATGTTTTCGGTTGGTCTTCGGCTTACTGGAACAAGCTCGCCTTTTCTTGGATGGTGTCCAACCACAAGCTATGAACGCGGGGGAAGCTTCCCCCGCGTTCAGCTTGACCAAAGTTCAACTACTGCGTTATTTCCAGAATGGTAACCGTCCCGGATACTTCGTTGGCAACCAACACCAAGGGACGACCATTGGGGCTGAGCTCGGCGGGAATTGTCGTCAAGCCTTCGGCCCCCAAATCGCCGCTGGTTCTTACGTTAAATGGCGAATCAAAACAGCGAATGTTAATGTAGTCAACATAGAACGCTTCGCTTGGGTTGGTGATGTCATACATGAACACCCCACCCATGCGCTCCAGCCCGATGATGGCATATATCCTGTCGCCTACCCTTATGGTTTGCACGTCTTCCGGCTCGGGGCCTTTTCTGTTGCTCCTGTTGTTAATCGCGTTTGAGCTGTGGTTGGCGTTGAAGTTATTCGGGAACATTCTCGCAGTTACCCTTTCAAACTCGCTGCCGCTGTCAAAAACCAGCTCCATGGTATCGGCCCTGAAAATCGAAAAGCTGCGGCTTCCCAATAGATAGGTGCGATTGTTGTCAAGACCGTCTTTATATTCGCTTATAATGGCTTCCACGTTCGGGGTATTCCCGATGGGGAT
>JGI24694J35173_10002499_pt1 | contig 14867 bp, 15 predicted proteins | sample TergutCo191P1_FD_35173 | JGI IMG/M metagenome (IMG submission 35173) | reverse complement strand
GGGCGTAAAAACCCGCGCCGGGCCGGCCGGCCGCTATTTACTAATTGCCGGGCGCCGGTTAGAATTAGAGTATGATAAAGGTAACAAAGCTGGACGGCACGGAATACTACGTGAATTCCCACCAGATTGAGTGCATCGAGGTAAACCCCGACACCACCCTGGTGATGCTGTCCGGCAAACACCATATTTTGCGGGAAGAGGTGGATGATGTTTTGGAGAAAATCGAGGCATACCACAGGCGCGTGAGCCCGCCCGTGATTCAGGAGTAAAGCATGGACATATCAACCGTAATAGGCATTACCGGTTCTTTTGCAATGGTACTGTTCGCCTCCTTTGCGGTCGGCGGCAACCCTTTGTTCCTCCTCAACCTCCCCTCGTTCCTCATAGTAGTTTTGGGCTCGTACTTCGCCCTTGCCGTCTCCCTTACCATGGCGAACACACTTGGCATCTTCGGCACGATGAAAAGGGCGTTTTTCATACCCACGTTCAACGAGGAAACCATCATCCAGAAGATGGTGGCCTTTTCCGAAAAGGCGCGCCGCGAGGGGCTTTTGGCCCTGGAAGACGAGCTTGAGGATCTCGACGACGAATTCATGAAAAAGGGCCTCCGCCTGATGGTGGACGGCACGGACGCAACCATCATCCGCGATCTTATGGAGTCGGAGCTTAACCAGATGCAGACCCGCCACACCGAAAGGCAGGGCTGGATGCTCACGTGGGGCGCGCTGGCCCCCGCCTTCGGAATGATGGGGACGGTCGTTGGCCTTGTAAACATGCTCCAGAACCTGGAGGACAGGGCGAGCATAGGCCCCAACATGGCCATGGCCGTTATCACCACCCTTTACGGCTCGCTTGTGGCGAACGTAATCAACCTGCCCATCTCCACCAAGCTTAAGGGCCAGAGCATGCAGGAATCCACCGTCAAGGAAATGATAATAGAAGGGGTGCTTTCCATACAGACGGGCGAGAACACCCGAATCCTTACCATGAAGCTTATGGCCTACCTGCCGCCCGTCCTGCGCAGGAAGATGGAAAAACAGTTGGGAGAGACTTAAAAAGCATGGCAGGCAAACGACGGCAAAAAAGGGAAGGCAAGGCGATGGATCCGAACGGGTGGCTGCTCACCTATTCGGACATGATAACGCTGCTGATGTGCTTCTTCGTCATCTTCTTCAACCCCGACGACATCACGCAGGAGCGCCTGGAGGCGATAGTCGCCGCGATGCGGCCCGGCGGGATAGGGGCCCTGGCGGGCGGCCTTACCCTTTCATCCGGCCGCAGCGCCGACCTTGGCAACACCATAATGACCCTGCCGTCCATGGAAAGGGGGCGCGTGATGGGACAGGCCCTGCGAAGGGCCGTAAGCGTCTTCTCCCCCGAAATCCGGTCAAACATGATCCGTGTGACCCACGACGAAAGGGGCATCGTGATAACCCTTGCCTCCGACGCGTTTTTCCACCCGGCAAGCGCGCGGATCAACATCGAACAGACCAGGGACACCCTGCTGCGGCTGGGCAGCTACCTGGCCTCGCCGGAGCTCGAGGGAAGAAGCTTCAGGATAGAGGGGCACACGGATTCCATTCCGGTGGATCCCGCCGGCCCGTGGGACTCTAACTGGGAGCTTTCCGCCCTGAGATCGATCAACGTGCTGCACTACCTTGTCGATTTGGGCATAGACGAAAACAGGTTCCAGGTTGCCGGCTTTGCCGACACCCGCCCGGTCCTGAGCAACGACACGCCCCAGGGCCGCGCCCACAACCGGCGCGTGGACGTCATAATAATCGACGACGGGCACCTGTAGGCGGCCCGTGCCGCGGTAACGTTTTTTCTAAAACGGCCTTTACGGTTTACCGATACTACGGATAGGGCCGGTTTTGGTCCGCCGAGGCGGACTTTGAAATAGGGTCGGGCAAAATACGGGGCCCNTTTGCGAAACGGGCCCGGCGATAACTTTGGTATGGAGGTTTTTTATGTCGGACGAAGAATTTGAAAGCATGGGCGAGGGCGAGTCGTCGGAGTCAAGCAGTACTTTTAAGAAGAAAAGCGCGCTGGGGGCCATCCTACCTACCATCCTCAAGTTTACCGCGATAGGTCTTGGGGCGGTGATTTTTATCGTCACCGTCACGACCATAACCGTAAGGGTAATGAGAACGGACGGCAGGGCGCAGACCATAACGGATCCCGCGTCGCCGTACGTGGGCGTAATGCCCGTAATGCAGTGGTTTACCGACATAGGGACGATAAACACCCAGACGAGGGACTCGACCCCCACCACGGTTTCGGTGCTGATGCACCTTGGCTTCGACCAGGGCGACACCGTAACCTCCGGGGAGCTGTTCAGCAGGCAGCACGAGCTGCGCGACTTCACGAGAAGGTATTTCGCAAGCAGGTTCGCCGAGGAGCTTAGGCCCGAAAACGAGGCAAGGCTCCGAAGGGAAATCGAGGAGATACTCAACACCCGCTACCTGAACAACGCCAGGGTACGGAGGGTTGTGTTCGAAAGACTTGACGTGATGGAAGTTTTCTGAGGATAGTAAAGGAAAGGCCAGCAACTGTCGATACTTATTAAGACGGCCAGACAAGGAGATTGCCGCCGAGCTTGAAAGGGTAGGACGAGGTTGAATTTGGACTGGCGCAACGATTGGGAGGTATTGGTATGATGATGAGTGACGGCGCTCTTTCCCAGGCCGAAATAGACGCATTGTTGTCCGGGGGCGGCGGAGCTCCGGCGGCGGCGGTTGCCGCGGCCCCGCCAAAAGGCATGCAGGAAGCGGAAAGGAAAGCCCTGGAGGCGTTTTTTGCCGCGACCACAAGCGCGCAGTCATCCAACCTTTCCATGATGACGGGGGCGGACGTGGTTCTTTCCGGGCCGCGGCTTTCCGTCAACGGGCGCGAGGCGTTTTTGGCGCAGCTTCCGGAAACCGTAACCGTAGTCAAGGTGGATTTCAGCTCCGGTTTCCCGGGCGAGCACATGTTCATCATCCCCGAGGACGGGGCGAAAGCGGTCGCAAGCCTGATGAACAAGGAAGAGAACATCCAGCTTGACGAAATGGCCATGTCGGTAATCGGCGAGGTGGTTTCGCAGATGGTGGGGCACCAGATAACGGCGCTTGCCGACAAAACGGGCAACAAATCGATTGCGTCGATTCCGCCCGAGGCGACGAACATTTTGAAAACGGTCGTGGCGCTTCCCGCAGGGGATTTCGTTTCGGCTACGTATCAGTTGGATTTAGGAGGGGGGAGTTTTTTCCAGATTTGGGAGGTCATGGGACCGTCCGTCGCAACGGACATTGCGAGAGCTTTGTCCGGCGGCCCGGCCCAAAACCCACAAGGAGCCGTTCCGGGCATGATGCCGGGCGGTATTGGAGGAATGAACATGAGTGGTATGCAGATGGGTATGGGGGGGATAGGAATGGAGGCCGGCGGCGGGGGAATGCCGTACGGTCAGACCAACGTTCAATCCGTACAGTTCCCAAATCTGATGCCGCACGGTGGCAGCCAGGAAACGGGCAACATCGGCCTCATCATGGACGTGTACATGGAAATGACCGTCGAGCTGGGCCGCACCCGCAAGCTGATCAAGGAAATCCTTGCCATGGGCGAGGGCACGATCATCGAGCTGGACAAGCTCGCCGGCGAACCGGTGGACATTCTGGTAAACCACAAGCTTATAGCCAAGGGCGAGGTTGTGGTAATCGACGAAAACTTCGGCGTCCGCGTCACGGAGATTGTTTCCCCGGCGGAACGGATGAACGGAATGGGCTGACGGGGCCGCAGGTTCCCTGCGCACGCGCTCCCTGAGCGCACGCTCCCAAGGCAACGAAAGAGGCGGACTTTCGCCGACGAGCGGCGATTTTCCGCTTGAAACAATTTTTCAGGTGGCCTATAGTTATTAGATAGAGAACGTTATTTTTCGGGGGGGGAAATACTTTGTCTGCCAGCGCATTTCGCGCATTCCGTACCGTGCTGTTCGTAGGGTGCGCGCTGATTCTGCCAATCGCCGGCGTCTTCGCCCAGGAGGAAGCCGGATACGCCGACCCGGCTGGGGCCGCGATCGATGCCCACACTCTTGCCGAACAGGCCATCATCCTGGGCGAGGGCGGGGCGGGAATCGGCGTCGTTCCCCCGGTGATCTCCCCAATGCGGGTATTCCAGGTAATCCTGACCCTTGCGGTGGTTGCCGCGGCAATCTACGGCTTCGTGTTCCTTCTTAAAAAAGCGTCGCGGGGCGGCGGCCGCGCCTCGCAGGATCCCTTTCTCAAGGTGCTCGCCACGGTTCCCGTGGGGACAAACCGCGGCGTACACGTCGTGTCCGTGGGATCCCAGGCGTGGCTCGTCGGGTCGGCCGAGCAGGGCGTAAACCTCATAGGCGAAATAACCGACAAGGAAACGCTGGACGACATGAAGCTCGCCGACTCCCGCAAAAGCGCCGAGTTTCCCGCCGGGCGGCTTCCCGATTTTAAGTCTATGCTTCGCAGGCTTGGAGCCCAGGGCGATCCGCCGGCGTCGGGCCCGGAAAACATCCGCAGACAAAGCGACAGGCTTAAGGGGTTATGACATGAAGCTCAAAACAGCCGCATCCGTTTTGTGCCTCTGCCTTCTTCCGTCTTTGGCGTGGGCGGTCGGCATCCAGGACACAAGCCCGCCGTTCCCGTTCGACCCCGCCGAAGGCGTAATGACCATGCCGCCGCCGCCGACACCGCCGGCGGTTCCGTTTATCGACCTTACCGTGCGGGAGCCGGAAACCGGACAGGAAGTGGCCTTCACCCTTCAGCTCCTTTTGCTGCTTACTGTGCTGTCGCTGGCCCCAAGCATCATCATCCTGATGACGAGCTTCCTGCGGATTGCAATCGTTTTGGACTTCGTGAAACGGGCGCTTTCGCTGCAGCAGGTTCCGCCTACCCAGGTGCTCATGGGCATAGCTTTCTTTCTCACGATGTTCATCATGTGGCCCACCTTCCAAACCATTTACGCCAATTCCGTGCGTCCGCTTGCCGCCGGCGAGCTGAGCGTGCAGGAGGCTTTCCGCGAGGCGGAGGCCCCAATGCGCATTTTTATGTTTCGGCAGATGTCGGCCCGCCCGGATAACATAAGGCTTTTCATGGCGATGCAGGATCTGGACAGGCCCTATTCCCTGGCGGACGTGCCCACCCACGTGCTGATTCCGGCGTTCATCCTAAGCGAGCTCACCGTGGCGTTCAAGATAGGCATTCTGCTGTTCATTCCGTTTATCGTAATCGACATGGTGGTGGCCAGCACCCTCATGTCGATGGGTATGATCATGCTCCCTCCGATAATGATTTCCATGCCGTTCAAGCTGATTCTCTTCGTGCTGGTTGACGGCTGGTCGTTGCTGACGGAGCAGTTGATCATGTCGTTTTCTTAAGGATAGGAGGCAGGAATGAGTTTAGGCGAGGCGACTTTTGTTTTGCGCCAGGGCGTTCTGCACGTTTTGATGATAGCGTCCCCGCTGCTGCTTTCAGCCCTCATCGTGGGGCTGGTGATAGCGATACTGCAGGCCACCACCTCGATACAGGAGCAGACGCTTACTTTCGTGCCAAAGATATTCGCCATAATGGGAATGCTGGCGCTTCTTGGCGGCATTGGGTTCGGCATCCTGGGCAACTACACCACGGAGCTGTTCCAGCGGATTTCCGGCATGGCAAGATAGAGAGGCAAAAGGCAGGAGAAATTTGGGTGGCAGACGGCAACATCATAAACGACATTCTCAGCTACGGGCCGGTGTTTCTGCTCATCGCCGTCCGGGCCTTTGCCATGATCCAGACCGCGCCCCTTCTTTCTTCCGAGTCCATTCCCAGGGCGGCGAAGTTCGCGCTGGCCGGCATGGCGGCCTTCGCCGTGCTGCCCACCGCCGAGATCTTTGCCGTGGAGGGAACCGCGATAGGGCGGCCCGGGGCCCCTGTTTCCGGGGCGGTCGTGGTGCCGGAGCTTGGCGGCCTGCACCTGATAACCGACCTTCGCTACGAGCCTTTCAGCTTCAGGTTTCTGCTGCTGGTGATCGGCGAGGCCATGATAGGCATAATCCTGGGGTTCTTTCTTACTGTGATATTCGCGGCGTTTACCAGCGCGGGGCAGTTTTTCTCCCTGCAGATGGGTTTCGCCGCGTCCGCCGCCTTCGATCCCCTGGCTCAGGTGGAGAACCCGCTGATCGGCCAGTTTTTGCACCTGATCGCCATGCTGGTGTTCATCGTTATAGGCGGCTTCGGCGAGCTCTTCCTTGGCGGCTTTTGGCGTTCCGTGCAGAGCCTAAGCGTAATCGGGCTAATCGAGGGAAGGGAACCGGTAATCAGCATGATGGCGTCGGGCCTTTCCCGCCTGTTTCTGGACGCGATAGTCATTTCCCTGCCCATGCTTGGAACGCTTTTTCTCATTTCCCTTACCACCGGGCTTATCTCCAAGGCCGCGCCCCAGATCAACATACTTTCCGAGGGCTTCCCCATCGCCATCATGGTGGGCTACGTGGTGCTGCTCGTGTCGCTGCCCTTCATGATCGAGGCCTTCGCCGGAGTAATCAACTCGGCGTTTGCCACGATAGAGACGCTCTACATCCAGATAGGGCGGCAGATCGAATACGGGGGCTGGCTGTGGTGATTAGAGCCGCCGGCCCGGAAAGCCGGCCCTTCCGCGAAACCCGCCGCGCGGCCCGCGCGCCGTGCCCGGTGCCGCGCCGGATGGCGTGCCCGATGCCGCGCCAAATGGCGCGCATCCACCTCCAGTGGTTCTCCGACGACGCGGACGAGGAAGGCAAAACCGAGCAGCCCACCGAGCACAAGCTGCGAAAGCTGCGGGAAGAGGAGGGGCAGCTTCCCAAAAGCCAGGAGCTGAGCGGGGCCGTTACCCTGTTCCTTCCGGCGCTGGTCCTGTTTTTCCTCGCGCCGCGCATGTTGCGCACCTTCGCAGAGATGCTGCGCTTTTTCTTTACCAGGGCCACGGAGCTGGATCCCACGCAGGACGCAATCATAGTCGGCGTGGCGTTGTCGTACATAGCCAGGCTTACGCTTCCCGTGCTTCTCGTGGCGATGGTCGCGGCCCTGGTTTCCAACCTCGTCCAGGTGGGGCTTCCCCTGCCGTTCGCCACCAAGGCCATCACCCCGAATTTCACCAAGATAATCCCCCGCTTCGGGCAGTTCTTCAAGCGGATATTTTCGGCGGACGGCATCTGGAACTTCTGGAAGTCGATAGTAAAGATGATCATAATCGGCGGCGTGGCCTATACATTTATACGGCTGGACTTTGACAGGCTGGTGAATCTGCAGAGGGCCGGGCTTTGGCTTGGGCTTACCACGGTGGCCACGATTGCAAGCCGCATACTCCTTACCTGCGCGCTGCTGCTGCTTATCCTTTCGATTCCGGACTTCCTGTTTCAGCGCTGGCGTTTCAAGGAACGCAACAAAATGAGCCGCGAGGAAATCAAGAAGGAAATGAAGATGTACGACGGGGATCCGCAGGTGAAGCACAGGATTCGCAGCCGCTTCCAAAACCTTCTTAGGCAGAACCTTTCCGCCACGGTTCCCAATGCCGACGTTGTAATCACAAACCCCACCCACTACGCCGTGGCCCTGGAGTACCGGTCCGGCATGGAAAGCCCCATGGTAAGCGCAAAGGGCACCGACGATCTTGCGGCGCGCATACGGCAAATCGCCAAGGAAAACGGCGTTCCCATGGTGGAAAACAAGCCACTTGCCCGGGCGCTGTACAGGGAAATAGACGTGGGGGGGATGATCCCGGCCTCGTACTACAACGTGATAGTGACGATATTCCGCAACGTGGATCACATAAACCGGCGCCGGCGAAGGGAAAAGGCCGCCGCCGAGGCCGCGCGGGCCGCAGTGGCCGAAGCGCTTGGGCTGGACGACGAAGCCGGCGGCCCGGTGCCGGGAATGGAGGGCGCAGTATGATGAGGAGGGAGCCAAATGTCTGACGTGGCACGTATGGGCGGCGCGAACGGGGTTTCCGCCTCCCCGCTTAGCAGGATAAACGATTACATTATCGGCATCGCCGTGGTAACCATGGTGATGTTCGTGGTCATACCTTTGCCCACGCCGCTTTTGGATATGCTGATGGCGATGAACCTTACGTTCTCGCTTTTGGTTCTGCTCATCGTGCTGTATTCCGTGAAGCCCACGGAGTTCAGCCTGTTCCCCACCGTGCTTCTTGTGTCCACGGTTTTCAGCCTTGCCCTGAACGTATCCTCCGCGCGGCTCATCCTGCTGCACGGCGTAAACTTCGACGGCAGGATGATAAGGGCGTTTTCCACTTTCGTGGTAGGCACGGGCGGCACCGAAGGCATCGTAATCGGTTTTCTCATTTTGATTATCTTTATCGCAGTGCAGCTCGCCGTCATAACCAAGGGCGCAACCCGCATCTCCGAGGTGGCGGCCCGCTTTGCGTTGGACGGAATGCCGGTAAAGTTCATGGCGATAGACGCCGAGCTAAGCTCCGGCGTAATCTCCGAGGAGGAGGCCCAGAGGCGTAAAATCCAGGTGCAGAAGGAGTCGGACTTTTACGCCTCGATGGACGGTGCCAGCAAGTTCATTTCCGGGTACGTCAAGGTGGGAATCTTCATAATCCTGCTTGAGATGATCGCGGGAATGATAATCGGCATGACGATGCGCGGCTACGCCATGGCGGACGCTGTAGCCACCTACGTTACCCTTGCCATAGGCGACGGGCTTGTAACCCAGCTTCCCACGTTCCTCATTTCCACCGCAATGGGCATAGTGGTTACCAGGGCGGCCGCCACCGGAGCCCTTGCGGAACAGGCCTCCAAGCAGTTCACCTCCACGCCGAGGATTTACTGGATAGGGGCCGCCGTGCTTTTCTTCCTGGCGCTTCTGCCGGGCTTCCCCCGGGCCGTGCTTCTTTCGATGGCCGCGCTTATGGCCTTTGCCGCCTATCAGGTCGGGAAAAAACGCAAGGCCGAGGAAAGCTTCAGCCGGATGATGGCGAAGACCGGCGAGGCGAAAAAGGGCAAGGAGGAGCCCGCGGAAATACCGCCGGTGGTTCCGCTGGACACCCTCTCGCTGGAGCTGGGCTACGGGCTTATCCCCTTGGTAGACAAGGAAAAAGGCGCGGACCTTCTTGAGCGCGTGCAGGGAATACGAAAGCAGTCCGCGCTGGACCTCGGCCTCGTTATTCCCAAGGTCCACATCATGGACAACATCTCCCTGGATCCGTCGGAGTACAGCTTCAAGATCAAGGGCGTGGACGTGGGACGGGGGAGAATCCGCATAGGCCATTTCCTGTGCCTTGTTCCCGGCGTGGTAAGCGAGGAGATTCCCGGCGAAAAAACCGTGGATCCGGCCTTCGGCCTGGACGCGCTTTGGGTAAGGGAGGAAAAACGCGACGACGCGGAACGGGCCGGCTACACCGTTGTGGATCCGCCCACGATTATAGCCACCCACCTCACCGAGATAATCAAGAGCCACGCGGCGGAGATACTCGGAATGCAGGACACCCAGGCGATCATGGACGCGCTGCGCGGCAAGTACCCCGCGGTGGTGGACGAGATCATGCGCCCCGACTTTGGAATGCCGGTCGTAAAGATACAGAGGGTGCTCCACGGCCTGCTGAGGGAAAGGGTTTCGATCCGCAACATGGAAACGATTCTGGAAGCCATAGCCGAGTACGCCCCGCTTTCCAAAAACGTCGGCTTCCTTGTGGAAAAAGCGCGGCAGGCCCTTGGCAGCCAGATATGCCACCAGTACGCCGACGAAGACCGAAGGCTGCGGGTGCTCACGATAGCTCCGGAGCTTGAACAGAAAATCTGCGACAGCAAGGTGGAAACCCCGTCGGGGCCGGTCTGCGCGCTGGACCCGCCCACAAGGCAGGCTTGGATAAGGGCCGTAAGCAAGGCCGCAATCGCGGTAAGGAACAGGGGCTTCGCGCCCGTGATACTCTGCTCGGAGCCGGCGCGCTTCCTGGTGCGCAACTCCACGGACAGGGAGCTGCCCGAGCTGGCCGTGCTTTCCGTGCAGGAAGTTACGCAGGATGTTTTCCCCGAGGCCGTAGGCGTGATAAGATTGGAAGACGGGGAGTAGCGGATGGATCAACACATACTGGTGGAACGCGGCGCAAGCAAGGCGGACTGCCTGCAAAAAATCGTGCAGAAGTACGGCATTTATTTTACGGTGATCCGGCAGAAAACGCTTCCGCGCAGATTCTTCGGCCTTAGGCGCGAGGAAGTGGAGCTGGAGTTCTACCTTTCCACCCAGCTTCCGCCAAGGAACCCGCAGCCGGCCGCGGCTCCGAGCCAGACCGTGGCCTTCCCCCCGCAGGCAAGGGAAAGGCAGGTGGTCGGCCTCTCCTCCTCCGGCTCCTTCCCCGGAGGCGGCACCACGGTGGACTTTGAAGAGGGAAAGCGAAAGCTCATAGCAAGCGCCGGCAGGGATCCGGACAAAGTGCTCAGGGACGCGGCAAACAGGTCGCGCAGGCAGGAAGAGAGGGAAGGCGAAAACCGGAGCATACTCGAAAAGCTCGACGCAATCGAGGAGAAGCTCGGCCTGAAACGTGAGGAAAAGGAACACCCGACCCTGCTTCGCATGTCGGAGCTGCTCAGGCAGAACGAGTTTTCGCAAAGCTACGTTTCGGACCTCATGCAAAGGGCGCGCGGCGAGCTCTCGCTGGAGGCCCTTAACGACCCCGAGCTTGCCCAAACCCGCTTCCTTGAGTGGATCGGCGAAAGCATAAAGATTTACCCCGCCGTCCAAAGGGAGCCCAGAAAAACCGGCGAAACCCACTCGGCCAGGATACTTGTGCTGGTGGGCCCCACCGGCGTCGGCAAGACCACCACCATAGCAAAGCTTGCCGCAAACTACGGCCTGGACAAAGACACCGGCTACCTTTGCCGCTCCGTCCGGATGNTCACNATCGACGCGTACCGCGTGGGCGCGCAGCACCAGCTNGAAAAGTACGGAACGATAATGGGCATCCCCGTTTCGTTCCCCGCCAACTGCCGCGATCTGCAAAGGGAAATAGACCTGCACAGGGAAGTCGCCGACCTGATCCTGATCGACACGATAGGCAGAAGCCCCAAGGACTCCAAAGGGATCGGCGAGATGAAGCAGTTCCTCGACGCGTGCGGCTCGAAGGCGGAAATCCACCTGGCGCTTGGGGCCGGCACCAAGACCGGCGACCTTACCCACATAATGCAGCAGTTCGAGCCGTTCAACTACAAGGCGGTTCTGCTCACCAAGCTTGACGAAACCAGGCACGTCGGCAACGTGGTATCCGCGCTCGCGGAAAAGGACAAGCCGGTGTCCTACATCACCCACGGGCAAACCCCCTGGGACATAAGAAAGGCGGACGTCGTCAAGTTCCTTGCCAACCTGGAGGAGTTCCGCGTTGACAAGGAGACGTTCCGGAAGCGCTTCCCCGTCGCACAGGCGGATCAATTTTGATGGAGTAGACTATGGAAGACCAGGCTGAAAAACTGCGCGAGCTCATGAGGCAGAAAAGGGCGCACCCGAGGGCGGGCCTTGGGCGAAGGGCGCAGGCCCACCAGACCGGCGCCGAAAGCAGGGAGGAAAGGCAAACCCGCATCATCACCATAAGCTCCGGCAAAGGCGGCGTGGGAAAAACCAACCTTTCGGTAAACATGGCCCTTGCGTTTGCCAGAATCGGCAAGAAGGTGGTGGTGATGGACGCCGACCTCGGGCTTGCCAACATCAACGTAATGTTCAACCTTATCCCCAAGTACAACCTCTACCACGTAATCAAGAAGCAGAAGACGATACAGGAAATCCTGGTGGAAACCGAGTACGGCATATCGATAGTGGCCGGCGCGTCCGGCTTTTCCCAAATCGCCAACATGGGCAGAAAGGAAAGGCAGGACTTTATCGACGACATGAACACGCTTTCCTTTGCCGACATCATCCTTATAGACACCGGCGCGGGCGTTTCCAGCAACGTGCTCGACTTCATAGCCGCCGCCGACGACGCGATTATAGTAACCACTCCGGAGCCCACCGCGATTACCGACGCGTACAGCATAATCAAGATAATCGCCACGGAATACAAGACCATCGACATGGAGCTCAAGCTCGTGGTAAACCGGGCCAAAGGCGCCGCCGAGGCGAAAAACGTGGCGGACAGAATGATAAACATAGCCGGGCAGTTTCTGAACCTGAAGATGGACTACCTGGGTTTTGTGTACGAGGATCAGGCCGTGGTAGGGGCCGTGCGCCAGCAGAAGCCGTTCATGGTGATAGACCCGAAGTGCAAGGCAAGCATCTGCGTGCAGCATCTGGTGGCGCGTATGGACAAAAGCGGCCCCGTAAAGGCCCCGGGCTTCGGGGCGATGTTCAGAAGACTTTTTCACCGTTCGCAGGGAGGTAACTTAGGGAATGTTTAACGTAAAATGGGCCGCTTTTCCCGCCGGTGCGGCGTTTCTGCTTGCCTTTGTCGTGAGCCTGCTTATAGGGCAGGTCGGCCTGGGGCTCGCGCTTTTGCGGGCCGCGGTATTCGCCGCGCTGTTTTTCGGAATTGGCTGCGGCACCTGGGTGCTTGTAAACACGCACCTGCCGGAGCTGCTTATCCCGGCAAACAGGGAGCCGGACTCGGACGGCGTTTTCCCCTCCGGGTTTTCCGCCGAGCCATCCGCCGGCTCCAGGATCAACATTACCCTGGGCGACGGCGCGGACGCGGCCCTGCCAAGCGGCCCCTACGACATGGAGGGCATAGGGAACATCGCCGACCTGGTTTCGAACACGATTCCGTCGGTATCGGACGCGGAAAAAGAGCCGGCCGGGGATATAGACCAAGCCGGCGCAAACGGTTATACTTCCGAGCTAGGGGATTTCAGTTTCGCCCCCGACGCGGAAGGCGACGAAAAGCCCGAGGCGGCGGAAACCGGCGGGCTTGGGGACTTCTCCGCGTTTTTTGACGGTATCACCGCAAAAAGCCCGGTGGCGGAGAGCGACGATTCCATGGCGGATCTGTTCCAGTCCTTCTCGAGCGGCGGCGGGCCTTTGGGCTTGGACGAGCCGGCCCCGCCCAAACGGAAGATCGCGGAAAACAAGCCGGTGGAAATGCAGGGGGATTTCAGTCCCAAGGAAATTGCCGTGGGTCTTCGGACCATGCTGGCAAAAGAAAAAAGAGGGTAGCTTATGGCGAACGCCGTCCCGGACGAAAAATCTGAAGAGGAACGCTGGCTGGAATACCGCAGAACGCGGGATCCGTCCCTCCGGGAAGCTTTCATCAAACAATACGCGCCGCTGGTAAAGTACGTCGCGGGGAAGGTCGCGATGGGAATGCCCCAGAACGTCGAGTTCGACGACCTCGTCGGCTTCGGGGTTTTCGGCCTCATCGACGCAATCGACAAGTACGACCCCGAAAAATACAACGTGAAATTCAAGACCTACGCCGTAACCCGCATAAGGGGCGCGATTTTCGACGAGCTGCGCCTTATCGACTGGGTGCCGCGCTCGGTAAGGACAAAGGCGCGGGAAATAGAAAACGCCATAAGCTCCGTGGAGGCGCATCTGGGAAGAACCGCCTCCGACAGGGAAATAGCCAAGGCTATGGGCATAAGCGAGGACGAGTACCTGAAAACCATACACAAGATTTCGGGCACCTCCCTGATTTCCATCGACGACGTAAGGTTTTCGGGCGACGACAAAGACAGAATCTCGATAGCCGACTCCATAGAGTCGCCCTCCAGCCTCAACCCGGACGTGATAGTCGAAAAGGACGTAATCCGCCAGGTGATAATCGCCACCATCAACGAGCTTCCGGACAAGGAAAAAAAGATACTCATCCTCTACTACTACGAGGATTTGACGCTCAAAGACATAGGAAAAGTGCTGGAGGTCACCGAATCGCGGGTCTCCCAGCTTCATACCAAGGCCATACTCCGCCTGAGATCCAAGCTTACCAATATTCGCAAAGGCATAATATAGTTTTACCGCCCTGTCTGCCGATAATATATAAGGAGGCGTCGGAAAAGCCGGCTCGGCTTGCCCGGATCCTTTCCCAACTCAAGTCAAGGGGAGCGCAATGATCGACTTTGCCCAGCTTCAGGAAATCGCGAAGGAAAGCCTGGAAAGGGACCGGGCCGTGCAAAGCATCGAGGCCTTCGGCCCCACCCTGGAGCTTGCCGTGGCCGAGGCCGCCGCCGAGCTTGAGATTCCCGTGTTCCGGGTGGAGTACGAGATTCTGGAAAGGGGATTCCCCGGCTTTTGGGGAATGGGCAAAAAGGACTGGAGAATCCGGGCCTACGAGCGGATCGTGGTGACAAAGAGAAAGCTCGCGGAAGACGAGTTCGAGGAGGGAACCGAGGACAAGGGGCCTGTCATCGAGGACAGGGACGGAAGGGCCTTCGTCTTCCTGAAGTCCGGCGGCGACGTGCTTCTCAAGGTTACCGCCCCGCAGGGCAACGGAAAGGGCGCCTCGGAAACCTACGTTCTGCAGATTCTGCACGAAAGAAAGGCGAGCAACGTCGATTTCGCGCTGGTTTCCAAAACGGTGGGCAAGGCCGAGGGCGTATACGTCAAGGTCGGCGACTTCGACCACCATTCCTACAACGACAGCGTGGCAATGCCGAAGATATCCCCCGACGAAATGCAGGGCTTCCTTACGGTGTCCGCCCCGGGCGAGGGCGGCTGCGATATTCCGTTCGAGGACTACGTCAGCATACTCAAGAACCACAGGATCGTGCACGGAAGAAAGGACGACTTCCTGCGCGACTTCGCCGACCAGCCCATCTACAGGGAAGACGTTGAGGTGGCGGTGGGCTCCAAGCCGGCGGACGGCAAAAGCGCCTACATGCAGTACAACTTCGAGACGGACCAAACCAAGGCGCGGCTCAGGGAAGGCACCGACGGCAAGATCGACTTCAAGGAGCTCAA
>JGI24694J35173_10002459_pt1 | contig 15024 bp, 8 predicted proteins | sample TergutCo191P1_FD_35173 | JGI IMG/M metagenome (IMG submission 35173) | reverse complement strand
CCGGAGGGAGCCGTTTTTGAGGAACTTTTTGGGCGAGCAAAAAGTTCCCCGCCGGAGGCAAAATGCCCGAAGGGCGAAAAAGCGCGGGCCGCAGGCCCAGAAAGAACAACACCCGAAGGGCGAAAAGAAATGTTTCCAAAAATGGCCCGGGCCGCATGGCCCAGAGAGAACAACGCCCGGAGGGCGAAGAGAAACATTTCAAAAAATAGCCCGGGCCGCAGGCCCAGAAAGAACAACACCCGGAGGGCGAAAAGAAATGTTTCCAAAAATGGCCCGGGCCGCAGGCCCAAAGAGAACAACACCCGGAGGGCGAAGAGAAACATTTCAAAAAATGGCCCGGGCCGCATGGCCCATAAAAACATTCTCAGTTAAATAAAACCCCGCCCCAATGGGCAAAAAGAACCCTTTTCAAAAATGGCCCGGGCCGCAGGCCCAAAAAAAACATTCTCAGTTAAAGAAACCCCGTCCGGAGGGCAAAATTTATGGACGACACTGCCTAGTGCCCCCCCTCTTCAACTGTTGCACGTCGCGTACAGCGCCGCGGCTGGCGGAGGTGGTGAGGGCGGCATAGGCATGGAGGGCGGCGCTGAGGGTACGCACGCGTGCGCGTGGCTCAAAGGGGCGGGGGGAGGAGAGCATGGCCTTTCGTCGTTGTTGGAGGGTTTCTTCTGAAACCAGCAAGGCAATGCTGCGGTTGGGAATGTCCAGGCGGATGCAGTCCCCCTCCTCCACCAGGGCAATGTTGCCCCCCTCTGCTGCTTCCGGGGAGACGTGGCCCACGGAGAGCCCGGAGGTGCCGCCGGAGAAGCGCCCATCGGTGAGGAGGGCGCACTGTTTGCCAAGCCCTTTGGACTTGAGGTAGCTGGTGGGATAGAGCATTTCCTGCATACCGGGGCCCCCCCTGGGGCCCTCATAGCGGATGAGCACAACCTCTCCGGGCTTTATTTTGTCGCCGAGAATGGCCTCCACCGCTTCGTCCTGGCTTTCGAAGATGCGGGCGGGCCCTTCAAAACGGAGAATGCTGCTGTCGACGCCCGCTGTTTTGACGATGCAGCCCTCGGGGGCCAGGTTGCCGAAAAGCACGGCCAGGCCGCCGTCTGTGGAATAGGCGTGCGCCGCGTCACGTATGCAGCCTTGGGCCCTGTCGGTGTCGAGTTTCTCAAAGCGGTTTTCGCAGGCAAAGGGTGGGGGAAACAGTTGGTGGCTGGGGGCGGCGCGATAGCGCTCCAGGGCAGCGGGGGTGGCGCTGGGGCGCGCAATGTCCCAGGTGTCCAGGGCTTCTTTGAGGCTGGGGGCGAAGACGGTGGGGCATAGGGAGTGGAGCAGCCCTTGGCGCTCAAGCTCCCCGAGAATGCCCATAACGCCCCCTGCGCGGTGGACGTCCTCCATAAAAAAGTGGGGGGAGGAGGGGGAGACTTTGCACAGTTGTGGGGTGGAGCGGGAAAGCCTGTCAATGTCGGCCATAGAGAAGTCCACTTCGGCCTCTTGGGCGACAGCCAGCAGGTGCAGCACCGTATTGGTAGAGCCCCCCATGGCAATGTCCAGGCGCATGGCATTCTCGAAGGCGGCTTTGGTGGCAATGCCCCGGGGGCGGGCGAGGGGGTCGTCTTTCTCATAGGCGCGGTGCACAAGCTCCACAATACGGCGTCCTGCCTCGAGGAAGAGTGCTTTGCGCTCAACGTGGGTTGCCAGCAGGGAGCCATTGCCGGGCAAAGCCAAGCCCAAAGCTTCGGTGAGGCAATTCATGGAGTTGGCCGTAAACATACCCGCGCAGGAGCCGCAGGAGGGGCAAGCCACGCGCTCGAGTTGCACAATGTCCTCGTTGCTGACGTGGCTGTTGCCGGACTGAATCATTGTATCAATGAGGTCCACACGCTGTGTTTTCCATTTGCCCGCCTCCATGGGCCCCCCCGAGACGAAAATGGCGGGAATGTTGAGACGCATGGCCGCCATTAACATGCCGGGTGTTATTTTGTCGCAGTTGGAGATGCAGACGAGGGCATCCACGCAGTGGGCATTGGCGACATATTCCACGCTGTCGGCAATTAATTCACGCGAGGGCAGGGAATAGAGCATGCCTTCGTGTCCCATGGCAATACCGTCGTCTATGGCGATGCAGTTAAACTCTTTGGCGATGGCGCCGTGGGCCTCTATCTCCCCGGCCACCCACTGCCCCACCTCCCTCAGGTGTACATGTCCAGGGACGAATTGGGAGAAGGAGTTGGCGATGGCAACAATGGGGCTGCCGAATTGGGCCTCACGGACGCCGCTGGCTCTCCAGAGTGCGCGTGCGCCGGCCATGTTGCGGCCATGAGTGGATGTGCGGGAACGATATAAGCTCATGGGTATTTTTGGCAGCATTCATATTGGGTTTGCAAGCAACTTTTGTGGGGTGTGCGTTTTGTTTGTGCAGGCGGGTTGACTTCTGAGATGGAGGGTATAATTAGCCTCTACTTATATTTATATTTGAGGGTTGGAGAGGCTGTCACCATAGTCGCCACATAAGGAGGCGCCACTGAGCAGGTGGTGTCCAGAGGGAGTGCCCAAGCTGTTTGAGGTTGAGGCCAAGACAAACCATGATGGAACCTAAAAAACAATTACAGCCGACAAGAGAGAGACTGGCCGTTTTGACACCCGGGTTGGGCGCGGTTTCCACCACCTTTATGGCGGGTGTTGAGCTTTTGAAGAAGGGAGCAAGCCAACCCATTGGCTCAGTGACGCAGATGGGGACGGTGCGTTTGGGCAAACGCACAGAGGAGCGCACCGTCCTCATAAAGGACTTGGTGCCGTTGGCGGATTTGACGCACCTTGCTTTTGGTGCGTGGGACATTCGTGGGGAGGATGCGGTGCAGGTGATGCGGCGCTCCGGGGTATTGACGGAGGTGGACATAGAGAAGGTGCGCGCGGAGCTTTCGCAGGTGAAGCCCAAGCCTGGCATACACAACCCGGAGATGGTGCGGCGCATTGAGGCCAACCACACCAAGAAGACGGCCCACCACCGGGAGAGCATTGAGGCTTTGCGCCAGGACATTCGCGACTTCAAAAAAGAGCTTAAAGCGGAACGTGCCGTCATGGTTGTCTGCATGAGTGTTGAAACCTACCGTCCCCCCTCGGAGAGCCTTTCGAGTTTGGCCTCTTTGGAGAAGGCATTGGACAGCAACCATGAGGACATTAACCCCACTTTGCTTTATGCCTATGCCGCGTTGCAGGAGGGCATTCCCTTTGCGAATGCGACGCCCAACAACAGTGTTAACCTGGAGAGTTTGCAAGAGCTTGCCCGGGAGAGGGGGGTACCCATTGCGGGCAGGGATTTGAAGAGTGGGCAGACGATGATGAAGACGGTTATTGCCCCTGCTTTGAAGGCGAGGTTGTTGGGGTTGAGTGGTTGGTTTAGCACGAATATTTTGGGCAACAGGGATGGTGAGGTATTGGACGACCCTGCTGCGTTTAAGGCCAAGGAAGTTACCAAGGCGGGTGTGTTGCAGTCCATTTTGCAACCGGAAATATACCCGGAACTCTATAGCGACGTCCACCACAAGGTTTCCATCCACTACTACCCCCCGCGGGGTGATGCCAAGGAGGGGTGGGACAATATTGATATTTTCGGGTGGTTGGGCTACCCCATGCAAATAAAGCTGAATTTTTTGTGTCGCGACTCCATTTTGGCAGCGCCGTTGGTTTTGGACATTGCGTTGTTTTTGGATTTGGCGCAGCGGCTTGGGTGGAAGGGCATTCAGGAGTGGATGAGTTTCTTCTTCAAAACGCCGATGGCGAAGAAGGGTTTGGTTGCGGAGAACGACTTGTTTATTCAGCAGACGAAGTTGAAGAACACCCTGAGGGTGATTGCGGGCGAACTCCCCATTACCCACTTGGGACTCGACTATTATGGGGATGACTTGCCCATTCCTTAAGCTATGCTTCCCTACTTTGTCGCACTCCTTGCGGGTGGCCATTTTATTTGTTTTTGGAGCCTAGGTGAGTTGCGCTGGGAGCATGTGGCGGCGGATGCTTTGCTTTTTGCGTTTGCATTTTTGCGTGTCCGGTGGCACGGGTTAATGCGCTCAGGTTTGGCGTTGTGGCTGACGGGCATGTTGTTTGACTCTCAGCGCTATTTTGTTGAGGCTTTGCGTGGGGTTGTCCACACGGGGGACATTTGGCGTTGGGAGCAGAGTTGGTTTCCTGTCATGCTGGAGGGCAAGGAAACCATATGGCCTGCATTTTTTTCGGAGCGCTCTTTTGCCGTATTAGACTTATTATGCGGATTTTGCTATATGGCATACTTGCCGGCTTTCTTCGCGGTGTTTTTTGTTTTGCTTTGGAAAGACAGTCCCTATGCAGAGCTTTTGGCATGGGCATTTTTAGTAACAAATTTTATAGGAGTTATTATATATTTGGTTTTTCCCGTAGCGCCCCCCTGGTACATTCTCCAATATGGCCCAGGCCCTGCCCAGTTGTCCGTCCCAGGGAGTGCTGCTGGGGCGGCGCGTTTTGACTCTCTGCTTGGGATTTCCTATTTTCAGAGTTTTTATGGGAGGTCTCCGAATGTTTTTGGGGCGATGCCTTCTTTGCATACGGCCTACCCCCTATTGGCAACAATGGCAGTATGGCAAAAGGGGTGGGGGTGGCGCCTAACATGTGGGGCATTTGCGGTTGCAGTGGGCTTTAGTGCGGTTTATTTAACGCACCACTATATTTTAGACGTACTGGGCGGGGTGGGGGTGGCCTGTTTGGGATGGTGGGGGACAAAGAGGGTAATGCAGTTGAAGTATTTTGGCTGGAAGGGTATTAACTGACCCGGGCCAAAGAAGAGGGGGAGGGTGCCTATTTTTTTCATCGGGGTGGGGCGTTTGTTGCTTCCAAGCAGTATGAGAGAAGAGGAGAAACCACATGTTGCAGGTATTACTGGCATGGCTTGGCGGGGAGTTAAGTCAAAATGCGAGGATATGGACTGCGCTGGCGCCTGCTTTGTTGGCCGCCGCCTATTTCATTATAGGGCTTATTATTTTCTCCATAAGGTGTAGCATTATAGGCATACCGAAGGACTCAGAGACGGAGAAGCGAGGGGCCTCGGTGTTGGTGGGGATGTTTTTGCGGCACTATTTTTTTTGGGTGATTTACCCATTGAGTTGGTTGGTGCTTCGCTCGGGGCTACCGGCGAATGCGATTACGACGTTAGCGGCGCTGATAGGGATGGGGAGTGGGGTTGCGGTAGCGGCAGGCCGTTTTGCATTGGGGGGGTGGCTTTTTTTATTTGCGGGGATATTGGATACAATGGATGGGCGGTTGGCGAGGATGAGGAAGACGGCGAGCCCTGAGGGGGCGGTGCTGGACAGCATATTGGACCGTTATGTAGACGGGGCATTTTTAGTAGGGTTGGCGTGGTATTACCGGGACAGTTGGGTGCTTTTCCCCGTATTAGCGGCCCTCATGGGGACAAGTTTGGTACCCTACGTAAGGGCGAAGGGGGAGGGTTTGGGAGTAGAGCTGAGGGGAGGGGTGATGCAGCGTTTGGAGCGGGTATTGTTTTTAGGAGGGGGTGTTGCATTGGCCCCCGTATTGGAAGCCCTCTACCACCCCACGTTGAGCAGGCCCCCGCATGTATTGGCGGTAGCGGGGATTATTTTTGTTGCTGTTTTCAGCAACATAACAGCGATTACGCGTTTGAGGGATTTGTTGTTTGCGTTGGCGCCCAAGTCATTCATTTCGAGGAAGCATTTGCCCCATTGGTATGTTTGGGGGGCGGCGACGGCGGCTGTTGCGACGGCGGTGGATTTTTCTTCCGTATTGGGGACCGTAGAATTGTTGTCTTTTAATCCTGTATTAGCGACGGCGCTGGGTTGTTGTTTGGGGGCGGCGGTGAATTTCAGTCTCAACCGTTGGATTGTGTTTAAGAGCAAGGATTTTATTATAGCCCAGCTCAGCAGATATATATTTACGAGTGCCATGAGTGCAATATTGAATGCATTTGGTCTTTATCTAATGTTGTTATTGCCCAACATAAGTTATTTATTTGCATGGTGGTTGGTTCGTGCGCTTGTATTTTTGTCATGGAATCTTCCGACGCAGAAGAATTATGTTTTTATGCCGCGGCAGACGACGACAGAATATTCTTCGAGTTGTGTTTAGCCTTTCGTTGACAATTTGCTGCGGGTTTTCATTTTTCCGCGCCTATTTTTCATATATTTTGTCAAGGAGAGTGTTTTGGCTGCACCTCGTTGGATGAAGTTTTTGAATGTTCAGTTAGGCAAGCTTGCAGGGATAAGTTTTCGAAAGCCGTGGTTGTTTTTGTCTTTGGCGTTGGCTTTGGTTATACTGAGTGGGCTTGCTTTTTCGCGTTTAAGCCTCAGTGCCAACCTGGTTGAGTTATTACCCTCTTCATTTCAGAGTGTGAGGGACCTAAGGGAATTAGAGAAGGAGTTTGGGGGGATGGGCTGGGTAGTAGTTTTGGCGCAAGGAGCAACTGCTGACAAGCTGATACAATTTGCTGAGGATTTGGCTCCACTGCTTGAAAAGCTTGAAGACGTTGCTTTTGTTGACCACCGAAGGCCCAACCGTTTCTTTTCGGAGCATGCGCTTTATTACCTCGAAAAGGAAGACTTGTCTGAAATTCTAAGGCGCCTGGAAAAGCACAAGAGGGAGAAAGTCAAACAGCAAAACCCATTTTTCATTGAAATTGAAGAATTTCCAGAGATGAAGGCGAGTTTAGACTTGTCAGACATTTTTGAGAAATACAAAACCTTAGGAGTTGAGCGGTTTACAAAGCAGATGGGCACTTCCGAGGGGCCGTCTGCTTATTATTTAGACAAGCAAACGGAGAAGATAGCCATTTTGGTGAAGCCGAAAGGGGCGAGCGCGAACCTTGGTTTTGCAAAGCACATTTTGGATGAAGTCCAAAAGACAGTGAACGGTTTGGATTTAACTCAATATGGTGCTGATTTTCATGTGACATATACGGGAAGCTACAGAAAAAAGGTAGACCAGCAAAACCAGATATTGAACGACTTAGGGCTTACTTCAACCATTGCAGGCATTATTTTGTTGATGTATTTGGTTTATTATTTTCGCAGTTTGGTGGCTGTAGGCGTTGTTTTTGCGCCTTTAGGGATAGGGCTTGTTTTCACCTATGGTTTTGTTGGTTTCACCTATGGGCAGGTGAATTTGCTGACAGGTTTTTTGGGAGCCATTCTGGGTGGTTTGGGGATTGAGCATGGCATTCATTTGCTAACAAGGTTTTTTTCACTAACAGAGAAGGGGCATGCTTGGAAGGATTCTATTTTTGAGACATTCTCCAACACAGGCGGCTCTGCGCTTATTGCAGCTTTTGTGGCTGCGCTTACATTTTTTTCTTTGGGGTTTAGTGAGTTTCGAGCTTTTCATGAATTTGGAGTTATTGCGGCCGTAGGGATGATGTGGTTGGTTTTTTCCTATTTGGTTTTTCTTCCGGCATTTCTAAGTATTATGGAAAAGCTAAGGTGGAGGGGGCTCAGGTTGAGGCAGAAAAAGCAGGTGGCGGATGCGGTGAGAGAATCTCGTTTTCGGGTATTGGAGATTTTAAGTCCTTATTTGAGTATTTCTTTTATATTGTTATGTGTAGGTGGTGTATTCTTTTTGAAGGATTTAAGTTTTGACTATGACTTTGCTTCATTGGAAGACCACAGCCTTCATTCATTCGTGTTAGACAAAGAAGTGAACAAAATAATAGGCTATTCACAGACGCCCATTGTTGTGCTCACAAAGACACAAGCAGACGAACAAGCGGTGGTTCGAACCCTAAAAGAAAGAAAAAATATGAGGGGTTCCGCTTCAGGCATTGATTTTGTCGGAGCTGTTTCCGAGTTGCTTCCAGAGGAGCAGCCGGAGAAATATTTAATACTTCAGAAGCTGATTGACTTCTTTGAAAATACAGAAGAGGACATGCCGTCGACTCTGCCGTTTGAGCGAAAGCATTTATATTCAAAACCATTTACAATAGAGGATTTGCCGATATCTATCCGTCAACAATTTTCTGGAAAAAATGATGGCAGCCATGTTCTCATTTATCCGGCCATTAGTCTTTCTGACGGGAAGGGCATACAAAATTTATCAAAAGAAGTGAGGGGACTGGAATTGCCGTCAGGGCAACACATTTCGGCTGCTGGGGAGCCCATGGTTTTGGCTGATATTTTGGACATGGTTTCAAAGGAAGGCCCGTTTGTTTTGTTGGGAGCCATTTTGGCTGTTACTTTAGCGATGTGGCTTTCTTTGGGAGGCCTGAAGGAGGCATTTTTGTGCCTTATTCCATCCTTAGCCTCGGTTTTTTGTTTGGTTGTGTTGATGTCGATTTTTGGAATACAATTCAATTACCTAAATATTTTGGTTTTGCCCACCATTATTGGTTGTACCGTAGATGCAGGAGTCCATTTTGTTTCAAGACTGAATGAGCCGGGAGAAAGGTTTTCAACAGTCTATTTTGAAACGGGAAAAGCAATTTTTGGTGGACTCATGACAAGCATCGTCGGGTTTGTTGCACTCATGCTTGCAAGGCACCCCGGTCTGAACTCTCTGGGAATGCTATCAAACTTTGGGTTATTCATTAATTTGATAATTGTCTTGCTCATTTTCCCCGCATTCCTATTGTTGGCCAAAAAATTGAAGACGACTTTTGGAAAATAATGCAAGCCATACAGCCAACCTCTAATTATTTTTGGAAAATTTTGGCAAAACGCGGTTATGCAATGTGGTTGAAATTGCAAGCAAAACCCAACATAAACCGGATTCGGCCGTTTTTATGGCTTGGGGCTGCCTATAGCCAAAGCCAGTTTGCTGCTTTATATGAGCAAGGGATTCGGGCGGTTGCTGATTTGAGGGCAGAAAATACCCCACCTCATTTTATATCGGCTTTCCCAGAAATACATTTTCGCCGATTTCCTGTTTCCGACAGAAAAGCTCACAGTCAACAAGAGTTGCTTCAAATTGTTCTCTGGGTATTAGAACAAAAAAAACAACACTGCCCCACATTGGTGCATTGTCAACATGGAATTGGCAGAGCGCCTTTAGCCGTCGCCTGTGTTTTGTTGACAGAAGGGTTAGAGCCTTCTGAAGCGTGTCTGGAATTGAAACATTTGCGTTGGCAAGTTCATATGAACAAAGTTCAACTGCGCGCACTTCAAAAATTCTCAACTACTTGGATGAGATTTTTGAATGACAACAATCCATGTTTCTAAGTGACTCTTCTGAGTTGCACTTAGGTGGAGATCAAACTTCTAGGTGTTAAGCTTCAAACTGGCCCCTGTTTTCAGGAGAGGTTTGATGTGAATATTATAAAAAATTTCGTTATAATGAATTTGACTTGTTTTGTGGTTGTTGGATTTGCAAATGCAAATTCTTTTGGTAGGGTTTCTTCATATTTCGGAAAGGAGATGGTATCGCTTGTTTCTTCTGCTGCGGAAATTTGTCCTGAAAAGAGCTTGTTAGAGCATTTTGGAAAAAATCGGTTGATGGTTGGCGCAATGGCTGAGGATGCGTTTTTTCAACAAAACCCAAACCTCATGGATGTGAGGTATCTCTATTTGGCAGATGCCATTTTTGATTCTGAGACCCCCTGCTCATCTTGTGGCTCACAGTGCAGAGCCTCCTGGTGGGGGTGTTGGCAGTCTTCCCAGTTGCCGCCGGGCCAATATTTGAGGGATTTTCTGTCCAAAGCCGAAAATGCACATCAAATTCCGATGGTTACATATTATATTTTTGCGCAGACCTCTGGCATGGAGTCGCAGGTGTCCCCGGCCAACAACCTTACATTTTTGAGAAGATATTTCAATGACTGGCGTTTTATGCTCCAACAAATAGGGCAACGCAAAGCGCTCTTGCATGTGGAGCCGGATTTGTGGGGTTATGCCCAACACCGCAACCCACAATCCCCCAGCAACCTTCCTGCCGTTGTCAAAGCAGCCAACCCTGTGGATTGTGGGAATTTTGAGGACAGTTTTGCTGGCTTTTCGAAATGCCTCATTCACATGGTGAGGATATATGCGCCCAATGCCAAGGTTGGTTTGCATGCTTCGGCGTGGGCCACAGGTTTGGATGTCAATATCAACCGAAACAGCCAGTTGAACATTGTTGAGCAAGCGGCGCAAACAGGGCACTATATGAATGCCTTGGGCGCCAATGAGGCGGATTTTCTGGCTGTTGAGGCTTTGGACAGAGACGCCGACTATTATCGGCTTTTTCGCGGAGAGGACAGGTGGTGGAATGAAAGCCAACAGTTGCCGAATTTTGCACAACATTTTCAATGGACCACAGAACTCAGGCGCATTGTTGGGAAGCCTTTGGTTTGGTGGCAACTCCCCGTGGGCCATCCGGGGTTGCCCAACCAGCTGCAGGGGTATAGGGACAATAGGGCCAATTATTTCCTCAACCCCACCCATATAGAAGAGATTGCTTCTATGGGGGGTGTTTTGTTGGCATTTGGTGCGGGGGCGGGGGACCAAACCCATCCACTCAGCGATGGGGGAAACCTCGCTCGCCTCACCTCCGCCTACAAACAGTCTTCGGCGGGTTTTGAGGTTTGCGGCACCCCTATGGACCCGCCTACAGAGCCTCCTGTGGACCCCCCTGGGGGGCCTGCGTTGGGCTCCGTTGCGCCGGCGCCCAAAGTCCCCTATGTTGTGCAGGGCATTTCAGGATTTAACAGTGTGGATTTATTGCACCTTTCTGACAACAGGGGCCGGGTTTGGGTCCGCTCCATTCCGTTGAATACCTATGTAACGCTCAAGTTGTCGCGGCCGCTTTCGCACATGTTGTTTCAGTGGATGAGCAGCGCCAACTATAACTATAACGAGACACAATATGGTGCTCCCGGCAGCTACCAAATTCAAGTTTCGTCGAATTCCAGCAATGGAAACGACGGCACCTGGGTGACAGCTGTTGAAGTTTCAGGCAATTCGGTAGCAGCGCGTGCACATGAAATAAAGGCTGGCAACATACAATGGCTTCGTTTCAGGATAACAGCTGGTGGCTCAGCTGTTGATGAGATAGACATTCATGACTTGAGCCAGTGTGTGCCAGGGGTTGCTTGTGACACATGGGCTTTTATTGGTGACAGCATTACAGCGGACACATTTTGGAGGGAATATTGGGGCAATTTCCAAACGGGCAAGCCTTTCAACGAGTGGGTGGGGGAGTGTCAGCCGGAGCGTTTTCCGAGTATGATGAATTTGGGTATAGGAGGGGGCAACTCAGGGAGTTTGTTGGCAAGACTGCAGCAGACTCTCAACGACAACCCGAGCGTTCATTTCTGGGCAGTAGGCATTGGCAGCAACGACAGCAATGCGACACAGTTTGAGCAAAACCTCGTTGGCATTCTGAATATGCTGTTGGCCAACGGCAAACAACCCATTCTTGCACGCATTCCCTTCAGCACAACATTGCCGGACAGCCGCATTCAGTCTCTCAATGCAGTTGTCGACAAGTTGACAAAAACGCATGGCCTCCCTGAAGGGCCGGACTTATACGCGTTTTTCAAACAACATACTTCGCAACTGCGCGATGGTTTGCACCCGGCTCCCGCGGGTGTGGAATCCATACAACAACTTTGGGCTGAGGTTGCTTGCGGGTTTGAGTCTGAATAGAAGGCAAAGCCCTTCTGCGGGTTAACAGCAGGAAAGCCCCCTTGGAAACGGACAAACCAGCGCTGTTGTTGAACGAAACGGCGCTGGTTTTATGTCCAGGGGTTGTTGAGTATGAAACAACCCCATTGGACTTCAGCAAGGGTTTTTCAATGCTGAAAGGCGGTTTTGGGGGCTACTAATTGCGTGTGAAGTGTTGTTGTGGGTGCCTGGATTTTTCTGTCAAGGTGGTTGTGTGTGGGCAGGCGTTGTGAGACAAAAACTTATGGTTAAGAAATATAACACCTGCATTGCAGAGGGAAAATACAATGAAGGCATGGAAATTGTGGGGTTTATATACATTTCTGGCCATAGGTGTGGCTTGCAGCGGCGTGCTAAGCGGCGTTGATTGTGTGCCAGCTTGTATGGGAGGAGACGTTTGTGTCCATGGCAGGTGCCAAGCGGCAGAGCCTGTTGAGTGTGTTGACAATGACGAGTGTGTTGTATTGGGTGCCGTTTGCATAAAGGGCCTTTGTCAAGTGCCCAACTCTGCTGAGTGTGTCTTTGCCTGCATGGAGGGAGAAGCTTGTGTGGGTGGCGAATGCCAAGTGACGGGCCCGGCTGGCTGTGTTGACAGTGACGAGTGTGTTGTCGTCTGCGTTGATGGTGTTTGCCAGACGATGAGGCTTGTTGTCCGTCCTGAAAGCCTTGTTTTTGACTTGAGTGCAGGAACAAAAACGCTCCAAGTTTCATCCAACGCGACTTGGAGTGCAAGCTGCACGAGTTTGGGGGACTGGTGCTCTGTAACACCGTCGGCTGGCAGTGGCAACGCAGTGGTGACGGTGAGCGTGCTTGGAAACGAGCGCAATGAAGCCCGGCGCTCTGCCGACGTGGTGATAGAAACAACCGATGGCAAGCTCAAAGGTACAGTGAATATTGGGCAGATTGGCAACGAGCCCCTCATCCACTATTTTAACCCAAGCGCAGCGCCCCATGGCGTCACCCTCACTGTTTATGGACAAAACTTCAGCCCTGTCCTTTCAAACAACCGCGTTACATTGAACGGTGTTGAAGCGCGCATTCTCTCTGCTTCGTCGGATGTGATAAGTGTTGAAGTGCCCAAAAACAAAGCTTGCACAGGTTTTTTGCAGGTGAGTGTTAGCGGACGAATCGCCAAATTTTTGGACGAGCCATACGAGTTTGCCTATGTGTTGACGGCGGCAGCCAGAACGATTGCCGACATTTCGGCTTCCGGCATTGCCATAAACGCCGCGGGCAACCTCTATGTGACAAGCGGCAACCGCATTCGTGAAGTGGCGCTGGACGGAGTTGTCACAACCATAGCCGGCAGCGACGCGGCGGGCCTTGTCAACAACAGCGTTGGAACCAGAGCGCAGTTTTCTGCTCCTCAAGGCATAGCAATAGACGCGACGGGCAACCTTTATGTGGCGGATTTTGACAACCACTGCATCCGTATGGTTGCGCCCACAGGCTCGAGAGCGGTCAGCACCTTCGCCGGCGAATGTGGTGTGTCAGGTTTTGTCAACGGTGAGAGAAATGCCGCACGGTTTAACCGCCCTCGTGGCCTTGCAATAGACGCGAGAGGCAACCTTCTTTATGTGGCGGATTCCGGCAACAACCGCATCCGTAGAATTGTGTTGAATGGAGCTGTCACCACCCTTCGTGACAACAATGGGAATATAGAGTTTGATTATGCTGATGGCCCTGACGGCATAGCCATAGGCGCGGAGGGCAAACTCTATGTGACAGGGGTGGCGGAGAATGTTGTTTTGGGCAACCGTATTTATGAGGTTAGCTTGCAAGGAGAGTCGTCAGGAGTTGTAAGCTCCTTTCCCATGCGCTCCTATTATAATAGCCGCAGCAGCATTGCCCTAGGGACGGCGGGCAGCCTTTATGTGGCGGATGCCCGCATTCACAAGATTGGGCCGCAGAGGGAGCAGAGTTCCTTTTTGCCCACTTTCTCTGAGGACGAAGAGGGTTATTACAGTGGGATTGAGGGCATCGCTATAGATGCGAATGGCAACCTCTATGTGGCGGATTCCTATATCAACCGCCTCTATCAAGTTACAGTATGGGAGGAATGAACCTCGGGGTGACACCACTTCATGAGGAACGAAAACCGGGGGCAAGGCATGAGCTTTGTCTCCGTAATTTTTTGTCCTCCGTGAATGTTTTTTGGGAAAACAACTCAAAAATTTCCCCAAAGACACCAACAATGTTGCCCAAACTTGGAGCTTCAACGATGACGTCGAGCGCCACAACGAGGCCTTTGGGAGCAGCCTAAAAAGACGACAGCCCGTGCAAAGGCTGGTTCATACTTTTTGGGGTTTGCGACTGGGGCGGTTGTCTGCAAGCAAATATTATAATATAAGAACCTATGGAAGTCTATGAGGCTTGCATTACCGAAAGGAAACGCAATGAAAGCATGGAAGTCGTGGGGCCTGTGTGTGTTTTTGGCCATGGGTGTGGCGTGCAGCAACAAAAACAATCCACCCATAGAGCCGAAGACGTGTAAGACGGGCCAAATTGTGTGCGGGGCAGGGTGCTGCGAGGGTGCAACGGAGGTTTGTGGTGAAAACAATCTCTGCCAGCAACGCTCTTTTGTTACCACGTGCGAAACAGGTCAAATTGCGTGCGGCACGAATTGTTGCAACAGCGCGACGCAGGTTTGCAACGCAAACACAGGAAGCTGCCAGCCGATAGCGGGCCCTGCGTGCCAAGCTGGCCAAACCGAGTGCGGCACAAATTGTTGCAACAACGCAACGCAGGTTTGCAACGCAAACACAGAAAGCTGCCAGCCGATAGCGGGCCCTGCGTGCCAAGCTGGCCAAACCGAGTGCGGCACGAATTGTTGCAACAGCGCGACGCAGGTTTGCAACGCAAACACAGGCAACTGTCAGTGGATAGCGGGCCCTGCGTGCCAAGCTGGCCAAACCGAGTGCGGCACAAATTGTTGCAACAGCGCGACGCAGGTTTGCAACGCAAACACAGGCAACTGTCAGTGGATAGCGGGCCCTGTGTGCCAAGTTGACCAAACCGAATGCGGCACAAATTGTTGCAACAACGCAACGCAGGTTTGCAACGCAAACGCAGGAAGCTGCCAGCCGATAGCGGGCCCTGTGTGCCAAGTTGACCAAACCGAGTGCGGAACGAATTGTTGCAACAACGCAACGCAGGTTTGCAACGCAAACGCAGGAAGCTGCCAGCCGATAGCGGGCCCTGCGTGCCAAGTTGACCAAACCGAGTGCGGAACGAATTGTTGCAACAACGCAACGCAGGTTTGCAACGGAGGTGCTTGCCTCCCCAGAATGCTCCCTGGATGCGTCAACCACTCAGAATGCCCAGGTGAACAAGTCTGCTTCAACAACAGCTGCCTCACGCTGGGTGTTGCGTGCCAAAACAACACCGAATGCCCTCTTGA
>JGI24694J35173_10002451_pt1 | contig 15070 bp, 12 predicted proteins | sample TergutCo191P1_FD_35173 | JGI IMG/M metagenome (IMG submission 35173) | reverse complement strand
CAATTTGAAAAAAGATGGCGTTTTTTGTATAATGAACATACGACTCAGGAGGTTGCATGGCATTCACGGATAAGTACGATTTTCACATGCTGAAAAACGAGGCGGAACAGATTGTTCTGAAGGAACTGGAGAGGCAGCTTGCCTCACTGGAGGACGAGGAATTCTGTCGCTGCGGCGACTGCGTTCTTGACATGGCCGCAATGGCGTTCAACGCGGTAAAGCCTATTTACAGGTTTTCCCTTTTGGGCTCGCTGTACGCAGCTCAAGCGATGAGCGACCAAGAATACGCCGATAGCGTTCAGCAGGCGGTTGCCTCGGCCATCGACAAGGTAAAATCGAACCCGTCCCACGATTAGTGCTGCGGAAAGCTTCGATCCCCGGCGAGTGTATTGACATTTTCCGGGGTTTCGGGGTAGCTTAATGGCATGGCCGGCTAGCCGGCGAGGAGTGAGTTATGGCCCAAGCCAGTAAAAACAGCCGTACTTCGAGTGCTTCGCAGAAATTTTTCTGTTCCTGCGGGGGCGAGGTCAAGATGAAGGCTCTTTTCGAGAGCGGCAAAGTCAAGAACGTCGCGGAATGTGAGAAGTGCAAGCGGCTTGAACGCCGCCCGTCGGACTTTAGGTAATTCCGGGAACTTGCGGTTCCCGGGTTGCGGGTCTAGAATCGAGGGTTTGAAAGGTATAGTGTCTCGAGCAAGGGGCTCGCTGTAATGGTGGGCTGGTTTGTGAATTTATTTTTGGGGGTTCCCTTTGGCAAAAAAGAAGAAGAGTTCGGCGGAAAAGCGTCACCGGCAGAGTGAGATTCGGAGGCTGCAGAACAAGGCGGTCAAGAGTGCGGTAAGAACCAGCGTCAAGAAGTTCGTTTCGCTGGCGCAGAGAAAGGATATGCCGGAATCCGGCATTGCCGAGTCGGAAGCCGCGCTTAAGGACATGATCAAGAAGATGGACACGGCTGCGCGTAAAGGCATAATCAAAAGAAACGCCGCGGCGCGCAAGAAATCTAGGATGCAGAAATTCTTCAATTCCCTGAAAGCCGCGCAGTAGGGTTTTGCCTTAGACGGATGCCTGATCTGTGAGGGGTTATGGCGGAGAAAAAAATCACCAAGGCCGATGTCGTGAGCGCCCTGTACGAAAAAACGGGGATGAACCGCAAGGAGATCCGCGTGATGCTGGATCTTTTCGTTCACGAGATCAAGTCGGCCTTGATGCAGCGTTGCGTCATAGAATTGAGGGGTTTCGGCACCTTTGAGGTCAAGGTGCGAAAGCCGCGTTCCGGCGCGCGTAACCCAAGAACTGGCGAGGCCATTTCGTTGCGCCCGCGCGGCACCGTGTCGTTTCGCCCGGGGCGCGAGTTGAAGCGGGATGCTTGGAATATCTCCGGGGACGAGGCGGGCGTGTCGGATGCGCCTAGCGAGGTTTCCGATGGATCGCTTCCCTTGGTATGATTGGGTCTGGTGTGATTAGGTCGTTCCTTGCGGGTCTTGGGCTTACGGCTCTTGCCGCCCTGCTTTTTGCCGGGTCTTTTCCCAACCCGTTGATCGAAAACGGCGTTCCCTTTTTTGCGTGGATCGCCCTTGTTCCTGTTTTCTTCCTGCTGTACAAGGTCAGCCTTGGGGCGTCCGTTTTGTGGGGCGCGCTGTACGGCTATACCGCGTACCTGCTTTTCAACTACTGGCTTGCATCTTTTCATCCTTTGGCGGGGATCATCGTCCACGGCATTTATATGCTGTACATGGCTCTGCTGTTTTTCGCGCTCAAGCTTGCCATCGTCTTCTGCCCAAGAAGAGCGTACATTGCCCATTGGGCAATCTGGCTTGCCTATGAGTATATTCGTACCCTAGGCTTTCTTGGCTATCCCTACGGGGTGATCGGGTACTCGCAGTGGCGGGTGATCCCGCTGATCCAGATCGCCGACATTTTCGGCGTGTGGGGAGTTTCCGCGCTTGTGGTGTTTCCCTCCGCGTGGCTGGCGGCGGCCTTTGCCGCGAGATCCGGGGGCGAGCGCGGGGCGATTGCGGCGAGGGTTCCGGGGGCGATCGCGGCAGTGGCTTGCAAGGCCGCGCGCAAGGTGGCGAGTTTTTACCGCAGGGAAAGGGTTTCCGCGGTTGGCTGGCTTGCCGCGCTTGCGGCCGCGCTGTTTTACGGCATCGCCGTCCCGTCGAATTTTTCCGACGCGCCGCGCGCGAACCTCGCCCTGATCCAGCACAACTCCGACCCGTGGAGGGGAGGGCTGGAGGCGTTCCGCAGGAACTTCGAGGTTCTTGCCCGCCTTTCCGACGAGGCGCTGGCCGCGTACCCGCGGCCGGACATGGTGGTCTGGTCGGAGACGGCCTTTGTGCCAAGGATTCACTGGCAGCGGGCGTACCGGGACGATCAGGATATGTGGCTGCTGGTGAGGGATCTTCTGGACTATCTTGCGGAGCAGGACGTGCCTTTTGTCATCGGCAACCACGACGGGCGCAGGGATCCCGCAAGAAACCCCGATTTTCTGGATGGCTTTCGGGTGGACTTCAACGCCGCGCTGCTTTTCGAGGGCGGCGAGATTGTCGATGTTTACCGAAAGGTTCACTTGGTGCCTTTTACCGAGCATTTCCCTTTCCGGGATCGGTTCCCCCGGGTTTACCGGTGGCTAAGGGATGCCGACACCCATTTCTGGGATCCGGGAACCGAGCTTACGGTGTTCTCCGGCCCCGGTTTTTACTTTTCGACCCCGATCTGCTTCGAGGATTCCTTCGGCTACCTGCCCCGGGCGTTCGTGCGCGGCGGCGCGGAGGTGCTGGTCAACCTCTCCAACAAGGCTTGGGCCGGGAGCCTTGCCTCGCAAAACCAGCAGCTTGGCATGGCGGTTTTCCGGGCGGTCGAGAACCGGCGATCCGTGGTTCGCGCCACGTCGTCCGGGCAGACCGCGGGCATAGACCCGGCCGGAAGGGTGATCGCGACGGCTCCGCCCTTTGCCGAGGCGTGGCTTGCCGTTCAGGTTCCGATCGTAAGGGATCGCATGACGATATACACCCGTTTCGGCGACTTTTTGGGGATCGGCTTTGCGTTGGCCGCGGGGTTGTTATTGATTATTTCTGGCGTATTGTATATAATGGCAATGTGTAAGAGGAGGCGAGCCCACGCGGAGCCGGCCAAGGTTTCCGGGGGCTTTCCGGACAGAACTGCCAAAGCCGGGGAAATCCCGCAAAGAAGGAAGAGATGAACGCCCGAAACAAGATCTTGATTGTTGATGACGATCCCGTAAACCTTGATTTTTTCCAGCTCATGCTGAGCAAGCTCGGTTTTGAGGTGGGGGAAGCCACCGACGGACTGGACGCGCTGGAGAAGCTTAAGGATTTTCAGCCCGACATAATTCTTCTTGACAACATCATGCCNAATATGTCAGGCTGGGAGCTGACCAAGGCTCTGAAGGCGGACGAAAAGCACCGCGACATTCCNATAATCATGTTCTCGGCGCTTGACGACGTAAAGGACAAGCTGGCNGGGTTTGAGCTTGGGGTTGACGACTACATTACCAANCCCTTCAATTTTTCGGAGGTGCTGGCGCGGATAAGGTCGATTCTGCGCACCCGCGAGCTGTTCGCGCAGGTCGCGATGCGCGAGTCCCGGCTAAGCCTTGCCGAGGAGTTGAGCCGGGATATGCGGCAGACCCTTTCGGATCTCGCCAAGGGCATTGACGCTCTCGACGCCGCGGTCGCGGGGGGGGCTTCGGGCGACATTCCGGGCAAGACCGCGAAGATCCGCGGGCTTGTCGAGGAGCTGGACGCCCGGGTTGGCAAGACGATCTCGGAGTGGGACGATCTCAAGAAAAACGAAATCGGGCTTTCCGCCTTGGAAAACGAGGCGAGGAAATTTCCCCGGCAGGAACAGCGGTAGCCAATGTCCAAGCAGGAAAGAAAAAAGAGAGACACCCCGGTGGTGACGCTGGGGAAAAAGACCGTTTTTACGGGACACATCAAGTTCAGCAAGACGCTGCACGTGCGCGGGAAGTTCAAGGGAACGATCGAGGCCACGGGCGAGCTGATCGTTGACAAGGATGCCGTGGTGGACGCGGATCGCATCGAGGTGAGCTCGCTTACGGTGTACGGGACGGTAATCGGGGACGTGGTTGCGTCCGACAAGGTGGACATGATGAGCGGCTCCACGGTGCAGGGCGACGTCACCGCGGCCAAGCTGCGGATTGCCGACGGCGTTTTGTTCCGGGGGCAGTGCAGCATGACCGGCTCCGATGCCGAGCCGGAGATCTTCTCCCGGCCGGCCGGGGAGATCAAGGCCGAGCTTGCGCGCCCGGACAATCGCGCGAAATGATCCGGGGAACTGGGATAATGGCTTGACAAACCGGGAGCGTTGGGCTAAAATGGTATCGTTAATTCAAGGCGCATGACTTGGCTCGAGCGTTTTGGTTCTTTGTCGGGTCTGTTAATTCATAAATACGCAAATCTTATTGCCTGTGCGCGTGCAAGTTTTATGCCGCGTGCGTAAAACGGCAATCCATAATATAGGTGGTTACAGCAATGGGGATGATTCGAAGGGGTAGAAAACCTAAAATCTCGGGAAGCGAGGACGCAATGAATTCGGAAGAGGCGACTTCACAGGCGGAAGAAAGCGGCGATTCGCAGGGGAGCTTTTCGTTTTCCGCGGAAACGGACTCGGGCGATGCCGGCGAAAGGCCTGCCCGGGTCGTTGTGCGAAAGACGACGAGGCGGCCTCCTCCCGCGCACGACACGCGCAGGGGGCGGCAGGGGTCTTATTCCGAGGGCGGGTCTTCCGGCTATCGGGGCAGGCCGAACAACAGGGGCGGCGCGGGCGGCAGGCAANCCCCCGGGATGGACATTCATGCCCATGAGATGGCCGTTCACGGGATGATTCACAACGAGGAAAAGAATCACGGCGGNTCCGACAGCTCTCAGGTTGATTTTGCGGAGCGGCAGTCGGATCTGCCCTTGCCGGCCTTTCCAAAGCTGCCCTCGATGCCCAACCTGTACGGCAGGCCGGAGCCCCGGATGGATCAGGACAACGGCAAGCCCCGGCTGACCATCAACGAGCTTATCCGGCTGAACATGAAGGATCTGCGGGAGCTTGCCGCTTGCTACAACATTACCCAAGACGACATGGTCGTCATGAAAAAGCAGGAGGTCGTCTTTGCCCTGCTCAGGGCGCACACCGAGCGCGGCGGGATCATTTACGCGTATGGCTCGCTGGAGATACTCCCGGACAGCTACGGCTTTCTGCGCAGCCCGCAGAACTCGTACCTGCCCGGCCCGGACGACATTTACATTAGCCCCAGCCAGATACGGCTTTTCGGCCTTAAGACCGGCGACACCGTTTACGGCCAGATTCGCAGCCCCAAGGAAGGGGAGCGCTTCTTTGCCATGCTGCGGGTGGAAACTGTCAACTACGACGACCCCACCGTGGGCCAGACCCGTATTCCCTTCGACAACCTTACCCCGCTGTACCCGGATCGCAAGCTCGACTTGGAAACCGGCACCGAGGCGGTAAGCGAAAGGATCATCAACCTGTTCTGCCCGATAGGCAAGGGTCAGCGCGCGCTGATCGTCGCGCCCCCGCGCACCGGCAAGACGATAATGATGCAGAAGATCGCCAACGCGATAACCAAGAACCATCCCGAGGTGTACCTTATCGTGCTGCTGATCGACGAGCGGCCGGAGGAGGTCACTGACATGGAGCGCACGGTGCGCGCCGAGGTCATTTCATCGACCTTCGACGAGCAGGCGACGCGCCACGTTCAGGTGACAGAGATGGTGCTGGAAAAGGCCAAGCGGCTTGTCGAGCACAAAAGGGACGTGGTGATCCTGCTGGACTCCATCACCCGGCTTGCTAGGGGCTACAACCAGACCGTCCCGACTTCGGGAAAGATACTGTCGGGCGGCGTTGACTCCAACGCGTTGCATAAGCCCAAGCGCTTTTTCGGCGCGGCGCGCAACATCGAGGAGGGGGGNAGNCTTACGATTATTTCCACCGCGCTCGTGGAGACCGGCAGCCGCATGGACGAGGTTATTTTCGAGGAGTTCAAGGGCACCGGCAACATGGAGATCAACCTTGATCGCCGCATTTCCGACCGCAGGCTGTTCCCGGCGATCAACATCAAGAAGTCCGGCACGCGCAAGGAGGAGCTGCTTCTTGGCGAGAACGAGCTCCAGAAGATATGGGTTCTTCGCAAGGTCATCAACTCGATGGACGATATCGAGATCATCGAGATGCTGGTTGACAGGATGAAGAAAAGCAAGAATAATGAGGCATTCCTGCGTTCGATGAACACTGGCAGCGCCGGGTCGGACTGAACGAAGGGCTGATTACTCGAGGGATTGATAAAGGAAAAAACCGATGAGAGAGAAGATTCACCCCAAATACGAGACAACGACCATTTCCTGCGTGTGCGGAAGCGTCATCGAGACTCGTTCCACCGTCAAGGGGCTTAAGGTGGAAATTTGTTCTGCCTGCCATCCGTTCTTTACCGGCAAGCAGAAGCTTGTCGATACGGCCGGTCGTATCGAGCGGTTCAGAAAGAAGTACAACATCAAGGAGTAGGNTTGCCCGCTCNAGTGGGGTTGGGAATTTGCCGGTTGCGGCTTAAAGCGANCCCAATCCCTTGGCTGACAAAATGCGGCTTAAAACGTGACCTAATCTTGGGTTGAGCAAAGGCGTTCGCCGGANGGTGCGNGAAATATTGTTTTCGCATCGCATGGCGGGCGTTTTTTTTTGCCTAATGTCTTTGCCTGCCCTCATCCCGCGAGAAAACTGAAATATTCTAGCGAATTTCGAAAACCNATTGACAAGGCTCCGCAGATGACGGTATCCTTACTGTTTGAAAGTTGCATTCAAAGGAGCATGCGCATGAAACTTAAACTGCGAGCAAGGATTGTCGGCGGACTGCTGAGCATCTTCATGTTAACGGTAGTGCTTGGGGCTGTTAGCTTCCATACTATTAGGCGAGTGAACGAGCTGCAGATGGAAGTCTACCGAATGACGGAACTAAGCGACACGGCCGATCGGCTTGTGGAAGCTCACCACATCTGGCGTTACAACTTGGCTTGGTCGTTCCTGTACGGCGAGCCCTTCGTCGGCGGCCTTGATCCGCACACGTGCATATACGGCAACTGGCTTGCCGGGGATATGCCCACGTGGATCGACGACGAGCAGGTTTTCGCGCTTATCGAGGCCATTTACGATCCGCACTACATTCTGCACGTTCAGGGCGGGGTTGCGCTACGTTTAAGGGAAGAAGGCAACATGGACGAAGCCATGGCATTGCTTTTTGACGTTGTTTTTCCCGCGGGCGTCGAGTCCACGCAAAGAATATCCGCGCTAAGGGTGCGCTATGTTGAGCTGAGGGATTTGTACATCGAGAGAATGAACAGCTTCATAGGGACTTCCTCCAATGTGCTGACTACCATTTTGGTGGTGTCCCTGATTATTTTTATCGTGATGAGCATCCTTATTACCAGAAGCATATTGGTGCCGGTTCGCAACATAGAGCACGTCGCGAACGCTTTGTCCCACATGGACTTTACGATTAACATCGTGAAAACCGAGAACGACGAAATCGGGGACATTCAGGACGAACTGATAGCGATTCGCGATAACCTAAAGAAGGGTATCGACGATATGCGGATCACCCACGACACCGATATGCAGGCGATGAAGGAGCAGCAGGCTGCGTTCAAGGAAAGGACGCACGCCATACTGGACGCGTCGCCCATGGTCTGCGCCATCTTCAACGAGAGCGGCGATATCGTGGACGTGAACAGGGAAGTCGAGAACCTGCTCGGGATCCCGGACTACAGGATGTACATCAATGAGCATACCAAGTTTCTGCCGAAGCACCAGCCCGACGGCTCCGACTCGAACCAGAAAAGCCACGAGTTGTTGCAGAAATGCATAAAGGAAGGCAGCAGCCGTTACGAGTTTACTTATCTGCACGCCGACGGGTCGCTTATCCCGACCGAGGAGATCGTGCACCGCGTGATCATTGACGACAAGCCCCATACCATCGCCTTTAGCCGCGACCTGCGCGAGTACTACAGGGAAAGGGAAAGGGAAAGGGTCTTGCAGGGCAAGATACAGGCGATGATGGAGCAGCTCAACGAGCACGTCGAGGAGCAGTCGGCCTCGGTCACCGCGTCCTCCGCGGCCACGGAGGAGATGATCGCCAACATCCAGTCCGTCACCGACACGCTGTCCAAGAACGCGCAGAACGTTAGGGAGTTGCAGGACGCATCCGCGGCCGGGCACACGAGCCTTAGCGAGGTCGCCGGCGACATCGCCGGGATCGCGCGGGAATCCGCGTCGCTTCTGGAGATCAACGCGGTAATGGAAAGCATCGCGAGCCAGACGAACCTGCTTTCGATGAACGCGGCGATCGAGGCCGCGCACGCCGGGGAGTCCGGGCGGGGCTTTGCGGTAGTCGCGGACGAGATCCGCAAGCTTGCGGAGTCTTCCGGGCAGCAGTCGAAGACGATCTCCGGGGTGCTCAAGAGCATCAAGGGGTCTATCGACAAGATAACGAAGTCCACGGACGACGTTTTGAGCAAGTTCGACGCGATAGGCGACGGGGTAAAGACTGTCGCGGAGCAGGAAGACAGCATTCTAGGCGCGATGGAGGAACAGGGGCACGGGAGCAAGCAGATTTTGCAGGCCGTGAGCAACGTGAACGAGGTGACGCATCAGGTGCGCGAGGCGGCTCGCCGTCTGGTCGAGACCAGCAAAGAGAGTATGCACAAGACGGACGAGGAGGAAGCCAAGTCCTTCATCGACGAGGTCACGGGCGTTCGGAACAAAAAATACTTTACCACGAACGCCGAACAGGAGTTGCGCTACTGCGTTGACGAGGATCGCGACTTCAACCTTATCATATTCAGCGTTGACAACCTGCGTCAGATCACGGAGGAGCATGGCGACCACATACGCGACGAGGTGCTGAAGATACTGACGATGCGCGCCCGCAACAGCTTCAAGCAGGGAACCCTGCTGGCCAGATACAGCGANGAGGACTTTGTGATCACGCTGCCCAACGTCAGGCAGGGGACGGCNNTGAAACTTGCCGAGCAGCTTCAGGGCAAGATCAAGGACGCGCCTTTTGCGGCGCGGGGCAAGAGACTGGATATCAGTATATGCCTTGGCATCGCCGTAAAGTCGAGTACCTGCCGCACGCTCACGGACATTGTCGGCAACGCGGCAAGGGCTCTTTCCAATGCCAAAGCGGCAGGAAGGAACAGGCTTGTTTCCGTAAGCTAAAGAAGTTCATGTTTGTCGCCTGCGGTAGATGTTTTTCGAAACAGGCGACGCTTGTAATTTATCAAGTTTCTAATCGCCCCGCATAACTTTGCGCTTGACAGACTAGGCCACAAGGTGGTACACTTCAACTGGTTTTGATCGTCGTAGGCGAAAAAAATTAAAGAAAGTAAGGATGGTTAGATGTACCTGTCGCGGAATGCGCGCCCGTTGACTGCGCGCTGGCCGACGAAGTTGGAATCAGGTGCGTCCGGTTTTACTGGGGACGTTGTTCCCACTGCAGAATGAAGCAAAAGGATGAACGAAGATGCACGAAAGAAGAACAAGAAAATCATCGCTTACCGTGAAAATCGCGGCTGTCTGTACGGGCATTACCTTTCTTACGGTGTTGCTGCTTTCCATTGTGTTTATCAGCAACGCNAGGGGCATTATCCAGCAGCAGGCGACCTCCAGCACGGTAGATAACATTCATGCCCTGCGGGATCAGCTTATTGGCCGTTTTGATGAGTGGGAGTCGCTTGTCAAGTTTACGTCGGTTGCGGCTTCTTCCGTGGTAATCCAAGAGCCTTTTGATCCTGTGGCCTTGCAGACTTTGTTTAGGCGGGTTTCCGAACTTGAGCCGGACGTAAAACTTGTGTACGCCTCCAGCAACGTGCGCTGGACCGATCCCGGCGGTTTCGTTGTCCGCGAGGACGGGCTTCTTCCGCCGGTCGAATGGGACAACAGGGAGCGTCCTTGGTTCCTTGCGGCAAAAGCGAATCCCGGCCCCGGGAACATAGGGCACTCCGAGCCTTATTTCGACGCCATAACGGGGGAGCTTACGATATCGGTCTCGACAAACATATACGACTACGCTGGCAGGGATGTGGGCGTTATCGCCGCCGATGTGGGCCTTGCGTTTTTGAATGCCTTGCTTGACGAAAAGGCCGACATGGAGGAGCACACCATCGTCTTAATCGACAGACAGGGACACTTCATTACGCATTCGGATTTAAGCGCCGTATTGGTCAACGATTTTTTCAACGATTTTGGGCTTGACCATTATCGCAACGATGTCCTTGGCCGCCCGTCTTTTATGTCGTATGGCAGGGATCTTTTTGTCTATTCGGAGCTTATTCCGGGCGTGGACTGGGTTCTGGTGTCGGTCATTCCGGTGGCTGCGATTTTTGCGGAAATGAACCGGTTCGTGGCGCACATGATCCTTGTCGGCATTGCGCTTTTGATCGTTGCGGCGGTCGTGTCAATCCTGTTCACTTATAAAGAGCTTACCGTTCCCATGCGCAGCATAAAGAACGCCGCGGCTGCCTTGGTCGGCATGGACTTTACCGTGGTCATCAAAAAAACGGAGAACGACGAAATCGGGGATATTCAGGACGCGATGATTAAGATTCGCGATAACCTAAAGAAGGGCATCGACGATATGCGAATTTCCCACGATAACGACGTGCAGACGATGAAGGAGCAGCAGGCCGCGTTCAAGGAAAGGACGCACGCCATACTGGACGCATCGCCAATGGTTTGCGCCATCTTCAATGAGAACGGCGATATCGTGGACGTGAACAAGGAAGTCGAGAACCTGCTAGGGATCCCGGACTCGAGGATGTACATCAACGACTTCAACAGGTTTTTGCCGAAGCACCAGCCGGACGGCTCCGACTCGAGCCAGAAAAGCCACGAGATGTTGCAGAGGTGTATAAAAGAAGGCAGTAGCCGTTACGAGTTCACCTACCTGCACGCCGACGGGTCGCCTATCCCCACCGAGGAAATCGTGCACCGCGTGATCATCGACGACAAACCCCATACCATCGCCTTTAGCCGCGACCTGCGCGAGTACTATAGGGAAAGGGAAAGGGAGAGAGTCGTGCAGGGCAAGATACAGACGATGATGGAACAGCTCAACGAGCACGTCGAGGAGCAGTCTGCCTCGGTCACCGCGTCCTCCGCGGCCACGGAGGAGATGATCGCCAACATCCAGTCTGTCACCGACACGCTGTCCAAGAACGCGCAGAACGTTAGGGAGTTGCAGGACGCATCCGCGGCCGGGCACACGAGCCTTAGCGAGGTCGCCGGCGACATCGCCGGGATCGCGCGGGAATCCGCGTCTCTTCTGGAGATCAACGCGGTAATGGAAAGCATTGCCAGCCAGACGAACCTGCTTTCGATGAACGCGGCGATCGAGGCCGCGCACGCCGGGGAGTCCGGGCGGGGCTTTGCGGTAGTCGCGGACGAGATCCGCAAGCTAGCGGAGTCTTCCGGGCAGCAGTCCAAGACGATCTCCGGGGTGCTTCAGAGCATCAAGGGGTCTATCGACAAGATAACGAGGTCCACGGACGACGTTTTGAGCAAGTTCGACGCGATAGGGGACGGGGTAAAGACTGTCGCGGAACAGGAAGACAGCATCCTTGGCGCGATGGAGGAACAGGGGCACGGGAGCAAGCAGATCTTGCAGGCCGTGAGCAACGTGAACGATGTGACGCACCAAGTGCGCGAGGCGGCTCGCCGTTTGGTCGAGACCAGCAAGGAAAGTATGCACAAGACGGACGAGGAGGAAGCAAAGTCCTTCACCGACGAGCTTACCGGCACCCGGAACAAAAAATACTTTACCGCGACTGCTGAGCAAGAGCTGCGCTACTGCGTTGACGAGGATCGCGACTTCAACCTTATCATGTTCAGCATTGACAACCTGCGTCAGATCGCCGAGGAGCATGGCAACCACATACGGGACGAGGTGCTGAAGATACTGGCGATGCGCGCCCGCAACAGCTTCAAGCAGGGAACCTTGCTGGCTAGGTATGGCGANGAGGACTTTGCGATCACGCTGCCCAACGTCATGCCGGGGACGGCCATGAAACTTGCCGAGCAGCTTCAGNGCAAGATCAAGGGCGCGCCTTTTGCGGTGCGGGGCAAGAGNCTCGATATCAGCATATGCATTGGTGTCGCGGCCAAGACCGAGATTGGCAAGACGCTGTCGGACATTGTCGGCAACGCGGCAAGGGCTCTTTCCAATGCCAAAGCGGCAGGAAAGAACAGGATCGCTTCTTGCTAGGGAACCGCTGATTTAGTCAGCTTAAAAATTTTTGAAGTCATCCGGCTCTGTACGGAGCCGGGTTACAGGTTTTTAGGAGGCAGGTATGTTCAGAAAGTTGGAGTTCAGGAGTTTCAAGAGCAAAATACTAGTCCCAAGCATCNGCGTTATGATGCTTGTGCTGGTTTTGGTCGTCGTTTACACGTCCTTGTCGGTCAGAAGTCTTACCGATGACCTCGCCGAGGAAAGGGCCTTGATGATTTCGCAGGCCACGTACCTTCGCCTTGACGAGCTTTCGGATAACTCGGCTCTGGCGGCTCAGTTGGTGGCTCAAAGCGATCTTTATAGCCGATGTTGTCATTGCCTATACCACCACCGGAGTCATCGACAGGGTTACGTTGCTGGCGTATCTTGAAGGCAGAAGACTGGAAATCGGGGCGGGCAATCTTCTGGTGCTTGACAACTTGGGGTACTGTATCATCAGGACGAACTTGCCGGACGTTTACGGGGACTCCATGGCCGGATCTGCCAACGTTCAAATGGCCATGCGGGGGCAGACGGTGTCTGCGTTCGGCGTTGGCGCGCTTGTCATTCGTATGTCCCTTTCCACTTACACGCCGATAATATCCGGCGGCGAGCAGATCGGCGTTTTCATTGCGCGTATCATCATGAACGAGGATGCGTTTGTCGATAGGTTCGCCGACGTGTTTGACTCGCACGTGGCGATCTATACCGGCACCGAGGTTGTTGCGACAACCATCCGGGACGCAGCCGGCAACCGCGCCCTTGGCACCGAAGCCGCGCCCCATATTGCGGATATCGTGCTAACGCAAAACCAGATATTCAGGGATCTTATGCGGATTGACGGCGAGCCGCACCATGTGTACGTTTTTCCGTTGCATAACATAGCGGGCAACCCCATAGGTATGTTTTTCGTGGCGTTCTCTCACCAGTATACGATAGCCGCTACCAGAGCGTCGCAACGCAACATGATTCTTATCGGGATTGTGGGTCTTGCGCTGGTCGCGCTTGTAATGTTCATGTATACCAAGAAGCTGTTGGCCCCTCTTAACCTTTTGACGAGCAACCTTCACGACATTGCGACCGGCGAGGCGGATTTTTCCAAACGGCTTCCCATAATAAGCAATGACGAAATAGCCGAGGCTTCTGGGTACTTCAACCAGACCATGGATGAATTCAAGAAGCTGGTTGTCTCTATTGAAAACAATGCGGAAGCGATGAAGAAAAAGGAAGAGGCGGTTCGGGAAAGGATGCAGGCTATCCTGAATGCCTCGCCCTTGGTCTGCGCCATTTTCGACGAGCACGGCAATATCGTTGACGTGAACAAGGAAGTTGAGAATATGTTCGGGATCTCCGACTCGAAAATCTATCTTGCCAACGTCAACAAATTCCTGCCCAAAACCCAGCCAGACGGTGCCGACTCGATTACGAAAAGCAGCGAGATGCTTAACAAAGCCCTGAGGGAAGGTACCGCTCGTTACGAGTGGACGTATCTGCACAACGATGGATCGTTGATTCCCACCGAGGAGATCGTGCACCGCATAAGTATTGACGACAAAGATCACACCATCGCTTTCAGCCGCGACTTGCGCGAGTACTACAAGGAAAGGGAAAAAGAGAGGATCGTACAGGGGAAAATACAGACGATGATGGCGCAGCTCAACGAGCACGTCGAAGAGCAGACCGCCTCCGTTGCCGCCTCCTCGTCGGCCACCGAGGAAATGATTGCCAACATCCGCTCCGTTACCGACACTTTGTCCAATAACAGCAAGAACGTGAGGGAATTGCAGGAGGCTTCCGAGGCCGGGCACATGAGTCTTAATGAGGTTGTCGCCGACATTCAGGGAATCGCCCGCGAGTCCGAATCGCTTTTGGAAATTAACTCCGTGATGCAGAACATCGCCAGCCAGACGAACCTGCTTTCGATGAATGCGGCGATCGAGGCTGCGCACGCCGGGGAGTCTGGCCGCGGCTTTGCGGTTGTTGCGGACGAGATACGCAAGCTTGCGGAATCGTCCAGCCAGCAGTCCAAGACGATTGGCGGGGTGCTTAAGAGCATCAAGGGTTCTATCGACAAGATAACCAAATCAACGGATGCGGTTCTTGGCAAGTTTGACGCGATAGGGGGCGGGGTAAAAACCGTTGCGGTGCAAGAAGACAGTATTCTAAGGGCCATGGAGGAACAGGGGCAGGGGAGTAAGCAGATCCTAGAAGCAATAAGCAACGTGAACGAGGTTACTCATCAGGTAAGGGAAGCCGCGCGGCGGATGGTCGAAACCACCAAAGAGGGTATGCATAAGACCGACGCAGCTGAAACCAAGTCTTTTACCGACGACACTACGGGCGTTCGCAACAGAGGCTACTTTATGGATGCCGCGGAACAGGAGTTGCGCTATTGCGTTAACGAGGATCGGGACTTTAACCTTATCATGTTCGGCATCGATAACTTGCAGCAGATTNCCGAAATCCACGGCGAGGGCGTGCGGGACGAGGTCTTGAAGATAGTAACCCTGCGTGCCCGCAACAGCATTAAGCANGGNACCTTGGTGGCTAGGTACAGCGACGAGGAATTCGTGATCACGCTTCCAAATGTCAGGCATGGAACCGCGATGAAACTCGCCGAGCAAATCCAGAAAAAGGTTCAGAGCGCGCCCTTTGCGACAAAGGGTCAGAAGCTCGACGTGAGCATCTCGCTTGGTATCGCCGTCAAGACGAATATCTGCAAAACGCTCACGGATCTTGTCGGCAGTGCGGCGAAGGCTCTTTCCAGCGC
>JGI24694J35173_10002420_pt1 | contig 15181 bp, 12 predicted proteins | sample TergutCo191P1_FD_35173 | JGI IMG/M metagenome (IMG submission 35173) | reverse complement strand
AGGTCGGGTTTGGGGAACCGTTTTGGCCGGAATAGGCGTGTCCGCCCACGTCGATTGCCAGCGGGGAGAATATGCTGCGCGGCAGTCCGTTGGCGCTTTCGTTGTGCCATTGGTTGTACCAAGGCTGTAGGGTAAGATCCACAATCTCCGCCAAGGATTCCCTTGTGGCCGCAACAACGGGGCCGCCGGAGCCAAGGGCACCCGGGCCAAAAGTTCCCTCGTTTGTCGGGGCCATGTTNGGGGTTATCCATCGCCCNTTGTTGAACTCGTAAAGGGTTATAACCGTTTCCGGCATTACCCTTCTGGCTTCTTTTAACGTTCTGTACAAGGTTCGCCCGCCTTGCAGCCACATCTGATTAAGCGCCTCGCCAAGCGCGTCCAGCTCCGCCTGGGTCGTGAGTGTTCTGACGTTGCCGGGGACGATTCCCATTGCGGGGTCTCTATACGCATGAACCGTAAAGGGCCAGCCAAAGCTGTGGAACGGGTAGACGGCTACGGCCTGGGGGGAGGGGGTGCTTTCGTTGGGCCAGTCTTCCCATAACATTTTGTTTGACCATTCATCGTCAAAATCAATGCCGTCAAGCTGATACAGCTCTATGTCCCGCCGAACGTCTTCAATGAAAGTCGCAATTTCGGTATCGGTCATGCTGCCAAAGCCTATTCCGTCCCAGTCGCCCAACAGGCCAAGCAATACTTTGATTCCTTTTTCCTGCAATGGAACGATGTACTTGGTGCGGTTTTCCAAAATGTGTCGCACGTTTTCGTTTAGGTGCAGGTGGACTCCGCTTTTGGTGCAGCCGTGAATGCCGTTGTCATGCGTGCAGTCCCTGTTTCTGATGTTTGCGGCAAAAATTACCACATAGTCAAAAAGGAAAGTTCCGTCTTCCAGGATATAGGAGCCGGCGTTAAGCGGATTGTGGTCGTTCACTTCGATGTACACCAGGGTCTTGACGGCGTTTCCGTTGGCATCCAGCTTTTCGCGCATGACCCCGGTCAAAGGCGGCGTACCCGTTTTGCCGGACACCGGAGCTCCCATTTCGCCGGCCACGGAATTGAGTTCGGCGACAACCCAGACAAAGTATTCGGTATTGGGCAAAAGCCCGACTCTGTTGACGGTGTATGTGGCCTCGCCGGTAGAAGCTATTCTGTCAAACGGCGTTCTGGGGCCGGGGGGGTCGCTGAACTCGCTGAAGTAAAGACGATACGCCGTCGCGCCGGAAACCGAGTCCCAGCTTATGTCAAGATTTCTTGTGGTGCCTTCGGGTACCGTCAGCGTGATGTTCTTTGGCGCGGGCAGGCCCGAGCTTCCCGGCGTGCCCACGATATAGCCGTATCCGCGTTCGCCGTTTACGTTGGGCACGCGAATCCAAACTTCATACTGCGTGCCGTTTTGCAGGCCGGTAATCGTAACATGGTTTCCGTAGTGGCGTATAGGCGTTCCGGGAATTCCCCTTGTTCCGTTTGCGTTGTTCCATGGAGCGGCGTTGGCAAAATTTTCGTGCAGCGGTTGGTACGGCACAAGCCTGCCAAGCGAGCGGGGATCGTCCCCTTCCCACCAGCTTTCAAAGACGTAAGGGAAAGCGCCTTTTTTGAAGACTATGGGCGGCCCGTCGCGTTCCGCGCCAAAGTTGTCGGTCCCCAAGATTGGCCTGCCGTCGGGGTGTACGCCGTCCTCTCTGCCGAAGTAATACCCGTTCCAGCTACCGGCGCTTTGCGGTATCGGTGACAAAAAAGGATATATCTGAAATGGGAATATAGGATTATCGGGATCCATGTTGTTGGCGGACGGAGAATAGGCATGGCCTGCCCAAGGGCCTTCGTCCGGGAATCCCGTTCTGACATAAACATCAACGCTGTTTATTTCGCCGACTTCGGCAAAATAAACTTCCTGCCATCCCACCCGATCCGGCAAATCCCACCAGACGGTCAACGTTCCGTTACCGGGTTCGACTTTTATGTTTCGCGGATAGTCGCCGCGTTCGATGGAGTCGTTTCTGGTTGATCTGTCCCTTCGGTCGCTGATGCTGGTGCCGTTTACATTGACCGCCTCCACCCAAACATAGTATTGGGTATCCGCCTGCAGGCCGTCCCTGATAAAGTATACGGTGTCTTTTATGTTTGTGGCCTGTGGGCTTGCCGGGCGCATGGCTTCGTCCGACCAAAAGATGTTGTAGTGGTGGGTGTTCGATCCCGTCCACGTAAGGGAGATAACGGGAATTTTTTTGTCGGGATCGTTAACTGCGGCGGCAATGCTTGCGGGATTTCCCAAATCCACATCGGCAGTAAAATCGTAGCCGTCATGCATTGCGGTTATTACCGGTCTTCCCGGCAAACCAAGTGCCGGCGGCAAGATTCCGCCTGGCTCCGGCGGGCGATCGGGTCCGTTCGTTGGGCAGCCCGATAACAATAAAAGCATCACGATGACAATCGTGAAACCGGCGAAAAAGAGTCTTTTCGCTTTTTTGTGTTGGGTGTTCATTTCCTTCCTCCTAACACGATCTAATCTAAACCGGAAACATACGTTTCCGGCATACGCGCAAAATATGGAAGCCGGGTAATTGTTTTACGGATCGTACTGCAGCTTTACCGTCAGCCCTATGGGAATCTGCACCATGGTTCTTGAATCGAAAGTGTCCCTTGGGGTAAAGGCGGCGGGGAATTCGCCGACGGTTGCCGACAGTTCCCTTGACGTTCTGCGCCCCGTGTGCTCAAACACGAGGCCCATGTAAGCTTCGACCGAGGGGCTAATGTAGAAAGTCGATCTTAGCTCCACGGAAAAATAATTGTTAAACATCCGAAGCTGCGCGGCTTCGTCCACGCGCGCCAGGTTGCGGGCATAGACGCTGCNCTCAAGCGTTTNGGTNAACCTGTAGGAAGCTCCAAGCCCGTTCCACAGGAAGCCGTGGTATACGTCGGCCATGTCCGCGGCCACGGTATCCGCCGACATAAGGCCCCAGTCCCTTAAATCGACGTGCGGTTTGTGCAGGTTAAAGATGCGGTAGTTCTTGTCGGTCCAGAAACTGTAGTTGTGGTCGGTTCTTAGGGTTAGCTGTCCCAGCTTGTACCTGGCTGCAAGGTTTATGCCGCTTTTAAAAACTTTTGGCTGCACGGTTGTTGCCCCTACAAGAAACTCGTCAAGATACCTTTCAATAACGCCGGCGTAGCCCACGGTGATGCCAAGAGAGTCGTCCCGAAATGGGTACAGGCTTCCGTAAGTTCCGAACTGGTGGGTCATGACGTGCGCGTCGGGCCGCCTGGGAATTATTTGGCCTATGGACGCATTGAATTCGTACATGGATTCCTGTTTTTCCGACCTGAAAATATACGCGGTGTTTATTTTTGCAATGTTTCCAATCTTGTTGCCGATGTTTACGCCGTAATGCATACTGTGCCCGTATACGGCTTCCTGCGTAAAGGTTCCGCTGCGAACCATAAGCACGCTTCCCATGTTTCGCGTAATGTCGCCAAGGTTTCCGCCGGCGGCAAGCGCGATTGTTACATGGTCAAGGCCGATTTCAAACAGTATGCCGCGGCCTCCGGTAATGTTGTCGGGGTTCTTGTTGCTGTCTATCGTCGGGTTTTCGGCCTCGCCTTCCCCTATATTGCGGACGTGGTCGTCGTATACGCGCAGGCCGGCTCCGGCTCCTTGGGCATCGGCAAAGGAATACCCTATGTCGTTGCCCGCGCTTACTCTGAGCTTGTTGTCAAGAAAGCCCACCCACGCCCTTATGCCGCCGATTCCGTTTTTGTTTATGGAGAAAGCTCCGCCGAACCGGTCGCCGTTGAAACCAAAGCGCACGCCGGTGCCGTCCAGAAAGTTTGTGGCCCCGAACGGAAAATTGTTAATCAATGTGTAATCGGTGCGCCTGTCGCGTTCCGGCGCGTCCGAAAACTCTACATGGGTAAGCTGGAACAGGTTCGACTTGATTTCGATTTGCGCCGTAAACCCGCGTCCATAATCCACCTGTATTGCGGTATCCGTTTCGTCATGTTCAATCTGCCCAAACGCCTGGGCATAGACGGAAGACAAAGACGCGCACAGTAAAATCGTCAAAAAACACAAAGCTTTGTTCATCGGTATTTCTCCTGTTCGTTTCTGTTGAAAAACTCGTCCACCTGACGCTGGGCTTCCTTCATTAGCTTGTCAAGGCCGGCAGCTTTCAGCTCCGCGATAACCCTTGGCAAAACCACGTCCGGGTTGGCGGCTCCTACCATGAGATCGGTTGCGCTTCGTTCCCAGATGATTCTTGCGTTTGTCAGTTCCGTTAACACGGGTTCCAAGTCCAGCATAAAGCCCATCATTATCGACGGCACGGCAATCTCGTTTTGGTGCCGCACTTCTTCCCAATAGCCGGGCGGAACGGTATCCTGCGGGGTGACAATGAAGTAGTTGCCTTGCTGGTAGTTTGTCAGCGACCAGTTTGGATTGATGCTGTGTACTGCCCTCCTGCCGTCAATGTCGACATACTCAAAATGCCTGCCTTCGATGCCGTATGCCAGCATGTCCCTAAGCTTGGTGTCGGTATTGACCAGTTGCAGCAGCTCAAGCGCCTTTTCCTTGTGTCTGGAATTCATGCTGACGGCGTTCATGGAGCCCTGAATGGAAGCCGTGGAATATATTGGGCCGAAAAAACGTACAGGCTCGAAACGGTCGATGCCTTCCTGTGCGGCAAAGAGCGGGGCAACGGACGGCCACGCCTGCGCCATCATGAACGGGATCCCCCGGGGACCTTGGTGTACCAGGTTTGCATCTGGGTTTATAATGCCGGCTTCAAACCATGAATGAAAATACCTAAGGGCTTCGACGATGTCAGGCTGCTCAAGGGTAAGCACCACCCGATGTTTTTCGTCATCCATGCGTACACCCATCGGCGGAAAATTGGCAAGCAGACAGTCGTAGTTGCTAAAAAGCCACGTGTTGCTGCTTCTTGCCAAAGTCAGCGGATAGAAACGCTGGCCTTCCACTTTTTTGATTCTGCGGAATATTTTGTCTAAATACGTCCACCCCGTTTGGGTAAGATCGATGCCATACTTTTTGACAAAGGCGCTGTCCCAAAAGTAAAAGCCCGTTATCGAGGAATCCTTGTGGGTAGGCACCGAAAAGATTCTGCCGTTGACCTTTACGCCTTTCCACAATACGTCCGGAATGGTTTCCCATAAATCGGGGGCCACCTTTGGTACCAGATCGGTAATATCGGCAAAGGCCCCAAGCGCGACAAAACGGTTGTAGTTTCCGGAATCCGTAAAGATAATGTCAAAATATTCGCCGGCGTTTATTAGCGTGTTGAAACGCGCCGAGGACTCCGACCATCCCGTAAGCCTAAACTCAAGGCGTACGCCGATTTTTTCGTATACGTAGTCGCTAATTACCTTTTGGTCTTCGGCAAAGCTCATTTGCCTCGTGCCTATTTGCCACCAGATAAGCGTGGGAACGTCGTCGGAACGTGTGCAGCCGCTCAGAATAAAAATACCCAATGCAAGAATCGCCGCGGCTGTAGATTTTGACCTTCTCCTATTCATCATAGCATGGTTTCTCCTTAATGTTGTTTGTCATCCCTTTATTGCGCCGATCATAAGACCGGAAACGAAATATCGTTGGAAAAACGGATAAACGCAGGCGATTGGCAGTATCGCCACTATCACAATCGCCATCCGTGCGGCTTCCCTGGGCATGGTTGCCAGCAACTGCGCCTGGGTCATGCCAAGAAGCGCGGCGTTCTGTGCCAAAAAGTTTATGTCCGCAAGCAACCGGTTCAGGTATGCCTGCAAGGAAAGCAGCGACGGGTTGTCTATGTAAAGCATTGCCGTAAACCAGTCGTTCCAGTACGCGAAGCTCATGAACAGGCCGATGGTTGCCAATACCGGCAGGGACAACGGAAACACNATGCTGAAAAATATTCGCAATTGGCTTGCGCCGTCAAGCTTTGCCGANTCTATAAGGGAATCGGGTATTGTGGCGCGGAAAAAGGTTTTGCAAAGAATCACGTTGAAAGAGGAAACCGCCAGGGGCAGTATCAAAACCCATATTGTGTCGCTTAGGCGGAGGAACTGCGAGACTACAAAGTATGTGGCAACGAGTCCGCCCGAAAAAATCATNGGAATAAAAACAAACCAGACAAAGAATCTTTGCATTCTGTATTCCCTGCGGCTCANCACGTATCCCATAAGGGAATTNAGCGTAACGCCAAGCACGGTTCCCAAGGCCGTAATGAATACCGACACCCCCAAGGCCCGCAGTATNAAGCCCTGNTTTTGCAAAAGAAAGGCATAACCGTCAAGGGAAATGTCTTTTGGTATTAAGCGATAGCCGTGTTCCCATAATGAGGANTCCTTGGTTAGCGAGATTGCCACCACCAAAAGAATCGGCGTTATGCACACGATGCACAGGGCAACCATCATGATGTTGAAAAGCGCGTTTGTCAACGGTTTTACCCTCGTGAACCTGACTATGCTGCTGGATGTTTTTGCTTTTGTCTTCATAATACGTGTATCCTTAAATCATCGCCGAATCTTCGTCAATCCATTTGACAATGGCGTTTACAAACAAGGTCATGACGCAGGCCGTTACCGCCTGTGCCATTGCCGCCGCCGCCGCCATTCCCGTGGTGGCGGTCCTAAGTTTTTGGAATACAAGCACGTCCAACGTCGTAACCGTTGTATACAAAGCGGCGGAATCCCTTGGCACCTGAAAGAACAGGCCGAAATCGGAATAGAAAATTCTTCCCGCCGAAAGAATGAAAAGCAGCACAATGATGGGCTTCATCATTGGAAGCGTTATTCGCCATATCTGTTGCCACTTTGAAGCTCCGTCGATTAGCGCGGCTTCATAAATCGATCTGTCTATTGAGGCAATGGACGCAAGATACACGACCATGCCGTAACCGACCCCTTTCCATTGGTTCATAAAAACAAGGAAACCGGGCCAGAGCTTCGGCTCCGAGTAGAAATGCTGTGAGGAAAAACCAAAGCTTTCCAAAACGCGGTTTGCCACTCCCATGTCGTAGCTCAAAAAAGCCCAAACCACGGCGGATACCACTACCCACGAAAGGAAGTAGGGGAAGAACAATATTGTCTGGTATATTTTCGCCAGTTTTTTGTTGTACAGTTCGTTGACGATAAGGGCCAGGGAAATCGTCATAACCGTTCCCACGATTATAAAAACCGCGTTGTAGCCGATTGTGTTGCGGATTACTATCCAAATGTCGCGGTTGGAAAAGAGAATCTTGAAGTTGTCAAACCATACCCAGTTGCTTGTAAAAATGCTCCTAAAAAACCCGCCGGAAATTCGATAATCGATAAAGGCGATTATGATCCCAAACATGGGCATATAGCAAAACAGCAAATACCAGACGGCGGTCGGCAACGCCAAAAGGGAAAACTGGGTATCGTCGGCCGTCCATGTTCTTTCGTATTTCCTGTATGCGCCCATACCAGAAAAGTAGTAACAAGCGGGAAAAAAGACAAACCCAAAAAGTGGTTAATTTACGGTTTTCACGCCGTTGTGATGGTTATTCGGGAAGCACAAGGTCTGCGGGAACAAGAATATCGCGGACAGGAAGCTCGGTTTCGCCTTGAATGATATGATGAAGAATTTCCACTGCCTGTTTGCCCATCTCGTATTCGTTCTGACGAAGATACGTGAAGTCCAGAAACTCGCCCTCGTAATCGGGGCAGTCAAAAGTGAGCAGCGTAAAATCGCGCGTAATGCTTCTGCCCAAAACCGCAAACGCTTTTTTAACAAGAAGGGCCAGCCTGAATTCGGCGGTAAAAGCTGCGCTCACTTCCGNGTGATCGGAAAGATGCTTGACGATTGCGCCAAGGTCGTCGTCGGAATGTAGGGTGTCGCAAACGTAGTCGGGATTCANGGTAAAGCCGGTGTTGGCAAAAGCTTTTGTAAAACCGTGCAGCCGATCTTTCAGCGTGGAGGCATGAACCATAGGGCCGGAATAAAAAGCGATATTCCGGTGGCCCTTTTCCAGCAGGCCCCTAACCGCCGTTTCCGATGCCGCGATATTGTCCGTGGTTACCGAAGGCACGGGCAGGCCCCACATTTTTCTGTCGACAAAAACCAGCGGCCGTTTTTTAAGCACCTGTTGCAGAATTTCGGCGCTGTAATGCTCGCTTTGCGTGGGTATCATAAGTATGCCCGCCACGTTTTCGTCGCCCAAGGCGCGCAGGGCCTTTTCCTCCTCGGCAGGCGACTCGTGGGTGAGCTTCAGAATCATGTTGTAGCCCATGGCTTCGCAGGTGGCCTGAACGCTGTACAGCAGTTTTTTTCCAAAAAAGTCGTCAAGCGTGGAAAGAAGAAAAGCGATGGTCTTGAACTCGACGGCCTTTTTGCGTATTTCCGTCGCGGCCGGCGTTTCCAGCACAAAGGAACCTTTTCCGCGTTTTCGGGAAATGAAATTGTTTGTCGCCAATATTTCCAGCGCTTTTTTGCTGGTTATCCTGCTTACCTGAAATGATTCGCAAAGTTCCTTTTCCGAGGGTATCTGGTCGCCCGGTTTTAGGTTTCCGCACGACATTTCCTGCAACAAATGCTCGTATATCTGCCAGTACCGGGGAAGCACGTGGGAATCCCGCACCAAACCCGGCGGCGATTCGAGGCTTTGGGACTGAAAGTCTGCCGTACCCATGCTTTCCATACGAAGGATATAACAACATACCATTTATCGATGGATAATGGCAAGGGCCTGCTGGAGCCATTATCCGTGATGGGTAAAGCGCTTGCAATTTGTGCCGTACGCCGGTATAGTGGGTTTGTGTCGTTTGTGCAGGCACCCTTGGTATTTTGCATAATTTTCTGATTTTGCGGGCTAAAACAAGGTTGGTTGACAAAATACATGGGATAATATATGCGTAAATGGCTGTTTTGGGTTCCATAAGCCCTATCGTACAGGAATTTGCGCGGCTGGCTCTTAGGTCAGAACTATTGTCCCGCTTTAATGAATTGCAACGGGAGAGGAGATTGGCGATGTTGCGACTGACAAACCTATTAAGCAACGAACAAGCAGATATTATAGTAGTTGGATCGACTCTGGAGCAGGGAAAGGTGGCCTACAAGATTAAGGAAGGCGAGGACATCCGCATTGGGATTAACGTGAATGAAGACGAATGCGTGGAGTACCACTATCGCTGGAAGTTCAACGTATACAAGTTAAAAAACAAGACAACAAACGACTGAGGAACGATGCGTTCCCTTGAAGATTGTTCGGCCTACCCCGCTACCTCCTCCGAAATTTCGAAGCAGTAGTCGCCCGGCTTTTCCAGCGGTCTGCGCCGCAGGATGACGGGGTTGGTGTAAGCTTGCCCTTTCAATCCTTGCCACAAAGCCGCTTTTCCGGTACAAGCTTAGGTTAGGAGGCGCAATGAACAGGCTGGTTTTTCCCGAGGATTTTGAGTGGGGCGTGGCAACCGCGAGCTATCAGGTTGAAGGGGCCGTCAACGAGGGCGGGCGCGGCGAGTGCATCTGGGACGTTTTTTCCAGAAGGCCGGGGGCGGTTTACGCGGGCGAAAGCGGCGCGGTAGCCTGCGACCAATACCACCGCTATGCCGAAGACGTCGCCCTCATCAAGGAGCTTGGCTTCGGCACCTACCGCTTTTCCATCGCCTGGCCCAGGATCATCCCGAACGGAACCGGAAAGGTAAACCGGGAAGGGGTGGACTATTACCGCCGCCTTTGCGGGGAGCTTCGCAAAAACGGCATTCAGACATGCGCCACGATTTACCACTGGGATCTGCCCCAGCCTTTGGAAGACTTGGGCGGATGGGCAAACCGCTCCATCGTGGGCGCGTTTGAGGAATACGCCAAGGTCTGTTTTGCGGAGCTCGGCGATCTCGTGGATCGCTGGATCACGATCAACGAGCCGTACTGCGTCGCGTATCTTGGGTATCTCCACGGGGTTCACGCGCCCGGGCACCGCGATTTGCAGAAGGCCCTGAACGCCGTGCACCACGTCAACATGGCACATGGCGCGGCCGTGAAAGCCTACCGCGCCGCCGGCCTTGGCGCGCCCATAGGAATCGTCTGGAATCCCATAACCCCGAGGCCCGCCACCGCAAGGCCGGAAGACAAAAAAGCCGCCGAAACCGCCAGGGCGCTGGAAACCGAGGTTTTCATGTTTCCCTGCCTTGGCAAGGGCTACCCGGAGCTCGCCGTGAAAAACCTGGAAGCGGCCTTCCCCGTTGAAAGCTCCGACCTGGAAGCCATCGCCCAGCCCATCGACTTCATAGGGGTAAACTATTACAGCGAAAACCCGGTGTCCGCAACCGGAAAAACCGGGTTTGAATCTTTCCGGCGCGAACCCTTTTGGCAGGAAAAAACGGACATGGGCTGGCCCCTGACCCCCGGCGGCCTTGAGCGCCAGCTTAGGTGGATTGCCGAAACCTCAAACGGAGCTTTCGGCAAGGCGGACATTCCTATTTACATTGCCGAAAACGGCTGCGCCTACAGGGACGAGCTTGGGGCGGACGGCAGGGTCCACGACGCGGAGCGGATAGAGTACTTCAAGCAGCATCTTGCGGTCTGCTCGGAGCTTGTGGGCTCCGGGCTGAACCTCAAGGGCTATTACGCGTGGTCCATGCTCGACAATTTCGAGTGGGCGTTCGGCTACGCCAAACGCTTCGGCATAATCCACGTGGACTACGCCACCCAGAAGCGTACGCCGAAGGACAGCGCCTACTTCCTGCGGGACGTTATGGCCGGCTTCGGGGAGTGGTGAACAGCGCGGCGCACCGCCTTGAAACAACGGGCCGGACCGGTATAACCTGTATGGTATGAAAACGAACCCAGTTACGGCTTACCTTGCATCGACGGCGCCGGAGAAAATCGACACCGGCTTTCTCGCCTACCTTTGCGGCCTTACCGAAGTGGCAAAAACCGCGCCGGAAACCGCCCGCTCCATCGTGAGGGAGCTGGAAAACCAGCGAAAGCGGATCAAGCTTATCGCCAGCGAAAACTACTGCTCCATGGCCGTGCAGCTCGCGATGGGCAACCTTTTGACCGACAAATACGCCGAGGGCGTTCCCGGCCACCGCTTCTACGCCGGAAACGAAAACATCGACGACATAGAGTCGCGCGCGGCAAGGGAAGCCTGCGGGCTTTTCGGCGCGGAGTACGCAAACGTGCAGCCCCACTGCGGGGCCGACGCAAACCTGCTTGCGTACTGGGCCATCCTTTCCACCCGAATCGAAAAGCCGGCGCTGGAAAAATACGGCACCACAAACCTCTACTCGCTAAGCGACGGCCAATGGAAGGAGCTCAAAACCGCCCTTGGCAACCAGCGGCTCCTTGGCCTGGACTACTACTCCGGCGGGCACCTTACCCACGGCTATCGCTACAACCTTTCCGGCAGAATGTTCGACATTTACGGCTATTCCGTCTCCAAGGAAACCGGCGTTCTGGACTACGACGAAATCGAAAAACAGGCTCTCGAAGTGCGGCCCTTCATCCTGCTTGCCGGCTACTCCGCGTATCCCCGTTCAATCAACTTCAGGCGCATGAGGGAAATAGCCGACAAAGCGGGCTCGGTTTTCATGGTGGACATGGCGCACTTCGCCGGCCTTGTGGCGGGAAAGGTTTTTACCGGCGATTTCGACCCGGTAAAATGGGCGCACGTGGTTACCACCACCACCCACAAAACCCTGCGCGGCCCGCGCGCCGGCCTCGTGCTTTCCACAAAGGAATTTGCCGAGGCCCTGGATCGCGGCTGCCCCCTTGCCATGGGCGGGCCGCTGCCCCACGTAATCGCCGCTAAGTCCATCGCCTTCAGGGAAGCCGCGTCCGCCGATTTCCGGGCCTACGCGGAGCGCGTGGTGGAAAACAGCAGGGCGCTTGCCGAAGCCTGCATGAAAAACGGGCTCGACGTGCTTACCGGCGGAACGGACAACCACCTCATGCTTATCAACGTGAACTCCCTCGGCATTACCGGCAGACAGGCCGAAAGCGCGCTGCACGAGTGCCGCATCACGCTGAACCGCAACAGCCTGCCCGCCGACCCCAACGGCCCGTGGTACACTTCCGGCCTGCGCCTTGGAACCGCCGCCGCGACGTCGCTCGGAATGGGGAAGGCCGAAATGGAGGAAATCGCCGAAATTATGACGCTGGTGCTGAAAGGAACCGCCGCCGCGCCAAACGAGAAAAACCCCGCGACGAAAAGCAAGGCAAAGTATACGGTGAACCCTGCGGCAAAAGCCGAAGCCATAGAGCGCGTGGGAAAAGTGCAGGAGCGCTTCCCCGTGTATCCGGAGCTGGATCTGCCTATGCTCAAAAGCGCTTTTGTAGAAGGCGTTCCGTCCGCGTGATCGGTCGCTGAAGCCATGAAAGTTCCCTGTTACCCGGATTTTGCGCCGTTGACAATCGACCTCAAAAGCGAAATGCACCCGCGCCTTTCGCTTACGGCGGACGGCGTTTCCGAGTTTACCTTTTCCGGCCTGTACCTTTTCAGAAACCGCTACGGCTACCGCGTTTCGCGCAGCGGGCCAAACGGCGGCTTCATAATTTCCGGCACCCAGCCGGAAAACGGAAAAGGCATGGCGGGAAGGTTTTTCATGACCCCGTGCGGGGCCCCCGAGCGCGGAGTTCTTGAGTCGCTTTTTGCGACCCACGATTATTGGAAAAACATTTCGGAAACCGTGCTGGCGGCTTCGCGGCAAAACCTGGAGGACTGGGGCATAGACGCGGCGGAGGACAGGGACAACTTCGACTACCTGTACGCCCGCAGCGACCTTGCCGAGCTTGCCGGCAAAAAGTACCACAAAAAACGGAACCTCGTCCACCAGTTTGTCAACACGTATTCCCACGAGCAGCGGCCCCTCACCTTGGAGCTTGTACCGCAGGCCATGGAAGTTTTGGAACAGTGGCGGCAGGACAAAGGCGAAGTGGGCGACTACCGGGCGGCAAGCGAGGCCCTGCAGATGTTCGATTCCCTGGCGCTGCGCGGGCACATCTATTTCGTGGACGGCAAGCCCGCCGGCTACTGCCTTGGCGAAAGCGTGGCAAAGGGAAAAATGTTTGCAATCCATTTCGAGAAGGGCCTTGACCGCTACAAGGGCATCTACCAGTTTATGAACAAGGCCTTTGCCAATTCCCTGCCGCGCTTTTTCACCTTCCTAAACCGCGAGCAGGATCTTGGCGACGAAGGGCTGCGCCAGGCAAAAATGACATACCGTCCTGCTGGTTTTGTAAAAAAACATTCGGCGACGCGGCCCGCGAACATGCAAAAGGAAACGACATGAATTACCTGACCGGCTTTCACGCCATCGAGGAACGAATCAAACTGCACAAAAGCTCCGGCCGAAGCTGCGGCCCCCTGCTTCTTGCAAAAGCCGGCCCCCGCGCCCGCGAGCTTGTAAACCTTGCCGCAAACAGCAAAGTCCGCGTGGACCGCGTGGGCAGCTTCGAGCTGGACAGGCTGGCCCCCGGCAACCGGGGCGTGGCCCTGCAGGTGGAGGACTTCGGCAGGGGAAAGGCCGACACAACCCTCGAGGAATTCCTTGCCGGACTGGACGGCAACGAAGAACGAACCGACGCCCTGGTGCTTATCCTGGACGAGATTACCGACCCGCACAACTACGGCGCGATTCTCAGAAGCTGCGACCAGTTCGGCGTGGACCTTGTGGTAAGCCGCAACCGCCGCAGCGCCAAACACGCCGACGTGGTTTCCAAAACCTCGGCCGGAACCTCGGCGTGGGTTCCACAGGCGGAAACCGCAAACCTGGTGCGCGCCGCGCAGCAGCTCAAGGAGGCGGGCTTTTGGATCTACGGCGCGGACATGCACGGCGAGGCCGCGTACAAAACCAACCTTAGGGGAAAGCTTGCCCTGGTGCTCGGCAGCGAAGGCGCGGGCATCTCCAGGCTGCTGCTGGAAACCTGCGACGGCACCGTCGGGATACCGTCGCTCGGGAAAATAGACTCGCTTAACGTGTCCGTGGCTACGGGGGTTCTGCTTTACGAAGTCCGACGGCAGCGGACCGGAACCGGAAAGTAAAACCGCAAAACCCGCCTACGGATTGCCTGCGGCGATTTCCGCGACGGCCTCTATCTCCACCAGCACGTTTTTCGGAAGCTGTTTTACCGCCACCGTGGAGCGGGCCGGCTTGCCGGTAAAATACCTCGCGTACACCGCGTTAAAAGCCTCAAAATCGGCCATGTCGGCAAGAAAGCAGGTGGTTTTTATCACCTTCTCAAAAGCCGAGTTCGCGGCCTTCAGCACCTCGGCAAGGTTTTTGACAACCTGCTCGGTCTGCTCCTCGATGGTAGTTCCCATTACCTCGCCCGTTCCGACCGTAATGGGTATTTGTCCCGAAGTAAACACAAGGGATCCGGATATGCAAGCCTGCGAATAAGGGCCTATGGCGGCCGGTGCGGCACTCGTTTCTACAACTTTCATGTATGCATCTGCTCCTACAGTCCATTTTTTCACAAAAAGCGCCGGCTTGTAAAGACTCGGCGTTTCATTATGCCGAAATACTCCGTCTCCCTGCGGCTTTTCATGGAAGCCAACGTTTCAGCTCATTTCGGGGATATTTCTGGTATGGGGCAATCGCCCTTGGCGTGGAAAACGGCGGCGACATTGCCCTTGCGGGAATGACCATAGTCGGCGTTATTCAAATGTTGATTCTCATGCCGATTTTCGGCATCAACCAAGGGACGCAGCCTTTGCTTGGCTACAATTACGGCGCGAAGAAGTTCGACCGCGTTCTTCGCACCTATCTGTTGGCGGTTGCCGCCGGCACCGTGGTTTTTGCCGCAGCCATGCTGTTTTCCACGCAGTTGGTAAAAATGTTTGTGTCGGAGGCCGACCCCACACTCATGTACTTTGCGCCCAGGCGTAGCTCCCAAGCCCGATCCTGCGGCGGAGTGGGAAATGCTTGCCGAAATGGGCACCCCCCCCACGAAACAATCTTTGTCGGCGACTCCGAAATCGACAAGCCGGACGAGCTCTGGGAGCTTCTTGGGCGGAAGTAAGGGCGGCTGAACCTCCAGAAACTCCGGCGACGCCGTTGTCCGACTGTATGCCTCGCTCGTCTGTTTCATGTAGTTTCCAGAGGGCGGAACCGCTTGAACTTTTCGCCTGAAGCGTATAGAATTATACCCATGAGCGCACAGGCTTTTAAAAGATACGGCCTCGGGCCTCGGGCCTCGGGCCTCGGGCCTCGGGCCTCGGGCCTCGGGCCTCGG
>JGI24694J35173_10002414_pt1 | contig 15191 bp, 17 predicted proteins | sample TergutCo191P1_FD_35173 | JGI IMG/M metagenome (IMG submission 35173) | reverse complement strand
ATATGCAGACAGAAAATCGAAAGCCGATAATGGCAGCCGCCGATACATTCCGAGCCGCGGCAATCAATCAGTTGAAAATTCACGGGCAGCGGCTTGGTGTGCGTGTGGTTGCCCACCAGCAAGGCGGAGATCCCGCCGCGGTTATATATGACGCGATAGAAGCAGCCAATGCCGGAGGAGGGGATCTCATTATCGCCGATACCGCAGGCAGAATGCACACAAAAGCCGCGCTGGTAGAAGAGCTTAAAAAAATTGACCGTATTGTGGAATCCCGNGCGTCAGGATGCGATTACATAAAATATCTTGTCCTTGATTCTACCACCGGCAGAAATGCTTTAGCACAGGCAGAAATTTTTAAGGATGCCGTTTCGCCTGACGGGGTAATACTTACAAAGTATGACTCAAGCGCTAAAGGGGGAGCGGTATTTTCCCTTGCCCAGGATTTGAGGCTTCCGGTTGTTTTTCTTTGTAACGGGGAAAAGTATTCTGACATAACGCCCTTTGATCCAAAGAGCTATGCCAAGGAGTTTTCTAATGTTGCCTAAAGTTCTCTCACTCCCGCTTTTGTTTGCCGTGTTCTTTGCGGCGGCGATTTTCATTTTCGCGCTTGAGGAACAGCCGTTTGTTAACCTTTTTTCCGCCTCCGACAGTGAGTACGAAGAAAATGATATGTATATGTATGCGTATCTGGATGAATACACAGAAGAAGAATATATTTTTGTTTTTGAGCCTCAGCCGGTTCGCTGGTATCGCTCTAACCCAGCCGGCATGGCGCTTGGATGGACACCTTCCCGTCTTGTCGCGCAAAGGTATGAATACAGCCTTTCAGTGGAAGTTGTCCCGCCGGAAATGATTCCGTATGTCATAGCACCTTACCACAATCCCGCGCATCAGGTTGAAGTGCGCACGCTTTTCAGAGATGGGGAGGAAATCCGTCATCAGTGGATTTTCCGCAATCGTGCGCATATAACGATGCTTGCCGCATCCGGAAATGCCGCGTTTTTTGGCGGAGAAGGGGAGTACGATGAAAACGCCTCAGGTTTCATAGAGTTTATGAACAGCGACGGCTCTGTCGTGCGTGAGCGCTTTTTTGAAGATGATTTATCGCAGTGGGATTTTCATTTCTTTTTTGACGAAGACATTTTGCTCAGCGCACAAACATGGTTTAAGCGTGCGCCTTTTCCAGCCCCCGCAGCAGCAGTATATGAATATTATTATTATGAATACGGATTTCCCCTTTACCTTGAAAACGGGCTTACAGAAAATCAGGAAAATTATTTTGAAAACGGAAATGCCGCGATTGCTGAAAGTCTCGAACCTGAACTTGAAGAAGATTATCTTCTTGGCGAAGAAATCTATTTAGGGCCGCCTGAGTTTGTTCTTGTTTTTACTGATTATTTCCGCTACAGCCGCACAGGCGCGCTACGGGCAATTGATCGCGTTTTTCATGATGCGGATGGCGACATGAACAGGATTTTATTCCCGCGTAATGCTCAGGTTGCTTCTTTTGCACGAGAAGCCGGAGTTGCCATCGTTTTTTACACGCCTGATTTTATTTTGACAGCCATGAATGTTCCGTACGGCTCGCAGGTCAGTTACTCACTTGACAGCCGCGGCAGGCTTTTAAGGGAAGTGTGGCGCGATGAGGACGGGCGTATTGCCGGTGAGTTTATCAACACATGGGACGGGGACAGGCTTGTGTCAGTTTCGTGGAGGACGGATACGGATGAACGTCTTGTCCAATATGAATATGATAATGATGGAAACCGCATTGTCGAGCGCAATTACAGGCATGGTGTGCTTGAAAGAATTGTCAGCCAGCAAAACGGTCAGGACATCGAGGAAATCTTTTTGCACGGGCGTCTTGCGCTGCGGGCTGTTTGGGAAGAAGGGCTTTTAATTTCTGAGGAGAATATATTTCAACTGGGCGGAGGAGCCAGATGAGGCTTGGGCGCTGGATTGGCTTTGTTGCTCTCCGTTATATTTCATGGGGCAGAAAAAATTCCCCAACGCCTGTACTTTCCATTTTGGGAATTGCCACGGGTGTTTTGGCTTTAACCGTAATAATTTCTGTGATGAACGGTTTCCAGTTGGGCTTTATCGAAAACATACTTGAAATATCTTCGGCGCATGTGCGTATTGAACGAGTGGAACCGGGAAGCGAAATTGAATTAAGTGAAGCGCTTGCCGCTTTGCCGCGCGTTTTGTCGGTGCTTCCGTTTCAGGAGATTAACGTCCTCATTCGCGGAAGGTTCATAAATCCGCGCGGCGCGCTTTTGCGCGGTGTGCCTGAAGACGCGTTTTTGCGCGATGAAGGTCTTGCGCAAAGGCTTGTAATTGAAGACGGCTATTTTGATCTTTCAAACCCGCATTACATAGTTTTGGGTGCTGAATTGGCGCGGCATCTTGCTGTGCGTGTCGGAAACGAAGTTACCATGCTTTCACTTTCCTCCGCGCTGGGTGATGTCGAAGAACCGGGGCGCACATACACTGTTTCAGGTATTTTCCGTTCAGGAACGCATGAATACGATATTGGCTGGGGTTTTGTCAGCATGGAAACCGCGCAGTCGCTTTCAGCCGAAGGTGCCCGCGTATCACTGGGGATTAAACTCACAAACCGCTGGCACGACCGCCGCGGCATGAATGAAATTGCCTATGAGCTTGAGCGGCTTGGCTTTGCTGTAGGTCTGGACGGCTTATTTCTTTCGTCATGGCGCGATTACAACCGCGCTTTTTTCAGCGCGCTGCGGACTGAAAAGCTGATGATGTTTATTCTTTTGGGTTTAATTTTTATCGTGGTCGGGCTTAACATTTTTCAGGCTCAGCGGCGCGCTGTGCTTGAGCGGCGTGAAGAGATCGGTCTTTTGCGGGCTTTGGGCGCTTCAGGAACCGAAGTGCGGCTTGTTTTCCTTATGGATGGTTTTATTATCGGACTTTTGGGCGGCGGTCTTGGGTTGGCGTCAGGTCTTTGGATAGCGTTTAATATTCAGCCTTTTTTTATAGGGCTTGAAAGAGCGGTGAATGCCGCCATCTTTTTTTTGGATGATGTGATGGCTTTTTTCGGCGCATATTTGGGCAGCGGAGAATTTGCAGTCTTTTCCCCGCAGGTTTTTTATATACAGGAAATTCCTTCAAGGGTCATTGCACATGAAGTAGCGTTGATTTTCTTCTTTGGCTTTTTATCCGCTGTGGCAGCCGCATGGTTTGCGTCGGGTAAGGCGGCAAACACGCGCCCGGCGGAGGTTCTGCGGTATGAGTAGTGGAAATAACATTGTCCGCGTAAAAGACTTGATAAAAAATTATACCTCCGGAGCTGAAACCCTGCGCATTCTGCAAGGGATAAACTTTGAAGTGGAAAAAAGTTCTTCTGTTGCGGTTATGGGTCAAAGCGGGAGCGGAAAAAGTACGCTCTTGAACATTATCGGCGGGCTTGACCGCTGTGATTCCGGAAGCGTTGAAGTTGCAGGGGATGACATAACCGGACTTTCAGAAACTCATCTTGCCGCATACCGCCAGCGCCGCATCGGTTTTATTTTCCAGTTTCATTATTTACTGAAAGATTTTTCAGCCTTGGAAAATGTAATGCTTCCTGCTTATATGACCGGGACGAAAAAAAAAGATGCCATTGAATTAGCGCGCCTGCTCCTTGCAGACATGATGCTGGAAAACAGGCTGACGCATTATCCTTCGCAGCTTTCCGGCGGGGAAAGACAAAGAGTTGCAGTAGCGCGGGCTATGGTAAACAATCCCGATATAATTTTGGCCGATGAGCCTACAGGAAATCTTGATTCAAAAAATTCGATGCTGGTGGCTGATCTTCTTTTTTCCGGTGTTGAAAAATGGGGCAAATCATTAATCATAGTCACACATGATGAAAAAGTTGCCTCCCGCGCGAAAATCTGTTATACGCTTAACAGTGGAATTTTGGGAGAGCTTTAAGTGAAACTTTTTTCCTCGTTCTTTATTGCCCTCCGCTATCTTTTAGGCAGGGCGCACGAGGGCGGGCGGTATTTACGCGGAGCCGCAGGCGGCATTGCTTTAAGTTTAGTTCCCATTATTGTAACGCTCATTGTTGCGGATGGCATGATACGCGGAATCATGGATCGCTATTTGGAGCTTGGTACGGGGCACTTGCAGGTTTTCAATTTTCAAAACAGGCAAAATCCCGAAGCGGCTCTTCCCTACATAGAAGGCTTTCCGGGAATTCGGGGAATTTGGTCGGAGCGGCAGGGGCTTGGTGTGCTTTTAGGATCGGCGGGAACGCGCGGCGCTGCCATTCGTGCGATAGAGCCTTCCTTTTGGGAAGATGAAGGAGCACTTCGTTTTCTTGTTACACTGGAAGGGGAGGGAAGACTTTTAGGAGACAGGGATGTGCTTTTGGGGTCGGAACTCGCGCGTTCCATTGGCGCACAAGCGGGAAACACCGTGCATATCATGACCATAAGCCATTCGCCTTTGGGGCATTTTATTCCCCGTGTAACGCCGTTTTATGTCAGGGGCATAGTGAGTTCAGGCTATCAGGAACTTGACGCGATGTGGTGTGTGATAAGCCTTGATGCCGGTCTTGATATTTTGCCGGATTTGGGTGCCGCGCATTTAATTCTAAAAATTGATGATCCATTCGGCGGCTCTGAAACTATGGCGCATTCTTTGAGGGGGGTACTTGGAACTGGTTTTGGCGTGTACAGTTGGAGAAGCCTTTTGCGCGCCCAGCACAGTTCTTTTGAATCAACCCGGCAGTTGCTTCTTTTTATCATGGCGCTTATTGTGCTTGTTGCCGCGGTGAATGTTTCTTCGGCGACTTCAATGCTTGTTATTGAACGCCAGCGCGATATTGCCGTATTGAAGACTTCAGGCGCAAAACCTTCTTTTACAACTTCAATTTTTCTTATGGGTGCTTTTCTTACAGGGCTCACCGGCTCCATTTTCGGCATTGCCGCGGGGCTTTTGGTCGGTGTACACGTCAACGGTCTTATTCGCTTTCTGGAAATTGTGATGAGCTTTTTTTCAGGGCTTTTCAACGCAGGCCCTGTAACAATTTTGGATTCCAGTTATTACATCGATCATATTCCCATCATTATTGATGCGAATATGATAATTCAAATTGGCTTTTTTACAATTTTGGCTTCAGTTGTCGCATCGTGGATTCCCGCACATAGAGCGGGCAAATTAAAGCCCGTTGATATTTTACGGAAATATTAAAAGACTTCCGTTATCGTTCCGCCGCCCAACACATATTCACCGTCATAAAACACCGCTGCCTGTCCGGGGCTCACAGCGCGTTGCGGCTTTTCAAAGACCACCATCACTTTATTGTCTTCTGTTTGCTCAATGTGCGCCCATTGTTCTTTTTGCAGATAACGCACTTTCACTTTTACGCGCACCGGAGCATTTATTTTTTCTGCGGCGATAAGGTTTATATTTTCGGCAATGAAACTTTTTGAATAAAGGGAAGAGTCGTTTCCTATAACAAGTGTATTGGAAGCGGCTTTTTTTGCCGCCACATAAACCGGATAATTTAGCGCCACCCCTGTTCCACGCCTTTGCCCCAATGTGTAACGGATAAGCCCCTTGTGGCGGCCCAAAACATTTCCCTGTATGTCAGTTATATCACCTTCAAGGCTTGATTTGCCTGTGTACGACTCAATAAAGTCAGCGTAATCGCCTTTGACGACAAAGCAAATATCCTGGCTTTCTTCTTTTTCAGCATTTTCAAGCCCTTTTAAAGCCGCCAAAGATCGCACCTCTACCTTTTTTAACGCCCCAAGGGGAAACAGTGTACGGGAAAGCGCGTCCTGGCTCATCATGTAAAGCACATAACTTTGGTCTTTGTGATCATCAGCCCCTTTTTTTAAGCCAGCGCGAGGCGGATTTTTCAATGCGCGTAATGCCCTGTGACTAAAACTTCCGCTTCAAGTTCGCTAGCCCTGCGAAGCATAAATACAAATTTTAAATAGCGGTTGCATTCGATGCATGGATTGGGCGTATTTCCTTCGATGTAGCTATTTACAAAAGGCTTAATCACGTAACGATCAAAATCTTCGGTGCAGTTTAATACATAATGGGGAATGCCCAGCTTCCATGCGATAGCGCGTGCAACGTTTATATCAGAAAGTGAACAGCATTTGCTGCCGCCGTTTTTGATCAGTTTCATGGTCGCGCCGATGCAGGCGTAACCAGCCTCCTGCGCAAAGAGCACAGCAACCGCGCTATCCACACCGCCTGACATAGCAACCAACGCGCGTTTTTTTTGAGTATCGTTCACGATTAAATCATAGCATCCTTAACGAATAAAGTTCGTCCATTTACGCCTGGTTGATTCCGGCTGTTTGACAGTTTCTTTTGCCGCCGCAAGGCTTTTCAAAAGCCACGCCATGTTGCGCCCCTGTACTTCCATTATCTGGATGCCTTCCTCATCCTGCATGACTTCTTCCGCCGTGTTGCCGTGTATTACATCCCAGTAAACACCCGGCGTAATGATCATTTGCGACAGATTAAAATAGTTGTTAAGCTGGTGGAATGTCGTAATGCCGCCGGATCGGCGCAAAGCAACCACGCTGGCACCCACTTTGAAGCGCATTGGCGGAGCGGGGTAAAAAAGGCGATCCAGAAAACTCTTAAACGTTCCTGCAACGCCGCCGTAATACACAGGGCTTCCAAGAATCACACCATCGGCAACTTTCATCTTTTCATAACACTCATCCACAATGTCGCCTGATACAACGCAGCGCCTGGGGTCTACCGATCTGCACTTTTTGCAGTCAACGCAGCCACGGATCATCTTGTTCCCTACATGAACCACCTCAACGGCAATTCCTTCCTTTTCAAGCTCCCCCTTCATCACGGATATTCCTGTGGCTGTAACCAAGTCAGGATGGGGGCTTCCGTTAAAAGCAATTACGTTCATTGCTTATTGTATCATTGGAAAGACTTAAGAGTAAAGGGAGAATCTTTAGGTAAACGCCTCCGGGCGCATCGTGTTTTTCACCGAAAGGTAACTGCGGATACGCAAAGAGCTGAAAGTGTCGCTTTTCGGGTTGCTTTTGTAATCATTTAAAGTCTTTTGATAAACGGTGAGAGGAACATTCATAACAGCCACTTCGTTTTTGCGGATTCCGTGAACGTGAAACGTTACCGCCCCTTCTGTGCTGTCGCNCTTCCCGCTGCAACTGTTGTACCAGATGTCAATTTCCTCATCGGGGTATTGCTCTTCGGCTTTCAGGTGAAGGAANTACTTTATCGCTTCAATTGCGACAGGCTCAAAACCGTCGCGGATCACAGCCAAGCGATCGGCAAGTTCAGGATANCCCACAATGCTTTCAAGNGTGAGGGAGTTTTCCCCTTCAGCCGTTTTTTTCTGGCGGTAAAACTCCCCGCGCTCCAGTTCCGGCACTACGTTAAACTGGAGCTTTTTTGACGGCCAAAAGACTGAAATNGGAAATTCAGGCTTNTGTTTTTTGCCGCANCCGGAACAGGGAAAATTAAAAAACGTGCCGTCCTGTATTTGTTTNAAATAATCAGGCTCTTCATCAACGTCAATACGTTCAGGGACATCGACCTCAAAAACGTGGTCGCAAAAACAGGTAATTTTCCGCTTCATCCCTAAACTCCTTTTTTCTGTCGACGCTTTAACGACCTGTCAAATAAAGAATGTCACCGAAAAGGGCAAAAAACATAAGCCCCGCGATTAGTACCACGCCCACCGTCTGGAATGCCGCAACGAAGCGTGGGGGCGGCGGCTTTCTGCGTATCGCCTCCACAAGAAACAAAATTATCATGCCGCCGTCAAGAATCGGCAGGGGCAGGAGGTTCATAATACCAAGCGCTATGGAAATAAGGGCGAGGAAGCTTGCCATGGAACTGATGCCCGCGATAAAGCTTTCGGCAAATCCCTGCGCCGCGACATCGCCCACCATGTACGTGATGCGCACGGGGCCTGAAACTGCCTGAGTTAAATCAATGCCGCGGAAAAGCAACGAAAGGCTGCGCACAGAAATCGTGAAAATGCGCCACGTTTCCGAAGCGCCGCGTGCAATGGCGAGGTGGAGGGGGAGCGGCGGGTTATGATAACGCACCGCCTGCCATGCGATGCCCAGATTCACCGCTCCAGCCTCGGTGTAAATTGGGAGGATGGTCGCCGCCATGATTTCACCTGAACGCTCAAACTCCACTTCAAGAACAGACGGGCGTCCGGCGATGATGTTCGTCAGCGCCATCGTGTGCGGCAGCTCTATCCCGTTGACCGAAAGGATGCGGTCGCCGCCCTGAAGACCCGCGATTTCAGCCGCGCCACCCTCGGCAATTCGCTCGATTATCGGGTCAGTCCAAAAGTAAATGCCGATTCTCCCGGCACCTGTATTTCTGTCCAAAGCGGGCGTTACAGAAAGGTCAAGCAGTTCCCCATTCCTTCTCACCCTAACAGGCATCTGCTCTTCCGGGTGTACGGCGATGATGCTTTGAATATCGTTGAACGTTTCGGTGGGACGCCCCCGCAGCTCGACAATCCAGTCTCCTGTCTGCAAACCTGCGATGTCGGCTGGGTTTGCCTGTGCATCAGCCCTGATGTCGGAGACTAAAACAATGCGGTTACTCAACGTGTTCACTTCAAAACCCACGCCCCAAATGACCGAAAGCACCAATACCGCAAAAACCAGGTTAAACAACGGCCCGCCTAGGCAGGCTACAATGCGGCGGAACGGGTGTGCGGCAAAAAAGCTCCCCTTTTCGTGGACAGCGCCTTCCTTAGGGGCTTCGTGATCGGACTGCCCCTTCATTTTGCAATAACCGCCGATGGGGAACGCGCCGAGGCGGTATTCCACATCGCCGATTTTCTTTTTGAGGATGGGTTTACCCCAGCCGATTGAAAACGCCTCCACTTTGATTCCCATAAGGCGGGCAGGCGATAAAGTGTCCTAATTCGTGAACGAAAACTACAATACCAAGTCCAAAAAGCCCCAGCAGTATTCTAAAAATTAACATGACGCACTCCCATTCAGACTGTTTCCGGTCTGTTTGATAAAGCTTTCGGCAGCCTCGCGGGACGCTTTATCCCACTTAAGCGCATTGTCTATCGACATCTCTCCTGTTGGTCGGATGCTATCTATAACATACCTCACAACCGAAGATATTTCAAGGAAGCCGATCCTCTTATTCAAAAATGCCTCTACAGCCGCCTCGTTTGCGGCGTTGTACACAGCAGGCATAAGCTCCCCTTCGGCAAGGGCGCGGTAGGCAAGATCAATCATAGGGAACTTTTGCATATCACATTTTTCAAACGTCAATGTAAGCGAATCGAAATCAAGTGAGCCCAGCGGCTGAAACGATGTTTCAGGCCAACAGAGCGCGTCAAGAATCGGCAGACGCATATCGGGGAAAGACATCTGAGCGTACACCGCGCCGTTTTTCAGGCGCACCATCGAATGGACAATGCTCTGCGGATGGATAACGACCTTGATGCGTTCAGGCGGAAAGCCAAAAAACCGCGCCGCCTCTATCACCTCAAGCCCCTTGTTCGCAAGTGTGGCAGAATCCACCGTAATTTTCCGCCCCATGCTCCATGTCGGGTGTCTCATAGCCTGTTCAGGTGTTACGCCCTTTAGCATTTGGTGAGTGAAGTTCCTGAACGCTCCGCCGGAAGCGGTCAGTATTATTTCATCGATATTTTCACTTCCGTGAGCGTGAATCAGCTTAAAAATCGCCGAATGCTCTGAATCCACAGGAATGATGCGCCGTTTTTTTTCTTCGGCAAGCGCAAAAATGCGGGAACCGGCTATCACCACTGTTTCCTTGTTCGCCAAAGCCAGATCGGAAGATGCTTCCAAAGCCGCCTTTGACGGCAGAAGCCCCGCGGCACCGGAAATCGCGTTGACGACAATGTCAGCCTTCGCTTCGGCAATTGATGACAAAAGCCCTTGCCTGCCAAAAAAGTCAATGCCTTCCATAGGCGAAATATTTTCGGCTGCCAGCGCTGTTATTGCCTGCGGGAATTCTTTTTTGAGTGCGCGAAGTTCTTCAACGTTGCTGTTGGTGCTGAAAAGGACAGGCTCAAAACGACCGTCGCTAAAGCCGCGGATCACGTCCAGCGTGTTTTTCCCTATAGAGCCTGTTGCGCCAAGAACCGCAACCCGTTTTTTCATGCGAGGAAAAGCAGGCGGTACAGCATATAATAGACGGGCGCTGCCAGCGCCACTGAATCAATCGAGTCAAGCGCGCCGCCTCTGCCCATGATGAGGGAACCTGAATCCTTGACCCCGGCGCTACGCTTGATCGCCGACTCGCCTAGATCGCCAAGCGTAGCCGCCGCCCCGGCACCCAGTCCCAACAGCGCGCCCGCAAGAGGCGAAGGTAAAACGGCGGAAGTAAAAAGGGCGGGCAGGGTAACGACAGCGATAATTCCCGCCCCAACGGACGCCGCAAGACCGCCTGCAAAACCGGCAATGCTTTTATTCGGACTTGCCGCAACGAAGCCGCGGTTGTTTTTGCCGAAAAGAACTCCGGTCGCCCACGCGATGGCGTCATTGAGAAGCGACATTAGGAAAAAAACGAGTATCACAAAACCGGCATCGGGGAACATCGCCATTTGAATTACCCACGCCATAAAGAGCCCAGGGTAAATCATCACCGCAAAACCCGCGGCGACACGCCCGATGTACGAATCAAGTTTTTCGCCTGAGGTAAAAATCCCTGAAATCAAAAGCCATGAAGCGCCAAGAATAAAAGCGCCCGGGACAACGTTCATTCCTGAGATGCCAAGCGTCACAACGACCGTCCACGCGATGGGACTGATACCTCCAAGCAGCGCCGCTTCGGGTACGGAAATCGTCAGGTTTTTGTGGGTCAAAATGTTGCGAAGTTCAACCGCGCCGAGTATGGAAAAAGCGATGATGACGAGGTTGAGGACGAGGTGGTTAAACTGGGGGAGGAGCATGACTACAGTGAGGAGGGCGGGAAACCCCACAAAAAAAACTGTCAACCGCTGTATAATCTTTTTCATTGTCCTACCGGCTCCTGTACGGCTCCAAAACGCCGATCCCGGCTTTCGTAGTCCTTGATTGCCTGCTCAAGATCGCAAGCCTCCCAGTCAGGCCATAGCTTCCGGGAAATATGATATTCGGCATACGCGCTTTGCCACAGTAAAAAATTGCTTGAACGGAACTCACCCGCGGTTCTGATGATGAGGTCAGGGTCAGGAATGTCTGGGTTGTCCAAGTTAGCGCTGATACTCGCCTCCGTTATTTCTTTGCCGGATGCGGCAAGTTTGCGCACCGAGCGAACTATTTCGTCCCTGCCCCCGTAGTTTAAGGCGATGATCACCTGCAAGCCTGAAAAACCGGCAGTGTCAGCACACGCGCCGTCAATTTCAGAAAGTATGTCGGGTGGCAGGTTTTCGCGGTTTCCCGCATGGCGCACCCGTATGCGGTTTTCCTTGTAAAACTCAAATTCCGCACGAAGGTGCTTTTTGGCAAGACCCAAAACAAAGCCCACTTCCTCCTCGGCGCGTTTCCAGTTCTCCGTGGAAAACGTGTACAGGGTGAGGTAGCGAACGCCCAAGTCGCTTGCGGCCTTGACCACACGCTTGGCTGCCACGATGCCCTCAAGATGCCCTTGCGTGCGAAGCCGGCCTTGCCGCTTTGCCCAGCGCCCGTTACCGTCCATGATGATGCCGATGTGGCGCAAGCGAGCCTTAGGTAAACTCGTTTGACTAAGACTTTCCTGCTCCGTCAAACTTCCATTATCTCCTTTTCCTTCTCCTCAAGAGTCTGGTTGACTTTTACGATGTAGGAGTCGGTTAATTTCTGGAGTTCATCTGATGATTTGCTTTCCTCATCCTCCGTGATTTTGCTGTCTTTAAGGAGCTTCTTTAGTTCGTCGTTGCCGTCCCGCCTGATGTTGCGGACGGCTACACGGCTCTGCTCGGCGTGGTTTTTCGCCTGCTTTGCGAGATCCTTCCGCCGTTCCTCTGTGAGGGGCGGGATGGCGATGCGGATAACCTTACCATCGTTGGATGGGTTAAGCGACAGCTCCGAAGTGCGGATGGCCTTTTCAATTTCGCCGATATGCGCCTTATCCCACGGCTGTATGACGATAAGGCGGGCTTCCGGCACGGAAATGTTCGCCAACTGATTCAGCGGCGATTTTTCCCCGTAAGCATCCACCCGAATTTTGTCGAAAAGGGCGGCGGACGCCCTGCCCGTCCTCAAGGTCGAAAACGTGTCCTTGAGGCTTGAGAGCGCTTTTTTCATGCGGTCTTCTGCGGCTGATATAGTTTCCACCATACTTAGCCGCCCACCCTGAAATACACAAAATCGGCGACTGAAAGTGCCGCGCCTGCTTTTTTGCCGGCATCCGCAACAGCGGCGGCGACCGTCATTTTCTCATCTTTAACGTAACCCTGATCCATAAGGCAAATCTCTTTAAGGAACTTGCTCACCTTGCCTTTGAGGATGTTTTCAAGGACGTTGGCGGGTTTGCCCTGCATATTCTCGTCCTGCTCCATCTGCTTGCGGAAAATCTCCTCCTGCTCTTTAAGCCAGCCCTGATCAACTTTGCTCTGATCGAGTGCCATCGGGTTAAACGCCGCAACGTGCAAGGCGATGCTGAACGCGAACGCCTTCACTTCCTCGTTTGTTAGCGCTTCGGCTTTGTCGGAGCTGAGCTTCACAACAACGCCGATGGTTCCCTCGCCGTGAATGTAACTGGTAAGGTATTCACCGGGGGCGGCTTTTACGGTTTTCACCCGTTTTAGGCTCATGTTTTCCCGGATTTTGGCGGCAAGGTCTGTCACCATGCCGTTAAGTTCCTCGTTCGGCTCGTTGCAGCCTTTTTCCAAAACTTTTTCGACGATGCGGGTGCCAAGATCGATAAACTCAGGGTTTTTAGCCACAAAGTCCGTTTCGCTTGCCAGCTCCACCAAAGCCGCAGTATCACCTGAAACCTTGACGAAGACCTTTCCCTCCGTTGTCGCCCTGCCTGAGCGGTTTTCCACCGCCGCAAGCCCTTTTTCTTTAAGCAATTTTTCGGCTTTGGCAAAATCCCCGTCTGCTTCGACAAGGGCGTTTTTGCATTCCATCATGCCCGCTCCGGTTTTTTCCCGAAGGGTTTTCACATCGTTAGCGCTTATAGCAGACATCATACTCTCCTTAGAAAATCAGGCATCTTCGCCGTATGCTTTGTCAATATCAACCGGCAAGTCGTCATCTTCGTCATCGGATGTTTCTTCGGTTTCGGCTCTCGTGCCCTGTTCCTCGCCGGTGTAGGAGGCGATATCAATTTCCCTATCCTCTTCTTTCATGGAGGCATCAGTCATAAGCCCTTCCATATCTTCCTCATCGGTATCAAGGCTTTCAATGATGCGCAGACCGACTTCGTTGTCGGCTTCCACCACCGCATTGGCGATGATTTGTGTGAAAAGAGTGATCGCGCGAATCGCGTCATCGTTTCCGGGAATCGGGTAATCGATGCCGTCAGGGTTGCAGTTGGTGTCCACAACCGCCACGATGGGAATGCCCATGCGCTTGGCTTCGGCAACAGCGATATCTTCTTTTCTTGTGTCGATGATGAAAAGAACGCCCGGAAGGTCTTTCATCTCTTTTATGCCGCCGAGGTTTTTCTGGAGCTTGGAGCGCTCTTTGGCAAGACCGGCGATCTCTTTTTTGGTGAGGTTTTCGAAAGTGCCGTCCACTTCCATTTTTTCAAGCTTTTTCAGGCGCAAAAGCGATTTTTTGATGGTGTAAAAGTTGGTAAGCATTCCGCCGAGCCAGCGGTTGTTTACATANAACATTCCGCACCGTTCGGCCTCTTTNTGCACCGCCTGCTGCGCCTGCTTTTTGGTTCCCACAAAGAGAACCGTTTTGCCGGCGGAGGTAACTTTCCGCACCGCATCGTAGGCGTCTTTGATCGCCTGGATGGTTTTTTGAAGATCAATAATGTGAATCCCATTTCGCTCCGCGAATATAAATTTTTTCATCCGCGGATCCCAGCGTTTTACCTGATGACCAAAGTGTACGCCTGATTCGAGCAGGCTTTTCATGGTAACTACCGCCAAAGTATCCTCCCTGTTCCGGCACTGCTTTTAGTGCGCCGGACGCCGTCCCTGTATCTCACCGCCAGTCGAGTGGCGGCGGAAATTCAGCTCCCGTACGGGTAGCCGTTGTCCCTTAGCATGACATAAAATTCCCTCAAAGGCAACCCCACGACAGATGAGTATGAGCCTTGTATGCCTGAAATAAAACAGGAGGCAAGCCCCTGAATCTTGTACGCGCCTGCCGCATCCTGCCACTCACCACTTTCCAGATACCACCTGATTTCCCCTTCGGTCAGGGGCGCAAAGGTGACAAGGCTTGAAACCGGGCGGGAGTCGGTGATTCCCGAACGAGCGCTGTACAGCGCGACTGCGCTTATAACGTGGTGGGTTTTCCCTTGCAGGGTTTTTAGCATACGCTGGGCATCGGGGCGGTCAAGCGGCTTGCCGTACAGTTTCCCCTCAAACTCGATAACCGTATCCGCCCCGCATATCCATAACGGCTTTTCGGTATCAGCCGTGTCGCTTTCATAACGAGCCAGGACACTCGTTATTTTCCGCACGGCAAGCTCTTCTGCCGCCGCCTTGCCGTCCATGTGCGCGGCAATCGTTTCATCCGCAAGTGACGGCACGCAGACGAAGGGTAGACCAAGGAGCTTAAAGTACTCAGCCCGTCTTGGGGAGGAAGATGCGAGAATTATGGTTTCCATGGCGCTTATTGTATTGGTTTTTTTTTGGGGCGGCTATATGGGCGAGGGGAAGAAAGGATTATGTGACACGGCTGGCATCCTTCTTGATAGTTTTATGTTTGCGAAAAATATTGTACCTTATTCGTACAAACCATGAAAGAAAATCAGGCTTTTGAGGAATACTACCTGAAACTGTGGGGCAGCCGCTGGGCGGCGCTTCAGGAGAGCCTGCTTTTGCCCGCCGTGCCGGTTCCCTACGCGCAGGGGCTGACGAAACCGTACATGATGGATCATGCTTCAGTTTTGGCGGCATCTTCCCTGCGCTTAANTGCCGNGGGAACGATACTTGATGCCTGCGCCGCGCCGGGCGGAAAAAGCCTTGTATTGGCTTCCCGCATGGGCGATGCGGCTACACTTTTGGCAAACGAGCTTTCTGCCGAAAGGCGGCGGCGGCTGTCCAACGTATTGGATGAATATCTTGA
>JGI24694J35173_10002410_pt1 | contig 15196 bp, 12 predicted proteins | sample TergutCo191P1_FD_35173 | JGI IMG/M metagenome (IMG submission 35173) | reverse complement strand
CGCGTCGCTTTCGCTACCATTCTGCTTGAACATGTTTTTGTCATGTATCCGTAAACAAATAGCTTTGTCATCATCACGGGATGATACCGGCTCGCTCCGCCACCTGTCTGGTATTTCCTCAACAGCCTCTCTATTCCCATATCGTCTATTACTTCGTTTACTAATCTTACAAGATGGTCTTCCGGTATAAGTTCCTCTGCGCTCGGCGGTATTAAGTACTGCTGATTTTGTTCATACGGTTATAGTGATCTTGTCACTTTTTCCTTTACTCATGTGGTGATTTTATCATGTCTTTTCTATTCTGTGAATTTTTTACGTAGAAAAAAGCTGCCAGAGAGTTTCTTCTTGGACAACCCCTTCAATATAAAAAAAACAACATGGATGGCGGCAAGGATGCCGCTGTTACCAATAACAAAGAAGTTTTATACGAAGTATAAAACTTCAGTATGAAAAAATAACATGGATGTTATTTTTTCATAAAGTGTCCGGTGAATCAAACCATGTAACCAGCTGCATATTGGTTTCCAGATAGCCCATGCGGCGTTTTTTAACGGAAATTTCCAGCACCGCAAGCTCTTCATTCTCCAAAATCCGCAAACGCGAGATGCTAACAGGATCATCTTCCGATATTCCGCCGTTATCTGCAATAGAGCCGCGCACCACTTTATTTACGCGGAAATTGGATGAAAAAATAGTGCTTGGAAGCGGCGTAAGAACCATGCCGAAAAGAGGAGCTGCAACCCTGTCACGGCTGTCAATTCTGGCGGCATCCAGCAAAGGAAGATCTGGACGCAATGCGGTTAGTAAAACATGCTTTTTTAAATTTCCTTCCCTGTCGGCGATTTCAAGCGCAACAAGTTCATTCGGACCGCAGAGGAAAATTTCTTTTTGCATGGCGGAAATCAGTCCTCCCTGCGGAGCTGTCACTGTTTTTCCGTTTATCGTTTTAATAAATGCGCCGGTTTTTATCATGTGCTGATCCGAAGGCGTATTCGGAGAAGTATAGATAATTTCCGCGCCTCTGAAATCTTCGCATAACGAAATCCCAAGCCATGGACGCGGGGACTTGCCGCCTTTCATCATTGCGGGAAGAGCCGCCGCAAGTGTTTCTGCGGGAACGGCGAAGTTAAGCCCCTGATGCTGAGCGATTCCGGCGAAGGCAACTCCTACAAGCCTGCCCTGGTTATCAACAATCGGACCGCCGGAATTTCCGCTGTTAATTGCCGCGTCAATTTGAATAACATCTCCGATTTGCAGAAAACGCCTTCCAAGAGCGGAGACAATTCCGGATGTTACCGTTTTTTCAAGTCCCAAAGGAGAGCCAATCGCAAGCACAGTATCGCCCGGGCGCGGAATAACGCGATCGATAATTGAAAATACATATTCGGTTTCTATTTCTGTTTTAATCAACGCGAGGTCTAATGCCTTGTCCCAGCCGATAACACGCGCAGGAATTTGCGGGCTTGTCGAATCGCCCATGCGGATATACATCCGCGAGTATCCCTTGTATTTAGGATCAACTTCGCTTGCGATAACATGGTAGTTTGTAATTAAAAGACCGGAAGAGTCGATAAAAAAAGCCGAGCCTCCGACTCTGTCCCATACGCTCATTCCTCTTTCAAACCTGTGGCCTCTGTCGACAATAACAGTAGCGACTCCCTTGACCATATCCGAAACAGTGTCGCGTCCTGACGCGTATTCGCGTAACGAAGCCTGAATATTTCTGCCGCCCGCGTTCTGGGCTGCCGCGAGGAAAAAGGCGGCGGCGCGGCGCTGCCTTGCGGCTACCGCTTTTTCCAGAAAAAAAACGGCGCTGTCATTATCGAGCGGCTGCATCTCATGAGATTTAACTGCCGATAAAAACGCGATGGGATTATTTCCTTCCGACAACATTTTTTTCGCGTAAGAAAGAGTAAGCTCGGCTTCTTTTCCCGTGTATGCGGTTGTTACTCCGATACTCGCAATTGATCTGTTAAGCGAAATGGCTTCGTCCCATCGTTCTTCTTCTATCGCTTTTTTCTGTTTTGCCAAAAGATTTTCAATCGCCAGTTTTTTTAATTCAGCTAACTTTTCCCAGCCGGCATTTTCCACACCGGAATAAATTTCTTCGTATAAAAAAATAATGCCTAAAGCCGTTACGGGGTTTTCATTTATTTGAGCTTCAATATCGCTAAGTCTGACAGCGCTTGTTGTCCTGGAAGACCTGGCATTTTTATCCAAAGTCCTGCATCCGGCGATTATTATTGTTAATATAAAACCTATGGTAATTACCGCAATTACTTTTTTCATCTTTGATTCCCGGTTTCTGATTGCGTCCATTGTCCTGATCCGTCCATGTCAAAATAATAAACAACTGAGCCGTCAAGTTGATACACTTCTTTTGTTTTATACCGTCCGTCTCCGTGCCAGTCGCTCTCCTGAGATTCCATTAAATTGCGGTAATTGAGCAATTCATGCCTCTCCATGTTCTGCGGCGGACTGCGGAAATGGCGCGTCGTCTCCATTCTGCCGTCCAAATCCAAATCAATTTTCTGAAGAACAGGCAAACCTCTTTCGAACTCTGTAATGGAAACATGCCGTCCGTTTATAACTTCGACAGCCTGCTGTATTACTCCGCGGTTCAAAAAAAACGTCTCTTCTTCGCCGGCAAATTCCATGCTGGATCGAGTAACGCTAGAACAAAATGATATGAGCGTCCTGTATGTAAAATCGGCATACTGATAATCCGGCACCGGAAAAAGAATGCCCTGAAATTTATTCGTTCCGCCTATAGTGATAAAAGAAACAGGCGCGTACTGATAAACAGCAGGACCGAATTTTATAATTTCATTTGGTTTTGACAGCGGATTGCCGAGTATCACCTGCTCCACAAAAGGATAACGTTCCCAATTAATGCGCACGTTCACGTTCTGCCCCGTTACGCGAATAACCGCATAACTTGGAACGCCGTCTTCCATAAAAACCAGAAAATCGGAAACATATTTTTGCTGCGCATCATACTCAAACATTTGAATAACGCCGGATTCATACCGCGCATAGCTGTCAAAATATCCGTCATTATCCTCATCGGAATAAATAATGCCGGTAAACGAAAAAAGTTTTTGCGTAAAAAATTCGCGTCCTTCTTCGCTGCGAAGTAAATTATAAACATCTGTTACAATATCTTTGTCAATGACAGGATTGCCGTCCGGTGTAAAATACGGCAGGAGCGGATTATTAAAAGAGCGGCTGCCAGAAAACAATTCCTCGGCAGCTTCAATATCACCTAACAGTCCAAGATTGAGAGCGGCAGGAATTGATCCCGGATGCGGCTTAAAATCCCTGTTTTGAATATGCGGTATTCCGCCTGATCGGTAAGACGCGACAAGTCTTCTTGCCTCGCCGGTGTCTCTTATAAAGGGAGCCGCCATCCAGGCAAGTTCAGGATCGGTTTCCAGCAAAAAAGGGAGCCGTCTTAAAACTAATTCAAGAAGATTTCTGTCGCTTTCCGCCACACTGGAAGACCGCAGATTTATGTTACGCGCATATTCCAAAAAAACGCGAAGCGGACGGCTGTCGCGCGGGAATCTGTCCATTGCGTTTAAAACAAGGCTTCTGAACTGCGCAAGAGACTGAGCATTGTTGTATCCCTGCACGAAACCGGACGCCATTCCGCGGAAAGCCAAAAGACGCAAGTAAACAATGTCGGCGTTTTTCTGCTCTGTTGTATTTCTAATTTGTTCAAGGCAGTCAAGCGCGTTTTGATAACTGCGCATGATAATTAATTGTTCTGTTTTAAAAAAAAGCGCATCGTTTCTGCTGTATGCTTCCCAGCGGTTAGTGTCTAGCGCTTTATCCAGATAATAAATAACAGCGGCAGGATTATTGGAACGTCCTGTCTGATTTAAAAGATAAACGGCGTGAAGAAAAGAAATGTCGGATGACACGCTGTCAAAATCCGAAGCGTGTACCAAGGCAATATGCGCTTCATACCAGTTTTTGTCATCAACAGCCTTCTGAATCCACTGAACATATCTTTGCGCAACCTTAAAATCATCTTTTAAGAAATGATAATCATCTTCCGGCTGCGCGTTTAAACCAGATAAAACAACAACGAATAAAACACACCACAAAGGCGAATAATGAGCGCGAAAAGAAAAAATATTTTTAATTATCCCTTGCGCACGGGAACCTTCGCTGCAAAATGCTGCTTTGTGAGGTTTTTCAGCAGAATTCATTAGACCTCCTCTCTGGAAGGTAAACCGATAATTTGGCGGACTTCTTCATCAATTAAAGTTTCGCGTTCCAAAAGAGCGTCCGCCAGTTTTTCCAAATCACTCCTTCGGCTTGTGATTATCTCTTCGGCGTTTTTTCTGGAACGATCCAGTATTTCCTTAACTGCCCTGTCTATGCGCAAAGCTGTGTCTTCCGAATAATCTTTGTGACGGGCAATTTCTTTACCGAGGAATATCGGCTCGTCTTCCTGCCCATAGGCGATTGGACCAATGTCATCCGCCATGCCCCATTCGCAGACCATGTTACGCGCCATTTCTGTCGCCTGCTGAAGATCGTTCTTTGTGCCGGTTGTTGTTTCTTCGTAAAAAAGTTTTTCGGCAAGCCAGCCGCCGTAACAAATAGCGATGCGGTCTTCTATCCAGCCTTTTGCCCTGCTGTAACTGTCTTCTTCTGGAAGGGATAAAGCCATACCAAGAGCGCGTCCGTGCGGAACAATCGTAACCTTATGAAGCGGATCAGCGTTCTTTAAAAAATAATGCAGTATCGCGTGTCCCGCTTCGTGAACCGCAGTCATGCGACGCTCCTTGTCGGAGACAACTAGAGTTTTGCGGGCGACTCCCATCAATACCTTGTCTCTTGCTTCCTCAAAGTCGGACATTAAAACTTCCGGTCTGTCTTTGCGCGCGGCAAAAAGCGCGGCTTCGTTTACAAGGTTTGCGATATCCGCGCCGCTCATTCCGGGCGTAGCCCTTGCGATACGCGCAATATCTATTTCCTTATCTAAAGGAATTTTCCCCGAGTGAATCCGCAATATCGCCTCACGTTCCTTGATATCAGGCATTGCGATTACAACCTGCCTGTCAAAACGCCCCGGACGCAGGAGAGCCGGATCCAAAACATCCGGACGGTTAGTTGCGGCTAATATAATTACTCCGTCTTTTGAATCAAAGCCGTCCATTTCAACTAACAGCTGATTTAAAGTCTGCTCGCGCTCGTCATGACCTCCGCCGTAGCCCGCGCCCCTCGTGCGTCCTACAGCGTCAAGCTCATCAATAAAAATTATGCAAGGCGCGCTTTTTCGCCCTTGATCAAAAAGGTCTCTTACGCGGCTTGCTCCGACTCCGACAAACATTTCAACAAAGTCGCTTCCTGACATGTGAAAAAAAGCGACGCCTGCTTCGCCTGCGACAGAACGCGCCATTAAGGTTTTTCCTGTTCCGGGCATTCCGACAAGAAGCACGCCTTTAGGAATCCGCGCACCCATCTTTGTAAATTTCTGAGGATTCTTTAAAAACTCAACGACCTCTTCAAGCTCGAACTTCGCGTCTTTCTGCCCTGCGACATCGGCGAAGCTTACCTTTTTGCCTTCGTTATGATAACGTTTGGCTTTGCTTTTACCAAACGAAAAATTCTTCATGCCCGCGCCCTGCATGTTCCTGAATATCAGCATAATAATCGTAAAACCGATAATCCACGGAAGAATATCCAAAAAAAGCTTCATCGGCGAAATTTTCGCAGGTTCGCTTTTTATTTTGATATTTCTCTCATTTAAGCCGGAAATCAAATTTGGATCATTAGGCTGAGGAATGCGCGTTTTAAACGCAGGAACGGTGTTTGCGTTTGAACCTTTCATATAAATATCAACAACTCTGTCGTCATAAATGGTTACAGAGTCAATCTGATTTTCACTTACAAAACGCAAAAACTCGGAATATGTTATATTCACTACAGTATTGGATTCGCCCCGGAAAAAAAAGAGAATAAAAATGCCTGTTATCACAATAAAAAAAACAAGCGTAAAACCGGCAGGGCGCTTCGGCTGAGACTGACCGCGATCAGGTATTTTATCATTAGGATTAAACATTAGCACCCCCGGTTAGTCATTTAACCACAGATTAATTGACCAAACAATATTCATTATTGTTACATATGGAAATTTTACGAGTTTTTTTATTATTAATCAAGGTTATTGCTTCACGCTTTAATCAATCTGGAAACCCCGCATTCAAAAAAATCCTTACGCATACGGGTTATCAGTATCTCTCCCTTTTCCCTTTTAATCCTCACAGATCCAAGGTCGGCGGATTTTAATTCTCCTGCGCAAAAACGCCTAATTACAGAGCGTTTAATTGAACTATTCTGATATTTATCCTGAGACCGCGAACAAGAAAATTTGTTTATGCCGATAAAAAGCGCTTCTTCTCGAATAATTTGCGGCTGCAAAAAAAAGTTTTCCTCATTTGTAGAAATAGAAAGAGGTGTTAAAGTCTCCAAATTTATAGTTTCCCAAATAATGCGCAATTGAGCTTCATTAACAATAAAATCCGCGGCAAGCGACTGAGTTTCTGCCAAAGAAGCAGCGCCTGTTTTCCATGACGGAAAAGACTCATTTAAAAGCGGCACGAGCCGCCGCCGAATCCTGTTACGCAAAAACTTTTCATCAGCGTTGGAAGAATCCTCCCGCCAGAAAATATTTTTCGCATTCAAATAATCAATTACATCAATTCTGCCCGCAGCAAGCAACGGACGGCAAATCCGCTTTACATTAATTCCGCACTGCCCGCCGTAAACTTCTGCCTCCGCGTTTTCCCTCATCGCAGCAAGCCCTGCAGGACCGGCTCCGCGAAGGATACGCATAAGCGTTGTTTCAAGAAGATCGTCTTTGGTGTGAGCGAGCAAAATGACCGTATTTTTACCTAACGCGGCGGCTGATTTAAAAAGCGCTTTATGCCTGAAATAGCGGGCGGCAGCTTCGATACCAATGCCTTTACTCCGGGCAAGAGACGCTATCTTTCCCTGCCTGATATTTTTAACGCGGAAGTCGATCCCGTTTCTTTCGCAAAAATCGCGGACAAAATCAGCGTCTCCGCGGCTTTCCTCCGCCGGACGAATACCGTGTTCAACATGGAAAACAACTATTTTATAATTGAAGTCAGGTTGTTCCGACAAAGCGCGGAGAGAAACAAGCATTGCCATCGAGTCTGCGCCGCCAGAAACAGCTGCGAGGAATATTGTCTCCTTTGAATAATTTTTTAAAACTGACAGGATTTTATTTTCAAACCGCGAAATTAAATCTGCTGAATGAAGAGTCTGAAGCGGAGAGCGGGTTATTGTTTGAAGATTTTGCGTGGTTTTATCACGCATTGATTACTAACCTCGCTCTTTAACTACACTATCACTTCTTATCAGCAGGTTTCTTGTCTCCGGCGGCTGGTTTTTTATCGCCTGCCGCGGCTGTCGGAGCGGCTGCGGTTCCTGCGGCAGGAGCAGCGCCTGGCGCGGCGGCATCAGCGGTTACGGCTGCTGTAGCTTCAGCTTTGGCGAACTTGACAAGAGCTACAGTTTGATCCGGATTGGAAAGGAGCCTGACGCCTTCACCAAGAGCGATATCACGAACATGCAGTGACTGGTTCGCTTTGAGACCGGAAATATCGATCTCAATTCTTTCGGGAAGATCCTTGGGAAGACATTCAATTTCGATTTCGTGCAGCGGAGTTTCGAGCATACCGCCTTCGCGTACGCCGATTGGGTTTCCGTTCAGAACAAGCGAAACTTTCGCGCGCAGAGCGACTCCGCTTTCAACCTCATAAAAATCTATATGCAGAATATTGCCGTCTATAATATTTCTTTGAGCGGCTTTAACAAACGCTTCATAGGTCTTGCCTTCGACATCAACCTTAACGATGGTACTTTCAGAGATACCTTTTGTGCCTTTTACAAATTCTGATGAATCCAGATCGATGGAAACAGATTTTCCCGATCTTCCGTAAATTACCGCAGGAATCCTGCCACTGCGTCTGATTCTTCGTGACTCGGCTGAACCGAAATTCTGGCGATTTTTAGCCTGTAAAACAACCTTGCTCATATATTTTCCTTAATTAAAAAATTCTGGGACGACAGGATTCGAACCTGTGAATACCGGCTCCAAAGACCGGTGGCTTACCACTTGCCGACATCCCATAATCAGTAAGAGAATATCAAATTATATAGATTTAATCAAGTGGGAAAGGGGATTACAAATTACTAATGACTAATGCTGAATATGTAATGAATAATTACTTTTCATTACACATCCGTCTCACATTAGTCATTAGCCAGTCGTTAATCCTGATCCTCCGCTGTGGCTTCCATTACATCGCCGGAATCGTATTTATCTAAAATACGTTTTTGCAACTCCGCTCTAAATTCAGGATGAATAGGATGAGCAACATCCTTGTATTCACCCGCGCGGGTTTTCCGGCTGGGCATGGCGATAAAAACTCCGGTCTTACCCTCAATGATCTTTATATTGTGAACTACAAAGCAATCGTCAAAAGTCACTGTTACATAGGCCTTCGGCTTACCGCCGCCTGTTACCTTACGGACCCTGATATCTGTAATTTCCATAGCTCCTCTCCTTTGAGTCCTGTTTTTGTTAAACTTAATACAACCCAAAAGGGAGTTTTTAAGTATTAAGCCCGACTGTTTTACATTATAATATTCATCTGTCACGAAAGCAAGCGAAATAGTTTCTTTTTTAAAGGGTATTTCTAACGATTTTCGTATAAATTATAGGTTTTATATATATAATACGCTCACAATGAGAGAAAAAGTGATTCCAATCTTTTTTTTTCTGCATTGATAAAAGGCTCTTCTATAACTTACACTTATCAACCGTGGAAGAAGATTTTGTCTTCAAGCCAAGCGCTTTCAAACATGAAGTAACCGAGGCTGATATCCATAATGCTTTTCAGAGGCGATTATTTGATCATATAGAAACCAGAAATTAATTCGCCATACAAAACGATCACTTTACCGGGCAAAAAACTGAAAACTCCCATTTCCCGCGCATTACATCCGCCGCATTTTTCGCCTGCTCTTCATCATTAAAAACTCCAAAACAGGTAGAACCTGCCCCGGAAAGATTGGCATAAACTGCGCCTTGTCCGCGCAGCTGGGAGATTATTTCCATATACTTTGACTTTTCCTGTTCTTTAAAAACTGGTAAAAAATCGTTAAAGAATGAGATATGAGGAGTGTTAAATGAAAAATTTTTTAAGGAGCCGGTGTCTATTCCTAATCCATCACTTTTAATTCCCGGTTTTCTTTGCTCATCAAGAAGGCGAAAAGCTGCGGCAGTTTCACTTTGGAAGCCAGGGTTTACAAGAGTTAAAAACATCTGCTGCGCTTCAACCGGTTTAATGATTTCGCCGCGGCCTGTTACCCATGCGGCGGCTGTTTCATGTATAAAGAAGGGAACATCGCTGCCAAGCCTGGCTGCCGCCTCCAAAAGCGCATCGCGGTTTAAGGGACAGCCGGCTATTTTATTTAAAGCCGACAGCGCGGAGGCGGCATCCGAAGAGCCGCCTCCCAGCCCTCCTCCGACAGGAATCTTTTTATCAACGCTAATCTTCACCCCTTTATGAAAACCGGTTAATTTCCGGAATAATTCAGCTGCCTTAAAAATAATATTATCTTTTTTATCGATCTTCCCATTTTTAAAAGTCTTAATTCCAAATTCTCCATTCATGACAACATCTGTAATTCCGTCATAATCCGGTTGAAAATGCAAAAAGTCGCCGAAATTTACCCTTAAAAACAGACTTTCCAGGTTATGAAAACCATCCTGCCTCCTGTCCATAACAGCCAGATGGAGATTTACTTTTGCGGGGGCAAAAACTGTCATTTTTTCAAAAACACAGGACATAAATAAATATTATCATATTTGAGCTTTTTTCATAACTCGGTTAGTTCTGAAAAAGAACCGCGAATAAGTTTTTTTAAAATTTTCAAAAACCAGTTGACAAATGAATATGTCCTCCCTTATGTTTCTAGAGAGAGGTTTTTTGCCTTCTCTACTCAGTTTAGATTCAAGGAAAATACCAATTACAAGGGAGAACATTATGGTTCTGAACGGAGCTATGGAAACAGAACATGAGGAGCTGACGCTGATACCTGTGGAAAATACAGAGTACGAAAATGACGACTGCCCTCCGGCTTTCTTCTTCAGCGATGATGATGACATCGACGATGAAGATGATGATTTTGACGATGATGACGACTTCGAAGAAGACGACATCGAAGAAGACGAAGATGATGAAGATGACGACGATTATGATGACGACGAAGAAGAAGACTTCGATGACGACGAAGAAGACTTCGATGAAGACGAAGAAGACTGGGACGACGAAGAGTAAGTAAATTCGAAACATTGTTTACACGGAAATCCGTGTTAATCATTCTTTGGAATAGAATGCCAGAGTCTTTCCAGATCGTAAAATTCGCGGGCGGCAGAGGTCATTAAATGGATGATTATCGATCCAAGATCTATCAGCCGCCATTCATCATCATTGTCTTTACGGGAACAGCCGATTATATCCAATTCATTTTCGCAGCAAAAATCCTTGATGTGCCGCTCAAGACCGTCCATGTGCGTTCTGCTTGTTACTGTAACGATTATAAAAAAGTCAGTCCAGTTATTTATGCCGCGGAGATCAAGAACAGACACATCCTGTCCTTTGTGTTCCTGTAAAAGGGTTCCAATATTGTTTCCTATTTTTTGATGATCAGTTTCTGATAACATATCTTCCGTCAAAGTCCCTTCCTATAATTAATGTAATATCCGCCCTGTATTCAAATTCCTGACTCAGGATGCTTTCTTCAAGTTCATTCAGGGTTATGGTTTCATCGAGTATATTATTACAGCGGATAACATCAGAGAATTCCCTTACCATATTTCCGTCTCCCGAATAATGTATTATAAGCGTTTTATCATAATTATTCCGGTCTGCGTTTTTAACGGAAATAACATCATAACCGAAACTCCGCAGCATTTCCGATGTTCTTCCGGCAAGACCATTAACCTCTGTCCCGTTTAATACTTCAATCGTTAAACCGCGTTCAATTAAGTGATCTTCGATATCACGGGTAAGGCTTCCCATGGTCTGCTGAACAATATCTTTAATCAGATTCCCGTCCCAGTGCGGAATGATCAGCTTTTGCCCGGAAACTTCGCGCAGATTTCCGCCGACCGATTGAATAAAAGTCCGTTCGGTATCAATATTAACAAACTCTTTAAACAGACGCATCAACGCGCGCTGATTCATGTTTGTTTTAAATAATGAATGATACAATTTCGCGACCGAAGGATTGCTGAAAATCTCATTCATCTGTATCTGCCGGTTAAAGAAACTTAAAAAGAAACGCTGTCTGCGGAACACTTCCATTTCGCTGTCTTCATCGGGCAGGCTGTAAACAGCGTACATGCTTGCCTTATCGCCGTCCAGAACTGTCATGCCTGACGGAAATAAAATAATGCTGCCGCCGTCATTATGAAATACCGGCGACGGAATAAAAATTTCCACTCCTTCCAGGAGGTCAACGGCAGAAACAAGATTTTCTTTTGTAACTACAATGGAAAAGTTTATATCTACGCCCAAAAGTTTTTGCACTTCATTTTGATAAGCGCCTATCCTGTTCGGCTCGTAGACTCTGTCTATGCGATCGACGCGGTTAATCTTCGCAAGCAATAGACCAAGATTGCCGGGAATATCAAAAATTGCGGCGCGTTTTGTAACGGGATAGTACATTAAAACATAAGCGCTTACGGGAGTTTTCTCATCTTCTATTATATATAAAATATTTATTACCCGGTTTAATGAAATGGCGTCTTCTACAGGATTGCTGCGGAATGTAATTATAAAAAAAGCGATTCCCAAAACAAGCAAAACAATAATTAAAACAAGCAGTAAAAAAGAAGGATCGCCCTTAATAATTTTCAATTTGCCCTTTCCTTTATCCTATCCAGAAGTTTTAATGTATCTTCAGATAAATCCAGTTCTTTTGCCTTCAGCTTAACAATCGTTTTTTCCAGCACCGCGTAAAGAATAGTGTCCAAATCATTTTCCATGCACATTTTTCTGACGCAAGGATCGATATGCCTTGAGTATTCGGTTTTATCGGCAATGTAAATGACTTTCGCCAGAGGTCCCATGTTTTCGCGTCCGGATGTATGAAAAGCCACAGCTTCAAGCACATCTTTATTATGTATGCAGAAACGTTCTCTTAGCAATACCGCCGCGGCCTTTCCGTGAAGAAGATTCGGTTTATCTTTTTCCAAAGCGGAAATTTCCTGCCCGTCGGATTTAACAATTTTTATCAGCTGTTTGTTGTCAATTTGTTTTGCTAAATCATGAGAAATGCCGGCAAGGTAACCGGCAAGCGGATCAAGACCGAAACGGCGGCACATATCGCATGCCAGAATCGCTGTATTCCTTGAATGTAAAAAACGTTCATGCCCCAGAGTCTCGCGCGCCGACGCTTCTATCCGCTGGATTATGGATTGATTGCAGTTCTCGCTTATTTGTGTATTTTTATAACCGTAAAGCTGCCTGTCTTCTATTATTCCTTTTGTCCCGGACGGAACAAGAGCGCGCCAGTTGCTTCCTTCGCTTATCTTCTGCCTTATCATCTGCGAAGAAATATTCATGACGTCATTTTTAACGGTAATATGCGGAAACGAATGTTTTTTTGAAGATGAATTGATCCTGCATGCTATCGCAATTTCAGCTAACTGAAGTATCCTTTCGCTTTCGCGCCACTTAAAAAAATCAGGAGCAAGGTCGTCTCCGATAATAAGGACAGGTTTACTGACAGGCATATAACGCTCAATAATATCTTCCAGCGTGTTTATGGTGTAAGAAATGCCTTCCCTTTTAATTTCGCAGTTATCTATCGCATAACGGCTGTCGCCCGCGATTGCCGCCGCGATCATGTCAATTCTGTCATTCGCGCTGCATTCTATGGCGGCGTCAGGTTTAAATGGAGAGCAGTAAGCGGGAATAAAAATTATCCTGTCAAGTTTTAAGGCTGATAAAACCGTATCCGCCAGATAAAGATGCCCGTTGTGAAAAGGATTAAAACTTCCGCCCAAAATACCGAGTTTCATAATTGTTCCTCATCTTCAAAATTNTCATCTGTCTCTTCCAAACAGCTTTCCGGAATAAAATTATCATCTTCCGCGGACGTTAAACGCAGTAAGGCGTTGGACAATTCTTTTATGCCGCTGTTTGAAAAAACCGAGATGCTTAAAATTTCTTCATTTGGATATTTTGATATAATTTCCGCCAGCCTGCCTTCGGTCTCCGGAAGATCGGTTTTTGTGCCGACAAGAAGGCGTTTTTTACTTGTTAGTCCGGATGAAAAAGAGCCCAGCTCATTTAGTAAAATATCAAAGGCATCAAGATAATTATCGCCGGAAAGATCGATAAGAAAAGCGAGCGCCGCTGTTCTGGAAACATGTTTTAAAAAGCGGAATCCAAGCCCTGCCCCGTGCGAGGCTCCTTCGATAAGACCCGGAATGTCGGCGATTATTATATCTTTTTCTCCGGCTGTTAAGACTCCAAGATTTGGAATTTTTGTAGTGAACGGATAGGCGGCTGTTTTCGCTCTTGCGTTTGTAAAACAATTAAGGAGGCTGGATTTGCCTGCATTGGGAAAACCGACAAGCCCGATATCGGCAATTATCCTTAGTTCAACTTTTAATTTTAGAGTGAGACCCGGTTTTCCAGGCAGCGCTTTTCTGGGCGCCTGATTCACGGAAGATTTAAAATGAATATTGCCCCAGCCTCCGTTGCCGCCCTTTAAAAAAACAAAGTCATCCTGATTGCACGAGAAATCGCGTATAATTTCGTCTGTCACGATATCTCGTATCAGGGAGCCGGGCGGCAGGGGTATAATTACATCCCCGCCGTTTTGTCCGTAACGCGCCGCATTTCCGCCGTCTCTGCCGTTTTCCGCTTTAAAGATGTGTTTATACCGAAGATGGGCAAGAGTGCGCAAATTGCGCCTGACAGTGAAGACTACATCACCTCCCCTGCCGCCGTCTCCGCCGGAAGGACCGCCGCGCGGAATATATTTTTCCCGCCGGAAAGCCGCGCAGCCATTGCCGCCGCTTCCCGAGGAAACCTGAATTATCGCTTCATCAGCAAACCGTTCCATAATAAGTAGATATGATTATATACAAAAGTTAATAAACATGAAACACAGGTTATTCCTATCCAGCCGAAGCCAGCAGCTTCGCGGCGTACATTCATCCTGTTATACGCTGATTTTTTGACCCAAGCTTAAAACGCTTTTTGTCATTTTTATCCCAAAGCAGCCCATGCCCTCAACCTGACAGCGCCATCGGCAGTAAGTCTATTTTTAGAGTAATTAAGGTGAATAGTACTCTTTGCAAAAATTNCCGAATTCTTTCATGTCTTTAAAAGCTGATACAGTGGAAAGCACAACGCTGGCGATAGGTATTGCCTTGGATCCCGCGGACTTTACAATCTGTTTTAACGCATCTGTTTTCAATTTTGCCGGTAAACGCTTAAGCAATGCTGTTTTTAAGACATCTCCTTTTGTTTTCAATTTATCATATATTTTCGTTCTTTTGAAATCTGCCTTAATTAATTCTCCTGCTTTATCCTTGGCTTCTCCCTCAACTTCACTTTGCACTCCGCTTAAAGCCTCTTTAAAAAAAGTCTTTCCAAGAAAAAGTATGTATAAATCAAGTTTTAATTCACTTCCTGACGGCGACAGCCCATAAACATTCGCAATGGTATATGCCAGCTTTGCCTTGGAATGATATGTCTTAACTATATTAACCGCAGACGCAGGTATGGCGAAACTGCCGGTAAATCCAATTAAACCATTTAACAAGCCATGCCATTGGGATTTATTATGTATTATACCATCAGCAATTTCATTGTTGAAACCAGGAGATTTAGCTTTTTGTTCAGCAGCAGCAATAGACTTCCTAATATCTACACATAATGTGGAGTTGTGAAAATTAGCGTCCACTACACCGTGTTTATCTTTCCAATCTTTCTGAGCAGCTTGCATAAGCTCTTTTTGCACGTTGACTTCCAATGCTTTCGTTTTTTTAACCCACTCAGTAATATCTTTCATTGATAGTTTGGTCAATTCTGCCATCAGCGAATCCAAAAATTTTTCGGTG
>JGI24694J35173_10002396_pt1 | contig 15250 bp, 17 predicted proteins | sample TergutCo191P1_FD_35173 | JGI IMG/M metagenome (IMG submission 35173) | reverse complement strand
AAAACGCCTTTCGCACGTATTTGGGCGATTATGTCTCAACCGAAGACGGCACAGGCATAGTGCATACAGCGCCGGGTTTCGGCGAGGACGACGCGCGGCTTTTGAAAGGTTCAGGCGTTCCAACCGTGTGCCCGATTGATGCCGAATGCCGCTTCACTTCCGAAGTGCCCGATTATGAAGGGCTTTTTGTAAAGGATGCCGACAAAGCCATAATTGAGCATCTTAAAAAATCAGACGGCAAGCTTGTTAAGCGTGACCAGATTCTCCATGCCTACCCGCACTGCTGGAGGTGTGAAAGCCCGCTTATTTACCGCGCGGTGGGTTCCTGGTTTGTCCATGTGGAAAAAATCAAGCAGGATATGCTTGATGCCAACAGCCGGATTCACTGGGTTCCTGAACACATAAAAACCGGGCGCTTTGGCAAGTGGCTTGAAGGCGCGCGGGATTGGGCTGTCAGCCGCAACCGCTACTGGGGCAATCCCCTGCCGATTTGGAAGTGCGAAGACTGCGGAAAAGTGCTCTGCGTCGGAAGCCGCGATGAACTTAAGTCTTATTCAGGGGTTTTTCCTGAAGACCTTCACAAGCAGTTTGTCGATAACATTACCATTCCCTGCGCAACAACAGACGGCTGCTCAGGAACTATGCGCCGCATCAGCGAGGTTCTTGACTGCTGGTTTGAATCAGGCGCAATGACCTACGCACAAAACCACTACCCTTTTAAGAACAAGGAGTTTTTTGAAAACCATTTCCCCGCGGACTTTATAAGTGAAAGTCTTGATCAAACGCGGGGCTGGTTTTACACACTCACCGTTCTTGCCGCGGCGCTCTTTAAGCGGCCTGCTTTCAAAAACTGCATCGTTTCAGGAATCGTGCTTGCAAGCGACGGCAGGAAAATGAGTAAAAGCCTAAGAAATTACACGGATCCCGTTGACGTGATTAACTCCTTCGGGGCGGATGCGGTGCGGCTTTTTCTTGTGCATTCTTCTCTTATAAAGGCTGACGATCTGCGTTTTAGTGATGACGGGGTAAAAGAAGTGCTTAAAAGCATAATATTGCCCCTGTGGAACGCTTACAGCTTTTTTGTCACTTACGCAAACATCGATAAAATTAAACCGTCAGGCCCACCTGAATCTCCTTCCAATCCGCTTGATAAATGGATACTCTCGGAGGCGGAAAACCTCGTGGAGCAGACAATTGCGGCTCTTGACAATTACGATCTCGCCAAAGCCGTTGATCCCATACTTGCCTTTATCGACCTTTTGAATAACTGGTACATCCGCCGCTCCAGAAGGCGTTTCTGGAAAAGTTCCGTTGAAGGTGCTACGGACTCTGACAAAACTGAAGCCTACCAAACTCTTTACAGCGTTCTTAAAACGCTTATTACTGTTGCCTGCCCGTTCATGCCGTTCACCACTGAGGCCATCTGGCAGAACCTGCGCACAGAAGGCGACCCGGAATCTATACATTTGGCGGACTTCCCAAAGCCTTATACCAAGTACCGCAACAAGGATTTAGAGTTCAGAATGGCGGCAGTTCAGCGCGCGGTTGCTGTTGGCAGGGCGCTGCGTTCGCAGTACAACATCAAAATCCGCCAGCCGCTTAAATCTGTGGAACTGGTAACGCGAAAGACCGAAGAAAAAAACGTGCTCCTCGAAATGGAAGATATAATACGCGAGGAGCTAAACGTCAAAAACGTGATCTTNAGGGACAANGANGAAAATCTCGTTGAGTATGAGGCAAAGGCAAACTTCCGCGTTATGGGCAAGGAACTTGGAAAAGACATGAAGGCGGCATCGGATAAAATTGCCGCATTAAGCCACGATGAAATCCGAAGCATAATCGAAGGAGCGACACTTTCGCTTGACATAGAATCATGCAACGAAAGCGGCTGGAGAACTGTGGACGTTACCGCGGAAAAACTTGACATACGGCGCATTGAAAAAGCCAATTTGAAAGTGCAAAACTCAGGCACGTTGACTGTCGGGCTTGACACGGAGATAACAGAAGAGCTTTCAAAAGAGGGCGATGTACGCGATTTGGTGCGCGGTGTGCAAAACGTGCGCAAAGAATCAGGTCTTGAAGTGACTGACCGCATATCGCTTACCATTNGCGGATCGCCAAAGCTGAAATCGGCATGGGAAGCCTTTGCCGATTACGTTGCCAGCGAAACGCTTGCGTCCAAAGTTGCGTGGAGCGAAGCCGATCTTAATGCCGTAGACGGAACATCGTGCATAGAAGCCGGAGACGAAACATGGCAGGTAAAAATTGAAAAAGTTTAAGCGATTTGAACGATTAAAAAAAATACTGTTTTCGCTTTTTTTAAGCGCGGTGTTTTTCGCCTCCTGTGCAACCGCCCCGCGGCTTCCTGCCCCGATTGCCGATGATGTGCCACAGGTGTTTTCGCTGATGCCCGCAGGCGGAAGCCTTTACCTGTGGGCGGATATTACGGCAGGACGACCGCTTCTGGATGCGCTTTACATTGGTGGTTTCAGCGCCAGTGATGCGGCGATGGTGATTGACCGCACAGACGAAGCGGCGGCGGTTTTTTTTGGCGAGAGCGAAGAAAGACGTTTTTTCATCGCGGCAATGGGAAGGTATCCGCGCCACAGGGCAAATTACGCCTTTGCGTTTTCGCGCGCATGGAGGCGCCAGCGGAGCTCTTACGGGGGAACGTTTTGGACTGACCGCAACGGCGAAATAGCCGTTTCTTTTGCGCGGCGTTTGGCGCTTGTTTCAAACATCGATCCGCTGGCTCAAATGGAAATTGCTACAATGCCTGAAGCGTTTACTCAGATTCGCGAAGGTTCAGCCCTTGCAGGCTGGCTCGTGAGCCCTTCGGATCATATCAACCGTATTATAGCCGGCATGGGTGTTCCTTTGCAGATACCCGCTGAAGAGTTGTTCTTTGCGGCAATTCGCTCTCCTACAGGCTGGACAGCGGACGGTTCCGATGTCGAAGTCCACGAGGCGCTGTGGGAACTAACATTCAAAGTTAGAACGCCTTCAGCTTTTCACGCTGGCTTACTGACAATGCTTTTCACCCAGGCAAGGCACCTTGTATTGCAAGCGGCAGCACACGCCGCTCAAATGTCTGTGGAAACTCAGGCTTTAAGCTTTCAAAATGCCGCGGTTATGCTTTTTTCCAACGTTCCGGAGCAAGACGGGGAATTTCTTACAATTCGCATAGATTCCTTAAGTGAGAACGACATATCTTTACTTTTTGCCTTGTTTTCGGTATATTCAAATTAATTGCAAGAGGCTGTACACGCCTAAATTCAGCGGAGAATATTATGCCGACTTACGAATATGAATGTAAAAGTTGCAGTCATACTTTTGATGCATTTCAAAGCATGGCTGATGAACCGTTAAAAACTTGCCCAAAATGCGGCAAGCAAATACGCCGCCTTATTAACGGCGGCACAGGCGTTATTTTTAAGGGCAGCGGTTTTTATGTGACTGACCGCGGCTCCAACCGGGCTTCCGTCGGCAAGACCGCAGACAAAACAACCGATAGCCCAAACACCGATGCTCCTTCAAGGGCAGCGGAAACAAAAACGGCTGAACCGGCAACAACGGAAACAAAAACCGCAAGCGCTGACAATACGGCTGTTGCCTCATCCGCAAAGCCGGAAGCTCCTGTCAAAGCGGCAGAATAGCGCAAACATACAGAAAAAAGAAAGGTTTAGGTGTTTGGAAAACGTAAAATCACAGAATTAGACCCGCTTTTTTTTTGCGAGAGCTGTAGCGCCGAAGTTGAACGGGAAGCCAAGAGCTGCCCTGAGTGCGGAAAAAACTTCGCTTCTGTCCGCTGCCCAACCTGCAATTTCATTGGTGAAGTGGATTCATTTAAGGGGGGCTGCCCCGCGTGCGGATATGTATCAGAAGATCAACCAAAGAAAAAACCCAAGGCAAAAAGACCCAAAGACGAGCCTTTACCGCTTTGGGTTTACGTTATAACTGTGGCAATTTTTTCAGGTATTTTAGCCGCGTTGTTTATCACAATCTTTTAAGTTTTTAGCGGGCAAGCGCACAGCACAAGCTCTTTCAGGCAGCTTGTACCCGTTCTGCGCTTCCGCTAGTATCTGAGCCTTTCAAGCATCTCGTTGACCGCAATATTCCGTATGCCTTGCCGCTGAAACTCTTCCAGCACCTCTATCGCCTCGCGCTTGTTGCCTTTTTTTTGGAAGCACTCTGAAAGCTCCATGTACAAACGGTAGTTTTTGGGATCCTGCTGGATGAGGCGCTTTAAAGACGTTGTGGATTCTTCAAAACGCCCCTGAACTTTGGCGACAACCGCCATGCCCAAAACAGCGTATGTGTCAAACTCAATGTCCAGCGCACGCTGGTANTAATCAACAGCCTTTTCAAGTTCACCAAGNGTTCGGTACGCGTCTCCCGCGCGGGTAAGTATCATTTTGTTGCGGGGATCCAACACCAAAATGCGGTTCCAGAACTCAAGTGACTTAGCTTGATCGTTTAAACCGCGATAGCAGTCGGCAAGCCCAAAAAGCGCGTACAGATTGCTTGAATCCCTGTCAAGCGCCATGTTAAAGTACTCGATGCCGCCGGCGAAGGTTTTCAGTTTCCGATGGCAGTTGCCAATGGATGTAAGCACCCGAATATCCACGCTGTTCCTGTTAAGCTCAAGCATCTTCGTCCAATAAGCCTGCGCTTCTTGGTATTCCTTAAAGTCATAATGCAGATGCCCAAGCCCGATTATGGCGTAAGCGTTTAACTCATCCATTCCCATTACCCGAAGATACACTTCTTTAGAGCGCTTGTAATCCCGCACCTTNCGATACGCNTCTGCCACACGNGTAAGAACCGTGATGTTTTTATTATCATAAAGCAGATACTGTTCCCAGATTCTAATTGCGTCATGGAATTTGTTAAGCGCTTTGTAGCAGTCGGCAAGCCCAAAAAGCGCGTAATTGTTTCCAGGATGATGCTCAAGGCAGCGCTGATAGTACGCCACAGCGTTCCTGAAATTGGCCTGTTTTCTGTACGCGTCCCCAACGCCTACAAGCGCGTAATTGTTGTGCTCGTCAATTTCCAGAATCTGGTTGAAACAGGCAATGGCATCTGACGTCCTGTTTTCCTTCAAAAGCTGGTAACCCGTTTTGGAGATGTTCGAGATGCGAAACTGCCCTTCGTCAGTCTGCTCGGTCGGCAGGACAGTTTGCACAGCGGTCTCGTTTTCCTGATTGTCGATGATGTTGCTTTTGTTGCTCAATGTAGTCAGCTCCCTTCGTTTCGAATCATGCTTTGAATGACGGCAGACAGCCGCGCGATGATAGGTTCAGCTTTTTTTCGATCGGGTGCTACCCAGTACATCCTTAGGGCGTCCAGGGGCCTTCCGTTCTGATTGTAATAATCGCCGACCCGAACAAGCCCATCCGTATAACCTGTGGACAGGAATATCCTTCGCGCGCCTTCTATGTCACCAGAATTAAAAAGAGTGTTCCCTTTCCGGTTGAGGACTGCTTTTTGCCCCCCGTCAAGAACCACCTTCGCCGCAGTTTTTATAAATGTGCCTTCCCCCTGCACCTTCTCAAAAACGCTTTTAAAATCCATCCCTTAATTCCTTACTTTTACACGATGGCAACAACAATATATATAAAATCTCTATTTTTGTCAAATTTAATCGCAACAAATTTTAAAAAAAATCACTGCCGATCGCCCGTATTCCCGCGTCTCTTTTAACGTAAGTTTTTCTCCAAAATCGCCGGGAACTTCACTTTTAGGGCAATGCAAAAGTATGCGCGTTTCCTCATTGACCAACACTGATGACGCGATAGACTTAAGTAAACCCTCTTTGTGGCGGTAAGGAAATGGCGGATCACAAAAGATGATGTCAAAATGCCGCTTTGCCCGTTTTACATAAAGCTCCGCCGGCATAAACCGGCATTGGATTCTCACAGGAGACATCTTTATATTATCCAAAATTGAGTATCNTTTCAATGGATCATTTTCAACAGCTTCGATGTAGGAAGCCCCGCGCGAGGCCGCTTCCAATGCAATAATGCCTGATCCTGAAAAGATGTCCAAAAACGAAACACCTTCGAGGTCTCCCAAAATTGCGAAAACCGATTCTCGCATTCTGTCCATAGCCGGACGTATTACGCCTTTGGAGAATTGGACCCTTCTGCCCTTTAGCGTCCCTCCGGTTATCCTCATTAAAACCTGCCCTTTGAGCCTTTTCCAAAAACTGAAGTTTTGGAAAAGCTGTCCTTTAAAATGCTTTTAAAAGCTCGTTTATCTCATCAGAACTTACTATTGGGCTTGCGCTCCTAGCGCCTGAAGATGAACTTAGTTTTCCAATCAATGNGTGGCGATCGGCGCTGTTTTTCCTGCACAAAGCGACTTTTTCACCTTCCGAAGGAAATCCGCGAATGGAAAAATTTCCGTCATTCTCAAGGAAATTATGCAAAATTCGGGAAAACTGCGCTTCAAAGTCCGAAAGCTGCTGTAAAAGCTCTTGCCTTTCAATGAGATGGCGGTTTTCCTCAAGGCACTCTAAAATGATACGCAAAAGGTGGTCAGTGAAGAAAATATCATCGAGCGTTTTCTCAAGGAAAAAATTAGGTTCCGCATCAAGTGTAATGATGTCCTCAATGATTCTCATCCTCATTGAAAGGATAAAGAGGCTGTCTTCAAAGTTGACTCGTTTATTCATAGTTACTCTCCTATCGACATTTTTTATCACATTCATTACGCAATTATACCTGATAATACCGGCACTTGTAAAATTACCAGCATATTTGTAAGGCGCTTGTAAAAATCCTGAAAATATTCTATGCTCACTTGCGAAACCTCTTTGCCCGTTCTTTTATGAACAGGCCGAAATTAACGTCCGTAGGGAGGACCCATGCGTAAGTACGAGCTGATGGTCATTTTTCCGCTGGAGGAAGACCAGCACAAGGCAGGTCGGGAGCAGTTGCTTTCCGACTTAGGAAACAACGCTGCTGAGATCGAGAAAACCGATGAAATCGGGGATCGCGACTTGGCGTATGAAGTCAAAAAGCGCACACGGGGAAAATATGTCCTTTTCACCTTAAAGGCAGACCCGTCCAAAATCACCGCTTTAGACAGGGTGTTCAAGCTGAACACAAATCTTTTAAAGTACCTTTTTGTAAACATCGACGAAAAGGAAAAAAAGGAAAAGGAAAGCAATGGCTGATATAAACCACGTTGTCCTTGTCGGCAGGCTTACACGCGACGCGGAATTGAAGTACACCACCTCAGGGCAGGCCGTGTGCAAGTTTTCCATCGCGATAAACCGCCGGCGCAAAAATGGCGATCAGTGGGAAGATGAGGCAAACTTTTTTGATGTAGTTCTTTGGGGAAAACAGGGCGAGGCTCTTAACCAGTACCTATTGAAGGGAAAACAGATTGGCGTTGACGGTGAGTTGCGCCAGGACAGATGGCAGCAGGACGGGCAAAACCGTTCCCGCATAGAAATAGTCGCAAACAACATCCAGCTTTTGGGCGGCGGCGGACAGGGAAACCAGGGGTCAAACGGCTCTTCAGGGGGAGGTTCGTACGGCAGCCGCGACGGGGGCGGACGGAACTCTGACTCAGGTTTCGCTCCTCCTCCGGCAAGGGATGACAGTTTTACCGACGATATTCCATTTTAACATTTACAGGGGTAACAATATGTCTGATGAAAGAAACAACGAAAACGGTGAACGCACCACTGGTGAGCGCGGCGGCGAACGCTTTGTTCGGAATGACCGTGAACGTGGAGAACGCGGCGGTATGGATATTCAAATGGACGGGCGCGATGGCGATGATAGGCGCGGCGGCAAGGGCAAAGTCTTTTTTAAGAAAAAAGTCTGCAAGTTTTGCATCCAAAAACTGAAAAACGACTACAAAGACGCCGATACATTGCGCCGCTTTATCACTGAGCGCGGGAAGATCCTTCCCCGGCGCATTACCGGCACCTGCGCCAAGCACCAGCGTGATCTGGCGCTGTCCATAAAGCGGGCAAGGATGCTGGCGCTCCTGCCTTTTGTCGCCAACTAATATCACTTGGACGGCAATAAGTCCGAATTCTCCGGGGCAGCCGCATTTGAAAAAGCGGCGGCTTTCGGGGATGCCGGTGCGCAAAGGCGGCTTGTCAAAAAAAGGTTGCTTGTTGTCCTTATTGGGGCGGGTTTAAGTCTTTTTTTGTCAAGAAGCGGCGTACTTTCACTTTTTTTCCTTGTGCCGCTGGGTTTTGTGGCGTTCCGCTACGGCTTTCGTGTTGCGTGGTGTACTGTTGCTTCGGTAATTGCAGCAAATACGCTGGCTCTTGTCGGAGGCGCCCTTTCAATCGGCGTTCCTCTCCATACGCTTTTCTTCAACATGTTTTATTTTGCCGCTGTTACGAGTGTTTTCATGTGCATTTTAAAGCCGCCGCTTTTATTTTTGCATAAAACCCACCCTGTCCTGCGCCTTGTTGCAGGTTCGCTTGTGGTTTCGCTGTTGCTGATTGGAATGTTTCTACGTGCCGCAGCTTCACCCGGGTTTCTGGAGCAGTTTGCCTTGCTTGCCAATGCCGCACTTGAGCGGCAGGCATCCGGCGGGTATGATGTGGTGCAGCGGGCGCTTATGGCGGAGATACAGGCCGTAGATGTCTTGTTGTTTGCCCAAACAATAGTTTTACGCGGAGGAGCACTTGCCGCCGCTTCATTCCTGTTTTTCGCAAGCCGCCAGATGAGCATTTTATTCGCCCGTATCTTTTCAAGAAGCAGGGCTCCAAACTCGGGCGGTTTTACTCATCAGCGAGGAGACTTCAAAACCGCCCCGCAGATGATTTGGGTTTTCTCCGGAGCGCTTTTTTTGACGGTTTTGACCAATATGGCAGGGCGCCAATTGCCCCAGATAATCCTCTGGAACATTTTGGTGTTTTGCGCTATCCTGTATCTGGCTCAAGGGTTTGGAATTATACGGTTTTTCATTGCAAAGCCCGCTGTTACGCCGTTTCTGAAACTGCTTTTAAGCGTTTTGTTTGTCCTTCTGCTTTTAAGCCCGGGAATTAACGCGATGCTCCTTTCAGGCGTTGCCCTGCTTGGAATCGCTGAAAATTGGGTGCCTTTTAGGGTGCCAAAATCAAACAGGCCGCCTTCTACTCCGAAGGCGGGAGATGAATAATCCCAGGAAACCTGCCTGAAAATTTACAAGGAGCTTGGATTATGAAAGTTATTTTGAACAAGGATCTTGCCCCCCTCGGAGAAGAAGGGGATGTGAAGGATGTTGCCAAGGGATACGCCCGCAACTATCTTTTCCCGCGCGGTATAGCATTGCCGTTCAATGAAAGCACGGTGAGACTTTTTGAACATCGGCGCGAGGAAATTGAAGCGCGCAAAGCGCAAAAACGCGCCGATGCCGCAGGCGTTAAAGAAAAGCTTGAAAGCCTTAACATCGAGATTACCATGCCCGCAGGCGCAAACGGTAAACTTTACGGGGCGGTTACGAGCCAAACTGTGGCGGACGAACTTAGCAAACACGGACACCAGATCGAGCGCAAGCGCATAGAACTTGCATCCGGCGCGAATATCAAAACGGTGGGTAAATACAAAGTCACCATTAAGCTGTACGAAAGTGCCGCCGCTGAAATTACCATTAGCGTTCTTGGACAGGAAATAAAAACTGAACTGAAAAGCGCCACCAAAGTGCAAAAAAGGCGGCGGGATGAGCGGCAAGAGCAAAGTGCCGATAACAGCGGACAGGCACCTGAACAGGAAGCCGCCGCCGCTGAAACTGTTGCTGTAGCCGCTAGTGAAATGTCTGCCGAAACAGCGCCTTCTGCGGCTGATGAAGCGGGTGCTCCGGAAGCCGCTGCCACAGATGCGGATGCTTCAAGCGAGAACGAAAAAGAATAAGTAAGAGAGGCTTTTTTCAAAACTAGCCGAGTTTTGAAAAAAGCTCAAAAAAGGGCGCATTTCTAATTTGGTTTTGGAAATGCGCGTTTTAGTTTATCAGGGTGTAAATGGCTGAGGCTTCAGAAAAAAACAGAATTCCTCCTCACAGTGATGATGCTGAACGGGCGGTGATTGGCGCGATGTTGATCGATGAAAACGCCGTTTCCATTGCCCATCAATATCTGCGCCCTGATGATTTTTACTCCCCGCGCCACCGCAAGATATTTCAGGCTGTTCTTGACCTGTACAACAGCGGCGTTCAGCCTGATCTTTTAGCGCTGTCAAGTGAGCTTGAAAAAAAAGGCAAACTTGATGAATCAGGCGGCAACGATTACATTGCTTCGTTAACACATGCGGTTCCTTCAAGCGCCAACACCGAGTACTATGCCCAAATCGTGCAAGGTCACTCCCTGCGCCGCTCTCTGATTAAGATTTCAGGCGAAACCGGCACTCGCGCCTTTGACGAGACCACCGAGCCAAAGCATCTGCTTGAAGAAGCCCAACAGAAACTTTTCCTTATAAGCGACCCGCGCCGCGTTTTCCGCTACAAAAAGGCGGATAATTTGATAAAAGGCGTTGTAAATTACCTTGACGGGGTTTATAAAACAAAGGCTGAGTTCACAGGTGTTCCGTCAGGTTTTTATGCCCTTGATAAAATCACCTCGGGTTTTCAAGGATCAGAACTGATTATAATAGGTGCGCGCCCCGGCATGGGAAAAACCGCTATCGCGTTGAGCATGGCGGCAAATATTTCTCTGCGGCAAGGTGTACCGTCCGCCTTTTTCTCACTTGAAATGTCTGAACATTCGTTAATGCTGCGTCTTATTTCATCAGAGGCAAACATTGACTCCCAAAAATTGCGCACAGGCTTTTTCCAGCAGGCTGACTTTCAGCGTATTTTCTCTGCCGCCGATGTCGTTCACCAGGCTCCCTTTTTCATTGTTGATACGCCGAACATGACGATGCTGAACATTCAAGCGATGGCGCGAATGCTGCGTATTCAGGAAAAAGTGGAAATTATTTTTATCGACTACATTGGTCTTATCGCATCTGATAACAAGATGCTTCCGCGCTGGGAGCTGATTTCTGAAGTTTCGCGCTCGCTTAAAGGTCTTGCGCGGGAGCTGAACATCCCTATTGTTGCCCTTTCGCAGTTACGCCGCGATGCGGAGGAAAAAAAGCCCGGCCTTGCAGACATTAGGGAATCAGGTTCTATAGAGCAGGATGCGGACATGGTTATGTTTTTGCACCGCGACAGAGAGGTGGAAAAAAGCGTTGAGGAGCAGTCAAGTGAANTCGGGCAGAAAGTTCAGCTTATGGTTGCGAAAAACCGCAACGGTCCGGTCGGCACAATCGACTTAACGTTCCTGAAACATATTACAAAGTTCGTGCCGTTTGCAGACAGCTAAAAGATTGGGCGGATCATACTTTTTCATTTTTCAAAAATATGTTATGCTTTCGGGAATGCGTTTGACGTATGCGCAGGACTGAACTTTATTTTTTACGAGGTGCGTATGGCCTTCATGGACAAGTATGATTTTGAGAACTTGAAAAATGACGGAGAAAAACTGGTTTTTCAGGAGCTTGGTCGCCAGCTTGAGGCGCTGGAAGTCCCTGGCTGCTTGTGCAATGAATGTATTCTTGATATGGCAGCAATTTCCCTTAACTCGATAAAACCGCTTTATCAGGTTTCTCTTTTGGGTTCCTTATATACTTCCTCTACCATGGATAGATCGGAGTACGGTGAAAGCATCAAAGCCGCTGTTGCAAACGCCATTGAAAAAGTTATGGACAACCCAAACCATGATGTCAGAAGCGAGCCGGAAGACGACATCGAATAAAAAACCGGTTCTTTCCGGGCTTTGTTTGGAGGAACTTTTCGCGCTTCTAAGTGATTACCCGGCTTTTCGCGCCCGCCAAATTCACCGCTGGATATGTTCAGGGGTAAAATCATTTGAAGCGATGAATAATGTGCCGCTTTCGCTGCGCAAAGAACTAAGCGAAAAGTATGAGCTTTATCCGTTCACGCTTGTAACCAGCCAAAAAGATTCTGACGGAACTGAAAAAATAGGAATCGCCCTTGAAGACGGCAATGTAATAGAGGCTGTGTTGCTACAAGATGGGAAAGGCAGGCTGACAGCCTGCCTTTCCACTCAAGCCGGCTGTCCTGCCGCCTGCGTGTTTTGCAAAACAGGATCACTTGGCTTTAAGCGCAATCTTTGCGCCTCTGAAATTACAGGGCAATTTTTGCTTTTAAAATCTTACAGGGAGCAAAATACAAAAGAAAAAGAGATTTCCCACATTGTTATTATGGGGATGGGCGAACCGCTTTTAAACCTTGAAGAACTGCGAAAAGCGCTTTTGTTTTTTTCTGAAAGCGAAGGGCTTAATATCTCAAAGCGCCGCATAACCATTTCTACCTGCGGTATAGAAAAAGGCATTATTGACTTGACCGAAAACGGTCCTGATGTGCGCCTTGCCTTATCACTTACAACGGCAATTGAGGAACTAAGGGGGCGACTTATGCCGCTCACAAAAGGGAGTTCCCTGTCTTCCATCAGGCAGGCGCTGATTTACTATCAGCAAAAACGCAAGCGCCGCCTTACACTGGAAGTGGTTTTACTGAAAGGCATAAACACAAGCCAACGCGACGCGGAGGCAATTGCAAAGTTTATAAAAACTGAACCGGAACTTGACGCAGTGGTAAACTTAATCCCTTGGAATTCCGTAGACGGCTTAATGTTTGAAGAACGCCCGTTGTGTGCGCCTTCAGCAAAAGAACTTGCGCTTTTTGCAGAAGCGCTTGAGAGCCTGCATATTACTGTTACAAGGCGCTTCAAAAAGGGAACGCAAATTTCCGGCGCGTGCGGGCAGCTTGGGGTGGTAGTTTAGCCTGTAAGCAGTGAAAGAATGACCTGGGAAAAACCAATGAGCGCGCCCAAAACAGCACCGAAAAAGTTAATCCATTTTAATTGTCCTGCCATTACGCCAAGCACTATTTTTTCCACTTTTATCATGTCAAGTGAATTTATGCGGTCGCTGACAAGCGCTTTTATGTTGACAGAGGCAAGAGCGTGTTCGATGTTATCGTTAAGAGTTTTCTGTGTTTTGTGCGCCAAAAATGAGTCTGTTTCGTCTTTTTTGGCGTTTGACATGGAAAGAAACTCCCTAAGCGTAATGCCAGGATACTTTTTGACAATATTTTCCAGAGACTGCTTGTAAAGGGAAGCCTCACCCGGATGGGATTTTTTTATTTCGCTGAAAATGGAGCTTTTTATTATGTCCCGCGCAGCAGGAATAAAAATTGAACTTACATCACGCGCGCGGGATTTGAGCCAAAGCGAGAACGGATCATCGCTTGAACGGGAGGAAGGCATTTTTTTTGCCGCCCATTCTTTTATAACCTCTTCCAAAAACGAATTAAAAACTTCAGAGTTTACGAAGTCTTTCAGCAATCCGCTTACCGGCAAGGTGCTTCTGTCTTCAGAAAGCCAATAGGAAAGCGGGCGGGAAACAAGCGTATCTGTATATGCGCTTATCGCCGTTTGAATGTTTTCGCGGACTTCAGGTTTTGCAAGCCTTTCCCGTAAAACACCTGCGGTAAGCAGCTCGCGCTCAACCATGTCGCCTATGTTTTCAGCAAGCTTACCGCGCTCTTTGGGCAGAATACCGGGAGTAAACGGCAAGTGGATGCCGAAAATGTGCACCGCTTGCAAGGGGCGGAAAAGCATTTTAATTGCGACAAGATTTGTTACATACCCTATAAATGCCCCGATGAGTGGGGGGAGTATCCAGAATAAGGGCGATGTCATTGCCCTATGGCTCTTGAAGCGGTAAGCGCCCTTGATTCCCTGTCGAACACTTGAAGGTTGGACTCCAAAAGCCAACCGCTAAAAGGCNCGGCTGGGGGTTCCGCACTTGTTTGGGCAAACACCCACGATTGAGGGTTTCCCAAGTGAGTAATTTGGCGNCGTTCAATGATATGCACAACAGTTCCCTGCCGCAAATGCNNTTGAGAGACACCTCCGGTTCCNGGTGCGCTTAAAAAGTGGGTAAATGAAACGTTCACNACGCCGTATGCTATTGCCTGCCGCGCAAGAGGGTGAGTTGCCGGAGGAGTAACAGGCAAAGATCGAGAACCGCCGCCGCAGGAGGAAAACTGCAAAACAGCAAAGGCAAAGAAAAAACTTAAAATTACACGATTGTGTTTCATCGCACCTACAGTAAAAGCACTCTGGGAAAGAGGAAGTGCAGAACAGCCGAAACAATGGCTGCAACACCTATGACCTTTTTGTTTGCCGCAAGCAAGCGATCAATTTTCGCTACATGATCTGTGGTTTCCAGAGACGTGCGGCTGCGGTAATATTCAAAAATCAAAGTGAAGCCCGCAAGAATGCCTGCAACCGCCGGAAGGAGATCGCCAATGACAGGCACATCGCCTTCAATAACCGAAAGAATTTTCATAAGCCCGACAAGGCTGGAAACCACGCCAACCACGAGTTTGAAAGTCTCATCGTTTAGGGAAAAACCGCTCCTAAAAACTAAAGGCCCCTCTTCGCTTCCCGAGATCAAAATGTATCCCGCCAAAGCATTCAGAGCAATTGACAGAAAATAAAATTGCAACATCGAAAACTCCCTCTCCCGAATTATAACATCTTTTCATAAATTAAGCAAATGTCCAAGTTATCTTGCCCTATGCGGCCAGGGGCGTATAAAGGCACTTGAATGTGTGGAACGAAAAAGGTTTAAGATCGCTCCGCTTTCACCAAGATTTAACGGGCCAATAAGGATTTGGTAAACTTCCCCATGTACAGGGCTTTCTGCCCGCATTATAGCTCGCGGGAGGCTTGGGTCAATGCGTGAAAGCTCAAGGTGCACCTCATCAACAAATTGTGTACTCAGCGCGGAAATCTGCACATAGTATTTTCCTGCTTCCAAGCTTGAAATCATCGGAACCGGATAAAACGGCTGAGGAGGTCTTTCAGGGGGAGCAAAAAATAACGCAGGCGCAGGAGGCTGCACAGCGGGAGGCAGCATCATCGCAGGCGGCGCGGGTGCTATTGCGGGTGCCACTGCCGGAGGCGGCCCATGCCCAATGGGAGGAATGAAATACGCAGGGTCAGGATACATTCCAGGCTCCTCCTCAGGCGGGCGCGGTTCGGCAGGAACAAATATAAGCGCGTGACCAGGCGGAATGCCAAGCGGTGCAGGGGCTGCCGGAGGAGGCGCGGGCGCGGCTAAAGGTGGTGGCGGTGCGGGAGTCAGCACCGGCGGCGGTTCATAGTCAGTGTATGGTGTAAAATACGCAGGGTCAGGATGTATTCCAGGCTCCTCCTCAGGCGGGC
>JGI24694J35173_10002365_pt1 | contig 15355 bp, 16 predicted proteins | sample TergutCo191P1_FD_35173 | JGI IMG/M metagenome (IMG submission 35173) | reverse complement strand
GGGGGGGGGGGGGGGGGGGGGTACATCATTTGAACGAGAACCATCTAATAGAAACGTTCTATTCTGTACCACAATATTAACCGTATCATAATATATTAAAAAAGTCAAGGTATCTACAAATATTCGGTTTTTATTTTGTATAAAATATCGAATTTTTAAAGAATATTCATTGGTGACTGACACTTTTTGTAGTTTTTATCTATTTTTTATATATTTTTAACAGGTGACTGACACCGTTATTTTATGGTAAACTGTTCTGGTGTCCAGAACAGCCGTATATAACGCTTTAGTTCTCAGAAACCGCCCTTCGGGCGAGTCTAACAGCGAGGTTACCCTGCTTACCGCCGAAGAAGGCATCATAAAAGCGACCGTATTCGGCGGAGCGAAAAGCAAACTGCGCGCCCACACCGCGCCTTATAACTCGGGACAGGTCTGGATATACCGCGATAAAGCCAAAGAATACGCAAAACTCAGCGATTTTGACGTTCAATCGTGGCGCCCAGGTTTAAGAGAACTTTACGACAGGACGATGGCGGCGGGCGCTGCCGCGGAAACAATTTTATCTTCTCACGGCGGCGGCGGCGAATGGGAAGAAACAATAAAACTGGCGGCGCAAACTCTTGATACGCTTGAAAACGCAAACGAAGAGTTGTGTTCCAGACTGCTTGTTCATTTTTTATGGAGATGGGCTCATCTTTTGGGGATAAAACCGCATTTAGAATTCTGCGCCGCCTGCGACGGCAAAGCGGATAATTCGCTGTTTTGGTTTAGCATTAACGAGAATACGGCTCTCTGTGACGAATGCGCTAAAGGAGAGCGGGATAAATTTATTAAATTAAATCCCGGGTGCCGTAAGTGGCTTGCAGCCGTGGAAACCCTTGAACCCGCGCAAGTTCACCGTTACTCGATGGATAATAAATCATTTGGAGAGGCGAAGGCGCTTGTTACAACCGTTTTAGCGGCTGCGATTGGAAAACGGCTGGCGAGCTGGGACTGGTAAAAATCAACATACCTCACCCTGAAGAGCGGGGCATTAAACCTTCGCCACGAATAAATTCTTAAATAATTTTAATCTACTCTAACGGCTTAAAAATAAAACCGCCTTCTTTATTGGCTTCTACCGTTCCCATTCCGGGATTTACAATATGCATTCCGGCTACCGGAATTTTATTTTGCGCCGCATAAGACAAAACTTCCTGACGGGTTCGCGCGGCTAATGTCTGATCAATGTCATAGGTCGCGCTGATTGACGGTATGGGAAATTGCACAAGGGCGACGTGCAGAAGGTCTCCTATAACCAGAAATTTATCGCGGCCGCTTTCAAGCTGAAAAATTGTATGTCCCGGAGTATGCCCGTAAGCCGCGATTGGAATAATACCGGGAAGAATTTCCGGTTTTTTTCTTGCAGATAACGCGGCAGGATCAAATGTAACCGTGTTGGATTTATACGGTGCAAGAGCGTTAACCGCTCCCTGATTCGGGTTTGTTACGGTGAAATGTTCAAGTTCTCTTTTTGAAAGATACACTTTCGCATTCGGAAAAACAGCTTTGCCGTCTCTCTGAAGACTGCCGAAATGATCGCCGTGAAGATGCGTTATCAAAACCGCGTTTATATCTTTAAATTCCACCCCAAGACTTTTAATTTTATTCATAATAATATCGCCTGAACCGGTTCCTGAATCGATTAAAATATTCATTTTGGGAGTTTTAACCAATATCGCGTTAGCGGTATGTTTGAAACCCTGCTCGGGAATATACCGTTTGAGTATCGATTCGTCCGCTCCGACAAGAATACCGGCGTTCCCGTCTCTCTCGGATTCCACAAGTACAAATATTTCGAATTGCCCCGCTTTAAACGAAGATATGCCGTCTTCGTTCCCGTAAACTCCGGCTGTAACAGCGCTTAAAATTAAACCCATTAATACAATCTTTTTCATTATTTACCTCGCTTTGATATAAATTAGCATACATTTTGCCTTTTGACAAATAATAATTATTAAACTATAATAGAATCGTGGAATAATTGAGATTTCTATTTTTTATCAAATCAGCCTTTTTATTACCCATTAACCACATAAACATAGTACGCATGTACTGTGAAAATTCTTGCTTAGGAGATTGTTATGGGACTCGTTTACACAGAAATCACATTGAAGAATGCTAATGACAAAATGATGGCAAAAAAGGGGTATATCAAAGAAGAAGATATACGCTCAAAGACTATTACGGCTATGGTGGATACCGGCGCGTGGACTTTGGTAATTAATGAAGCAGTTCGAGAAGAGCTGGGGCTGGATATTCTGGGAAAGGAACCCGGAGACCTTGCAGACGGCCAAAGGGTGTTTTTAGATATGGCAGGACCGCTTGAATTATGGTGGAAAGATCGCTGGTTTTTAATGCCCGCTTTAGTAGCGCCAAATGCGAAAGACATCCTCCTTGGAGCAATCCCATTGGAAGCTATTGACTTGGTTGTTGATCCCCGCAATGAAACGCTTGTAGGAAGAAACGGCGAGCAGGTTGTGCATAAGGTGTAATGATAGGCACTTGCCGTCGTCATTGGTTTCTTAAGTAAAGTACGTTTAAAATACAAATTATGAAGTTTTTAGGAAATTAGTATTATAAAGTCAGTTCTATTTACTAATTTCTCTTTTTTTCATATTATTATAATAGCAGGGTTGTGTTTATTAATAATTTTCAAATTGATACTATAAGCAACTGAATAATGGTGATTACAAAACGGTATATTCAACGTGAGCATACACCATGATAAAATAGAAAATTGGAACTATCATTTCTAATCCAAATAATTAAAAGATATGAAAATAATAATGTATGGGCAAGTAATATAGTATTTACATGATTAATTGTTTCTTTTGGCTATTGAGGAGACTTTTCCCTTTTTAATAATTATGATATTATACTCAATACAGGGGGAAATAATGATTAATGAAATCTTAAAAGAAACAACTAGAACAAAAAACGATAAAGAAATGGGTAAGGAATTAAACTTATATCTTAAAGGTGAAAAACTGGAAACCTATATTAAGGATTTTTGGAACGGCAGAGAAATAAATCAAACAGCTGTTAAAGAAAGATACTCTATTATGATACAACAGTTATCATTTTTGTTTTTAATATTTCAAGATATTAACGGATTAATAAAACAATCTTTTGACAGCAAAAAAGATAAAGATAACTATAAACAAAGAATGACCGCTTGCAACAAATTGTATAATAAATCTTTACAAACATTTATTGATATGTTCGGGCTGCTTGATAACGGTTCTATGATGAATTCATTTTTACTCTGGCGAAGTATTTATGAAAATTATATTATCGCCTGCTACATCGCAAAAGGTACAGAAGAAGAAGCCAAACTGTTTTATGAATATGAAACGGTGCAGAAAAACAAATTGACTGGCGTTAAATTAACCAAAGAAGAAAAAGAAAAATTTGCCAAAAAGTACGGCAGGGATTTTGAAAGCAATGATTTATGTTTCGCTAAAAATATGAAAGGCAAAAAAGTATTTATTAAATTCGTAAGGCTCGCCAAAGAAAAAAGGCTTTATAAATATTATTTGATGGCTAGTTATGTAGGATTATCAAACGCTTTTTCTGTCGATAACGTTATTACTTATGACCCGAAAGCGGCTAATAAAAAAATCGGGTTTTACTCTGAGGAAGTAACAAAAAGTATTAACGCTTATATTAACTTATTATCCGAATTTGCTAATATGATGATTGACAATTTTATTGATGATAAAAAACAGAAAGAAACTGTAAAAAAACTTGTTTCACGCTTCGGTAGAGAAATTGACAGGAAATGGAAGAAATATTAAATACTTCCTGTAAATAAAAATGAAAAATGAATATATTACTGAAAGAGAGAATAAAGAAAAAGAGTATGATATTGCTTTATCTTTTGCTGGTGAAGATCGAAATTATGTTGATAAAGTGGCAAAATTATTAAAAGCAGAAGGGATTAATGTTTTTTATGATTTATTTGAAGAAGAAAAATTATGGGGAAAAAACCTTTATGAATATTTAATTGATATATACCAAAACAAAGCAAAATTTACTATTATGTTTATATCAAAATATTATGCTGATAAATTATGGACAAATCACGAAAGAAAAGCAATGCAAGCAAGAGCATTTCAAGAAAGTTATGAATATATATTACCAGCACGTTTTGATAATACAAAAATTAATGGTATTTTAGATACAATAGGATATATTAATTTGAAGAAAAAAACACATGAGGAATTCGTAATGTTAATAAAAAGGAAACTAGGATTTTCTAATATAACAAAAGATGATAATTTTGATAAAGGAGTTAAATATTATGAAATAAAAAAATATGACAAAGCAATAGAAAATTTTACAAAAGCAATAGAAAATAACAAAAATAATATTGATGCATATTTTTACAGAGGAAAAATATTTTTAATAAAATACAAATATTCTAAGAATAATAATTTTCTTGAAAATGCACTAAATGATTTTAATAATATGTTAAAAATTGAACCTAACAATATTGCAGCACATAAATATAAAATTGATATATATGCAAATGGATATAATTTTTCTAATGGAATTAAAGGTGTAAAAGCAAAGAAAATTACTTGTGAAGAATATGTAACTATTGATGAAAAAGGACGTATAAAGTTACCAGCGATGTTATTTAATAACGAAAATATTTATAATCTAATAATAACTACTGGTTTAAAAAAATATTTAATATTAATTAAATTGGATGAATTTGATAAAAATATTTATAATTATTATAATGAAAGTATTTTAATTGATGAAAATATTAATATTTCAGAAAATACTTTATGTCATGCACAAAATATTGAAATTGATAAAGTTAGAAGGATAGTAATACCATCATACCTTCGACAATATGCTGGATTAGAAAGAAATGCCATAATTGTAGGATTAGGAGAATATTATACTATTTGGGACGAAGAAACCTATAAAAGATATAAAATTGAGAATAGTCTGCTTGTTTTATAATTATACCTTTATTAATCTTTCTCTTGGTTTATATTAAAAAAATGGTTAAAAAAGTCACGGGGGTAACTTTATGACTTAAGAGTATTAAACATCTGTGTATGTTATTTTCCTTTGCCGATTTACACAAAATTTTTGACAGGTTCGGTCTTTTGTATATAAAACATAAAAGATTAAACTATTAATGAATTATCTATTGGCTCTAAAACTGTAAAATCTAATTTTGATACCATTTCACAAAATATCGGTATTGTAGTCTCGGATAAATAAGGAGTTATTAACGTAATTAAGGGTTTAATTAGGTTTGCACATAATTTAATATCGTCTTTATTCTTTGGAATTGCAGTACATACGTGTGGGTAATATCCTATTACATATTTATTTTCAATATACTTAATATCAAATGGAAATAATCGACAATCTACAGGTCTAATAGAATATACTGAACATCTATTATTATTATCAAAAAATACACATGTATTTTTTTCATTTCTCTTCATTTGATATAGATGCTCTGATTTTTTTTCACAAAATTCTTCTATCTTCTTTTTTGTTTCTAATGATATTTTTTCCATTTCAAGAGGAAGTAAAATCGGCATGTCTATTTTATCGCAAGAACAGCAACAATTAAACTTACCAACACATGAATTACAGAATGGATATGTGCCTTTTGTAATATCTTGATACTCTTTTTTTACCCATAAATAATCACTATTATATATTTCTCTACTTTGATATATAAATAAACAATGCCCGCTTAGTATATTTTCAGAAATGTATTTTAAATATATGCCGCCCCTCTCGTCTGCTTTTCTACTGCTTGATATATATTCACCTGATAAAATATTATTTTTAAAAGTACCATTAAATTCATATTTTTTTATTTTATTTTTACCATTATTTATAGTCTCAATCTCGGCAGTAATAACACTTCCCACTTGTTCTATTTTCACATTTTCATAACATATGTTATTACCTTCCTTATAAACCGAATTCCATTCACCTGAAATATCAAAAACATTACTATTTTTTTCCGCTTTTTCTTGTCTTTTATTTTTGATATGCTTTATAATTTTTTGCCCATTAATACCCCAAATAATAGTCCAAATAATAGTAATCACTATTGAAATAATAGTAATAATAGTACTTATGCTCATTTGTTTTCCTTAATTATCAAAACTATTAATAATTTAGACACAAATTAATAAAATAATCAATCATCTATTTAAATTTATTATTTCTCACTATGTGAGATTCTAGCTTTCTAACCGCAGCGTCTTTTGATCTATCGTAGCCTGGACAGGTCCTGTTTCACATCCTTGTGTAAAAATAAATTCTCGTAACTTGCCGCAGCCTTCACATTTTTTAATAAAACTTGTAACTATCTGACATAGTTTAGTACTACCTGACAAATTATAGATGTCGTTTCTAATTTCCTTGATTATCTCCCATTTATGCTCATGCCATGAGTCTGATATTAGAAAGCAGAGTAGTTTTAACATGATAGCACCTTTTAGTTAAAAACTACCTGTTAACGTACAGGTGGACAGGCTTACCCTTGATTTGATTTTTTAGAGATGTCATCGGTTAACATTGAATATTACAATAATGCCGGTAAACTAATGCAAAATACGAAGACAACACCGCCCGATCAGGGTAGTGAGTAGTTACCGTTTGTTAGGCGAAGTACCATCCTTTACGGATATATTTTCTAAAAAAGTTTCACGTTATCTAATAATGCTCCTTTACAATTATATTTATATATTTTTTCTAAAGTTATTTTTGTAGTTGTAGCAGAAAGTCCTCTAAGAATAAATATCATTTCTCTCAAATATATTTCATCGGTTTTTGGTATCTGTCCTAATCTATATCTTGTACTTTTTGTTTCTTTTAAATATTTTGAATCAATTTTTCCATTATTATGTATAATTATATTTCTTCTACCAATAATTTCTTTATATTTCTCTATAGCTGATATATGATTTTTGCAAAAATAGTCATCTAGCCCTATATTTCCTTTATCTTTTATAAAAAAATCAATTGGATTACCATAAAATAATGATCTTATCTTTTCTTCTGAAATTTTTTCAAGGATATCTTCTTTCGTATTACAATTTACTATTATATCAAATAATTTTTCTCTATAAATATTGCTTTCATCAGAATTATTTCCAAGTTTAATTCTAAAGGGGTAATCTTTATAAACAATTTCGCATATTTTTTGTAAGAATATTTCAGTGGTAGATACAGCTTCAATTATGGTCCTTCTATATTGTAATCTTAATGAATTTCTTTGAGTTATACCTAACATATCTTTCTTAAGAAAGTGGCGAACATTATTTCCATTTGTCCAAGGATTGCTTAAACTCTCTAATTCAAAATATTTTAACTCATCATTACGTATTAGTTTTTCCATTTCAGTTATCATTAATTTATCAAATATATATGTTTCCCAAAAAGACATAATATTCTTTCGATAATTTTTATAGGCAATGGATATGTTTTTATCCATAAATTCTCCTTAATTAATTTTATTATTATTTTACATATTTATCAATAGTTTGATGGTATTTTGCCTGACATTCTAGGTAACTGACGTTTTTTTGTGCCCGATTAGATAAATGTATAGCATTTTACGGGCGTAAAAAAATGTGGTGTTGTGAGGCGTGGGAATGGCTTTAACCATGACCTAGCCGAACGAAACTCAAAATGTCCGAATAGGGCATTTTGCAGTTACCGTTTGTTATGCGCATTATGGGCTAGGTTAATCGGGAATTAAAACTATATTGACAATAATTTATATATGCAATATTATACAAGGAAAGGAATTAATTTTAGATATATTAATATAACTTATTTCAATAAATGATCTTGCAAAATAACGATGTCCCAACATGTGATCTGTAGAACCGTGAATTTTTATCCAACGGCTTGTGGAGCGTGTTTTTATCCATTGCATGATCATGGAGAGGTTTGTACCTACTCCCGGCTCGATAAGCAAATAGATATGAGTAGGCATAATACAAAAGTTTGTAAACCTGAAACGGAAAATTTTGCCTTTTCGTCCGATAAGACCATAAGAATAATATTCCAACCGAGTTTGTTTTCAAAAACTTTAATTTTATCATCCGTGCGTGACGTAACATGATATAACGAACCTTCTGTAAATGTTACTTATAAACACATAGTCCACCCTCGACACTTAAAAAGCGTCATATATATATGGGTGCAGGCTCGCTGTTTTGCTTGTTCGAAAACGAGAAAAAGTTAATTTTTTTTGAAAGTTTTTTCATTTTCCTAAACACACTTATAGGTAAGCTACAGATAGCGTACCACGGCAATTAAACTACACTACGCAGTTTGGGTGACAGGCACCCAGCTAAAATCCGGTATTTCTACCATCTTAATGGTCATTTACACATTTTTTAAGACAGGCTCTATTTTCTAGCTCAGCTATTTTTGATTTTAGATCTTTAAGAAGTTTTTGGTTTTGTTCTTCTATCAGAAGTAAATCATGTTGGTTTTTAATGTTTATTAATTGATTTTCTATGATTATAATTTGATTTTTATAGAATGAAGAAAAATAGTCTACAATATAATTAATAAACATATTATTAAACTTATTATTTGCAATATAAGAAGCTATTGAGATTTGGATACTAAGCAAAGCAAGAAATATCATAATAATTGAACTAATAAAATTTTTATTAAACCATTTTTTTATTGAATTTAAAAAATTGCTTATTCTTGATCCCACAGATGCAAAATTGTGATGAATGTCTTCTGTTTCATTGGTTTCGGCAGTTTCTTCAAAGTGATGCAAGTTTTCTGTTCCAGTTGTTTCGCGAGGACCTTCAAAATCAAACCAAAGCTGACCATCGGTAGTAGGTTTTGGTAGGATTTTTTTTCGCCTGGTTCTATAGTTAAACTTATAGATAGAACGTTTTGATTTGGATGGATTATAACCAAAGTTCCCAAGACCTAGATCAAGAATGGACTGTTCACATGGCATCACAATACCTCCTGTTTTTAATTGCTCACAAATACTCAAGCATCTGTGAAATATGTATAAAATAAAATCGAAAAAAATTTTATTGCATGAAAATTATCGGCATATTTGGAGCAATAGCTTTTGAAAAAAGGATTATTTTTGTTAATTTTTTAGATTTTTTTTCTGGTGTCGAAAACTAAAAAGCGGTAGGTATTTCTGCGATTTTTGTAGTATAGCATGGCGATAAATATTTCCTGTGTAATTCCCATAAAAGAGTGGTTTCATCGTCAATTGGTTTTTTGCTTGTTAGGGTGCAGCCTGGTTTTATTGTACCTCTTCCGTAGCGGTCGTTGAGTTGGTCAAAGGTTTGCATTAAGGAGGCGTTGAGTTTGGCTCGATTGCAGACTCTGTTGAATAGATCTAATTGAGGGGGGGGTGTTTTCTGGTCCTGTTAAGCTGATCATTACTTTTCTGTATTTGTAATTGGAGCGGTATATTCGCTTTAGTAATTCGTTGGCGGTTGCTGTTATGTCGGGAAAATAATCACTTGGGTATGGGAATTCTGTTGATAACTGATTAAAATACTGATCGCCTTGTGCGTAGGCGTTGGTCATTAAATAGACTGATAAATATTTGCATAATAATTGTTCGGCTCTTATTCTTTGTTCGGTTTCTTTAGGTAAAAACGACAAAATACAACTACCAATTGAAAGTTGAATACATATAACTGTCTTAAATAAACTTATAATCGTAATAAATGATAAAATATGACAGATATAAGAGAACTTTTGGCTATAAATTTAAAAAATCTCAGGGCTGCAAGGGGTTGGAGTCAGGCTAAATTAGCGGAAAAAGCAAAGACATCGACCCAATATATCGGAATGATTGAGACGAAAATCAAATATCCTTCGTCTTCTATGGTTCACAGGCTTGCTAATGCATTCAGTATCGACCCTTCGAAGCTGTTTTCTAGGGATATTGACCCCCAAACGACTATGAAAAACGCTAAAAAGGCGGTTATCGAGGATTTTAGCAAGGAAATTTGCTCTATTATCAATAGTTTGGCGGTTGAAAAAGTGAAAAATATCAGCGAGGATTGAAATATTAGGCGATTGTGTCATAAATTCTCCAAAATAAAAAAATTATTGGTTCAATGATGTTGACTAATCCTTGAAATATCATAATAAGCTCAATTTGAGTGAATTTTGTTTTAGGAGGAGTAACGGGTTTTTCAGGTTCTACTTGCAATTTAGGTTTTGCGGTTTCTTTGATGATTTTGGGAGTTTCATCACCTATTTTGGGTATGGGATTAATAAGCGATTTTAATTTATCAACCAAAATTAAGACAAAAATAAAAACTAAAGATAAGACTAATAAGACAAAAACAAAGACTGATAATAATAAAAACATAAATCCCCCTTTTGGTTTTACTGCCTAATAATTAAATCTCTCCAACCCTGTACAAGCCAGCTTGCCAAAATTGACATTACTTCTTACGAATTTGGGTACAACGGATTTTTATATTCTTTACACGGAGCAGTATTCCCTATACGTATATGAGACCGCTCTTATACGTTATTTTCGAGTTTGATCTTTACAGAAAAATGAAGATAAATTATAAAGAGACGATTTCTAGCACAAAAACACCGCCGCCAAGAGTACGTCGAAGGTAAAACGCAAAGTTAGACGAAAGACACAAGATGTGTTATAATTATTTTACCCCACATTCTTGGTCGCAGCGTGCCTTTCTTGGCACGCGGAATTATTCCAAAATTAGGTTTTGGGAATATTGAATATAAACAAATTAAAGGAGTAGAAATTATGAAAAGGAATTTGTTGATTTTGGCAATTATTTTGTTAATTGGGTTTATTGTAAATTCTTGTGGTGATGATGATGAACAACCACAACCGACACAACAGAGTAAAGACATTATTCTTGCCGCTGGGAAAAAAGTAACTGTAACCTACACGGCTCTGCCGGGCGCCACTCCGTCATGGTGGAGCAAGCTGTCTACGCAATTACAATCAATGGAAGTAGGATTCCCAGCCGGGACTTACACATTGACAGTGACGCCCGACGGTACAGATGCTTTTGTTGCTGGTGCGGAAGGCTCTAAATCGGCAACTGTTTCCGAAAGCTGGCTGTCCAGCGCAAATGATACAGATGTACTTATGTCTATAGCTACCCATAGCCTCTCTATGGATTTCAATGAACGCCAACAATGCTGTTCATATGGCTCATGACAACGGTTGGAAACAACTGAAAGGTCATTCCGTAAAGATTGAAAACGTAAATTTGATAAATCTATCTTTTATAAAAGTTTATTGGTTTATTGTGTCCTTCGTCTAACACACAGTAAACGAAAATTAATCATTTTTAAGCTAAATCCTTCATTTCGTATAAAAGTTCAAAAATATAAACTTAACAATTGTATATATCTTTTTTATACTGTATGTGTTATAATTTTTATAAGAGAAACACATGGGTATAGTACACACAGAAATTACATTGAAAAATCTCTATGACAATAGAGATGCTCAAAAAGGACATATAAAACCTGAAGACGTCAGGACAGAAACGGTTACTGCGATAGCGGATACAAACTCAATGTATCTGGTTATTACAGAGGAACTCCGCCAGAAACTTGGATTGGAAATCAAAGAGCAAAAAACAGCTCGTATAGCAAATGGTGAACAGGTGAACTGTCAAATTACAGAGTCCGTAGAAATTCATTGGAAGGACAGGGAAACAACGTTACCAGCAATGGTTATTCCAGGCTCGAAAAAAATACTTTTCGGCGCTCTTCCTATGGAAGCAATGGATCTCATGGTTAATCCTGTAACTCAGGAAGTTGCCGGGGTTCATGGCGACAGAGTAGAATTTTTTGCTTTGTAAAATAGCGTCAGTCACCTCTATAATCTACGGCAGTGCCGATCAAAATTTTAAATTTTGAAGGTGGTCACAAATTGTGACCGGTTCATGGTTTTTTATAGAAAAACTACCTATTAATTAAAGATAATTTCTGATACTCTTAGAACCACATGAAATGGGATAAAAAGGAGGTTTCGCCTGAACAAGTAAAGGAAATCTCCGCAAAATACGGCTGCGATTTGTTAACTGCCTCGATTCTCACCCGCCGCGGCCACTTTACGGGCGATTCCATACGATATTTCCTTGAAGACGATATTACATCCCTGCGAAATCCCTTCGCACTGGACGGGATGGAGGACGCTGTAGAGCGAATCCTTGCCGCAAAAGAAGAAGGTGAAAAAATTCTTATTTTCGGCGACAGCGATGTTGACGGCATCACCGGCACTGCCCTTCTCGCAGGCTATCTTGAAAGTCTGGGTATGGATGTTACGTGGCGCATACCCACAGGCGATGAATCATACGGACTCAGCCTTGAAGCGGTAGAAGAATTCGCAGGTAAAGACGGCACTTTAATAATCACCGTAGATTGCGGTATTTCGCGTTTTACGGAAATTAAAAGAGCGAATGAACTTAATATCGACGTTATTGTGACGGATCATCATGAACCTCAGGATGAACTTCCTCAGTCTCTTGTTATCATTAATCCGAAGTTAAAAAACTCTTCGTATCCATTCCGCGATTTATCAGGCTGCGCCGTGGCTTTTAAACTTGTTTGCGCTCTTCGATTTGCGGAAAACAGCGAACTGTACAACCACTCAATGTGTCTGTTAAACACAAGACCTGTAAATGACGCGTGGATTATCGAAATCGCGAAAATGCGAAATCTTCTTGTTACTGATACTTTAATCGAAACAATTATTCCCGGCATGGTTTCCGCGGGACAGACAAGACTTCCATCTTTTCTGGAAGGACAGCACATTCTCTGCTGGGACGCAGGACTTCACAAAAATACATTTCATAAACTTTTCGGCAGCGGTGTAGAATTTGGATTGACAGATATTTCTGCGCAGATCGGCAAGGAGATACCGCAGACCTCGGGACAGAGCCTTCTTCGTATAAAAGAACTTTCCAGAATCGCAAAATATTCAGACAAGGAATTAAGCGAGCTTGATGTCTTTGTAAACCTGTTTGTTTCATACGCGCGGTTAAAAGAAAAAAACAATAAAGATCAGGAAAATGAAAATTTTGATCTCCAGCTTGCCGCGCTGGGAACAATCGCCGATATTATGCCGTTGTTAGACGAAAACAGAATTATTGTTCGCAGAGGTATCGAAGCTTTAGAAAAAAAACCAAGACAGGGGCTTTTGCAATTGCTTCAAAAACTGGATCTTGCGGGCAAGCATTTTGATCCAAAGGATATTTCGTGGAAATTGTGCCCGAGTATTAACGCGGCAAGAAGGATGGGAGACGCTCAAATCGCGGCGGAACTTTTCTTTGAAAAAGATTTATTAAAACGCGAACAGCTTGCGTCTCAGCTTGCGTCCATGAATGAAAAACGAAAAGATTTGGAAGAAGGAACATGGGTGAAGATTGAATCCATGGCGTATAAAAGTCTGGAAGAATACGATAACAAATTCGTTTTGGCATACAGCGAAGAAATAAACAAAGGCGTTACAGGACTTATGGCGCAGCGCGCCGTACGCATTTTTAAAGTTCCTTCAATGGCGATTTCCATCGGTGAAGAAATCTGCACAGGCTCGATTCGTTCTGTGGGAGGTTACAATGTCCACATCCTGTTTGAGCAATGCGGAGACCTTTTTATCGACTGCGGAGGACATCAGGCGGCGGGCGGTTTCAGCATGTATATGCGAAATTGGGATACTTTTTTGGAACGGTTAAAAAAAGCTGTTTCCGCGATTGAATTAGACGAACAATACGATGATGACGAATTGATTCAAATAGACGCAGAACTTCCGCATGATTATCTTTCACCTGATATATTAAAAATAACGGACAAGTTTGAACCTTACGGCAACAAAAACGATCAGCTCATTTTTATGACAAAAAATATCACAATCCGGGATATTAATTTTATGGGGAAGCCTGAAGCAAAGCACGTAAAAATGATGCTTGATGCAGGTAAATATAAATGGCCCGCGATTTACTGGAATAGCGCGGAACGTGTGGTGAATAAAGAATTTACAATAAACGATAAAGTAGACATTTTATATAATATTGCACGTGATTATTTTAAAGGAAATGAAACGCCGCAAATTATGATTGCGGATCTGAAAAAATCTAACAGCGGTTAAACAGGAGTTGAATATGGCAAAACGCGGATTGTTTTTTCTATTTATCTGTTTTCTTTTTTTAGCTTGCGTAAAACAGCCTGTTGTTTACGCGCAAATTAGATACGCGGTAATCCCTGAATCGCCGCGTCCCGGCGATCCTTTAACCGTCAGCATAAACACGGAAGTGAAGGACGCGATATTGCTTGTAAACGGAAAACAAGTTGCGAAAGCCCGTTGTTTTTTAATTCCCGGCGAGACTGTCACCGTTCCTCAGCCTCAGCAGGAATCACAGCAGGCGCGCAGGGGAAGGAGTACCGGTCAGCCAGTGCAGCCGGCGCAGGTAATTAAACAGCCTGATGTTTGGACTGCAATCCTTGCAGTACCGTCTACAATAACTGACAGCAGCGCGATAATCAAATTAAATAATGCAAGCGGCGCGGTGCAGGAAATAATGATAACGTTCGCTCCTAGAGAGTTTAGATCCGAAACAATAAAGCTCACTCCCGCTCTCACAAGTCTTGTGTCCGATCCTAATCCGCAAAGAACAAAAGAATCGGAAAGGTTGTGGGAGATTTTATCAACAACAGGAAATGAGGTTTACCATTGGGGACAGTTTGTTATGCCCACAGCTTCTACAAGAAGGACAAGCCAGTTCGGAACGCGGCGTATAAATCAATATGCGGACGGAAGAGCGCCGACATCGATTCATGCGGGCGTGGATTTCGGAACGCCGACAGGATCGGAAGTTTACGCCTGCGGCAGAGGAAAAGTGATACTCAGCCGGATGAGAATAATTTCCGGTTATTCGATAATTATTGAACACGCGCCCGGCGTTTATTCCATCTATTACCATTTGGACAGCGTTATCGCGCAGGAAGGTACTATCGTAGAAGCGGGGCAGGTAATCGGATTGTCGGGCTCAACCGGATTTTCGACAGGACCTCACCTGCATTGGGAAATCAGAGTCAGCACCGAGAACACAGACCCCGACGCTTTAGTCGAACGCCCGCTTATTGACAAAAAATTGATAATCAGTAAGATTGGTGAATAGAGAGAATTTCCGGCAAAAAGGAGGTGATTTTAATTGGCGCACATTACAGTTGATGACAGCGAGATGCTTGAAAAAGCAATCAAACGCTTCAAACGCATGGTAGAAAAAGAAGGTATTATCCGTGAATTTAAAAA
>JGI24694J35173_10002351_pt1 | contig 15422 bp, 10 predicted proteins | sample TergutCo191P1_FD_35173 | JGI IMG/M metagenome (IMG submission 35173) | reverse complement strand
CCCCCGCCGGGTGTGGCGGCGGCTGATTGTTAAACGTCGCGTTGGCGGCCAGCGGGGGGGGGAGGGGAGACGTTTCCGGTGTTCCAATAACCGTTGACAAATCCAGCGTACCGGTCACCGTAAACGTTCGGCCTTCCCTTGCTTCGGGCGTTGCGGGAATTGCGGACAAATCCCAGCTTACGTTAACGTTCATGGGCCTGACTCTAAAGTCGTAGGAGTTAAGCTCGTCGCGAAGCGCGCGCGCCCCTAGTATTCCCAGCGCGTCCTCTTGACGCTGGTTCGTGCTCATCGCGATTTCTATTTCCACTGTAGCCGGCAGACCCAGCGCCTGGGCGCTTATGGCAGTGTTGGCGCGTCGTGCAACCGAAGGCACAATGCCCACGTTAATAACATCCGTCTGTGTTCCTTGAACCGGACAGGTGATTTGACGCAGGCCGCGGGGGTCGGCTTCCCTTGCCGCGTTCAAGCCGCCGCCTCTGACGAGCGTGTAGGTGTCTACCAGCGTAATGCTAACGCCGTCGTCATTAATTTGGTAGGTGTGCACCGCAAACGAGTAATTCGTAACGTCTATTACGGAAAAGTTGCGGCGGAAATTTTGGTTGTATGCCGAAATATAATTTCGCCCGCCCATGTTGCGCACGTTTCGAAAGCCGCTCCCGCTCATGGAGTTGAACGCGATGTATACGATTCCCGTGGGGTCATACACGACACTGGTGGGGGTTGTGCCACGAACAACCGTTCCGTCCAACTGTACCCAGTTTTGAGTCAGTTGCGGGGCGTTTTGGAACATTTGGTGGGTTCTGGAAAAAACGTGGCAATGTCCGTTAAGAACAACGTCAACTCCTAGCCGTTCAAATTCCGGAATCCAGTTTGCAATGATCGGTCGTTTCTCGTCCAAGTTCGTAGCCCTAAACACCGAATACGGCGGGTGGTGGAAAGTAACAACCGTCCACTCAATGGTGTCCTGGTAAGTGTTGATAACGTTTTCAAACCATTCCAGTCTGCCGTTGCGCCAGTTGCGGGTGTTGCTGTCCAATTGGATTAAGAGCATGTTGCCCCAAATCATGTAATAGTCAAACTGCCATGGATTCCCGTGGTTCGTGCCGAATCCGGCATGGGGCCTTACATTTGCCGCAGGAATGGAAGCGGTTGGGTGATTGATAGGCATATTGTAATGAAAATGCCAAAGCCATCCGTTGTTGGTCGCCTCGTGGTTTCCCACTACGGGGAGTACGGGAAGATTGTGAAACGTTTCCGGCGAGAGCAGAATGTCGTACATAAACTGCGAACGCCTTAGCGCCTGGTCGTTGGTATCGATCTGGTCGCCTACCGAAAGGAAGAAACCGGCGTTGGGAGCACGCGCCGCCATGACTTCCACCGCGTTTGTCCAGCCGTAATAGTCCTCCACATGGCTTTTAAATCCTATTCCGGGGTTGGGGGTATTGTTTCCAACCATTTCCCTTCCAGGGGTAAAGTCGCCGATCCCGATTTGCGGGTCGCCCCCGGCGGTGAACGTAAAGCCGGTGTTTCTGTCCGGGCCGGTGCGGAAAGGCTTGCGAGCGGAGGTAAACGCTCTGCCGCCGATGTTACCAGTTATAACGTATTCGTATGCGGTGTCGGCGGTTAATCCTGTTACGATTATTTGATGTACCCAGTAGTTGTTGGCCGTGCCTTCTTCATGTGTGAACCACGGGTAGGAAAGAATCCCGGAGGCGCCATCAGGAGGCGCGGCACGGGTTTGGGCGCCGGCATCGAGCCCCCCCCCTGCCGCCGCTTGTCCCACGCCGCCGCCTAGCGTCGAATCAACGCCGGAACCGAGCGGGCGCGATTGCACGACCGCGTTCCCCAGGCTTACCGGGGTTGTTCCGCCGGCCGGGTAAACGCGGATTGCGCCGGTTTCAGAGCGGGAATGCCAAGTCCAGCGCATTTCCGTTACGAACGCGCCGGGGGTCATGCTGAGGTTTCTGTAGTTTGCCCTGGACAGCCTAACCTGAAGCTGATACGGCCCCGTCGCTCGCCTGTCCTGCGGCTCCACCGCGACACCGCGCCTTCCGGTCCCGCATGAGGTCAGCGTGGTTGCGAACGCCGCGACGGTCGCAATCAGCAAAACCGCGGCGATTTTTGAAACATGTTTGTTTCGGATTTTTCCTTGCATAAATCTTCTCCTCTGTTGTGCCTTCATTCAGGAAGGCTGTTTTATTTTTACTGCAAATCCGGTTTTCCCGGCTTGCAGGTAAAACCAATATGGTCAAGCCCGTTTTTTTGCCTTTGAGCGATACGCATAGGAACCCAGCAAAGCCGTAGCCGGCGCACACAAAATCATTCCGGCGGAGGCCGATATGGCACGCAAAACTTCTATGGCAATGTCAATGCGGTTTATCAGCATCGTGTAATTAAGCTCGTGAAGCCGGAACATAATGAGAGTAACGAAAAAAGTTCCCGTAAAGGCCAGTATCAACGTATTCGCCGACGAGCCGATGCAGTCCCGCGCCATTCTCATGCTTGACTTAAACAGGTCTTTAAACCCAAGATTCGCGCCCGTCGCGCCAAGTTCCGCCGTGGCGGACGCCACCGAAACCGTGGTGTCCGTTACCGCGCCCAAGGACGCGATTAGTATTCCGCTGAACAAAAGCTGGGTAAGATGCGAAATGTCCGTAAAACCCAATCCCGCCAACTGGTTCATTTCGGGTATGTTAGCACCGGTAACATTCAGCGCGGCAGAGATGATAACGTAAAACAGACAGTAAAACGCAATGCCGACCGAGGTTCCAGCTATACCGACCCATGTTTTTTTCTCAAAACCCATGATTGCGGTGAGGGAAACCGCCGTGATTAAAAGCGACACCGCTATTGTCAAAAACGCGGGAGGGCCGCCCCGCATTATGGATGGAATAAGAAGAAACAAAAGCGTTACAAACGTGAACACCAACCCAAAAGCGGAACTTATTCCGGCTTTGCCGCCGACAATCGCTATTAATACCAGGAACAACGCAACAATTATATATATCGCAGTTTCCCGCACGTAACTGTGCACGTGCGCGGAGTAGTTGCCGTTTCCGTGATAATCAAAATGGATGATAAGGGTTTGCCCTATTCGCGGGTTCACCGTAGCGTCAACAAACACAATGTTTCGGACTTCGGCAATTTTCCCCCGGTGTTCCCCCGTCAAAATCTCCACCAGCAAAATCTGCTGCCCGGTGCGAAACACGTTTTCCGTCGCCAAAGCCTGGCTGTCAACAATGTCTACAACGCGCCCACGGGGAAACGCGGAGCCGGGAAGAGGGTTTCGCCCGATATTAACGTCGGTGGTTAACCCAAACCAAATCATGGCCACCATTGCCAGGGTGGTAACCGCAAAGAAAACCGCTTTAAGTAATTTTCGATTCCGTGTTAGCATTATAATAACGCCGCCTTGCGACGCACAATCTGCTTCATACTGACAACAGTGTACGGGCCAAGCGCAGAGATTTTAATTAAATCGCCGTTAAGGTTTTGTTAAAACTTTGTTGAGCCTTCGCAGTGCCTGGTACACTCGTACCTTTGCCCTTTTTGGGGATATGCTACTGTGCCTTTGGTTGTCTACGTGTTTTGGTGTTACGATTTAATCTGGAAACATTTCATGCGCAGAAACAGACGGCTCAAGGGCAAAAAACGGTAAAATTTGGACACGTTCCGACAACGTGGGTAAAAAACGGCGAAATTTGGACACGTCCCGACAACGCGGGTAAGAACCGGCGAAATTTGGACACGTCTTGACAACGTGGGTAAAAAACGGTAAAATTTGGACATGAGCCTTGCGGGGAACACAATACCGCCCCTGTCCATATATGTGGAAAAAATCGAGACAAGGGCCGTTCTGCGTAAAGAGGCGCAGACGCGACAGGCACTGGCCGAATTGAAAGGGTTCGTTCAGGTCATTCCAAACCAGAATATTCTCATAAACGCCATTGTCTTGAAGGAGTCAAAGGAAAGCTCGGCCATCGAAAATATTATCACCACCCATGACGAACTATATGAAAGCATGACGGTACAGTCGCCGAGTATGGACGCATCCGCAAAGGAGGTGCTGAATTACAGGAAAGCCGTGTATATGGGATGCGATGTGCTAAGTAAGAGGCAGATCATTAGTGTTGGCGATATTGTAAATATTCAGGAAGTGATAGTCAACAACAACGCGGGGCTGCGGAAACTGCCTGGGACTTCCCTTGTAAACGGTGCGACCGGCGAAACAATTTACACTCCACCGCAGGATTACGATGAGATATGCCTGCTTCTGGACGATCTGTGCCGTTATCTGAACGATGAAGAGGACAGTCTGTGGAAAATGGCGATACTGCATTATCAATTCGAAGTCATACATCCGTTCTACGACGGCAATGGACGCACGGGCAGAATATTGAACATTTTGTATCTGTTGCTAAAAGAATATTTGAACGCCCCCATCCTGTATTTGAGTTCGTACATTATCAAAAACAAAAGCGCGTATTACAGCCTGCTACAGAAAGTCAGAGAAGACGGGGCATGGGAGGAATGGATTTTGTACATTCTGGACGGGATTGAGGAAACCTCAAAGTCGACGCTGGAAAAGGTCAAGGCCATTAAAAACCTGCTGGATAACGCGCTGGAAAAAATAAAAGGGCAGTGCCCGAAAATATATTCCAAGGAGCTGGTCGAAACAATTTTCGAAAACCCCTATTCCAAAATCGATTTTTTGGTAAAGAAATTGAACGTGAACAGAAAAACGGCCTCAAAATATTTTTCGGAGCTTGAGGACAATGGTTTTTTGTCGCACAGGCAGGTCGGCAAGGAAAAAATTTTTATCAACAATGATTTGATGGCAATATTGGCGGAGTGATCGTTCAGACGGCCCGGAGCCGTCGGGCGGTACCGCCGAGTTTGCCGTTGCGAAGATTCAGGAAAACCAAAAATATTGCCCGTGTTTCATACCGTAAATGCGTAATTTTTACATGTACATCCTATACGAAGGGTGGTAATTTTACCGCGTATGGACTGGCAGAGGGTTTTTTACCCGCCCAACAGGAACATGCCCCGGGGCAGCAGCGCCCATTGCGTGCGAATCAACGAGAGCGGTGGATACTGCCGCCCTCCTGGTTCCGGTTCCACTCCGGGCAGGTACGCCGCGATATGCGGCCCGGAAATACCGTATAACGTTTTATCAACAAACGTAACAAGTCCGCGAATTTCGCCGATTGCATGGGTTCCCGGAACAAGCCTCCTGTTTATAGTGCCTCCTCTAAAGCATTCACGGGATGCTGTCCGGAAATCCGTGCAATCCGCGAAACGCGCGGGCAAAAATCCCCGCTTTTCTTTTTACTTTTCCGGTTTCACTCTCCGTCACCGGTCAACCTTTACCGGCTTTGCGTCCGCAGGGTGGACTTTAACTTTAGGGCGGGAATCCAAATCCAGGGTAAATCGCACGTTGTGCGATCGTTTATAAGTCGTCTGCTACGGGCAGTATCCCGTAATGCAAAATGCTTAGGAGGCATGTAATGAAAATGAGAAAATGGATTTTGGCGGCGGTCGCGACGGTAACGGCGATCGCCTTGGCTGGGTGCGGGGGTGGTACTACCCCTATACCTGACAATGGAGAGACAGGCGGGGTATGGGAAACTGTTTTCAGACTGTCCACGGATGAAGCCATCCAGGGGCTGACGCATGGCGAAGTTCAGTTCGATGGTGGCCAACCTGGCTTTGGCGACGCGTTGATAAGCCGGCGGGGCGAGACGACTCACATCACCTTTACTGCCGTAGATGGTCCTGGTGATCAGAACAATTCGCTTTTGATGGAAACCGAGGCTGACTGGGGTGCGGGCATCATGCTGAGGAATCAGGATTTTGACTTTCGGGTTGGTGACACTATTTACATAAGAGGAGAAATTCTGGAACTTAGCGGCGGTCGCGTACAGCTTAACCGCAGGGTCGGTGCCGAAGACGCTATCTATAATCTTTCGCGAACGACGGCAGGCCCCTTCACGATGGAACATACTCTTACTTCGTCAGACGTGACCGAGTTAAGGATTTCGGCTCTCTACCCCGGTCTCGCGCTGGAAGCCAGGGCAATCGGCATGAAGGTTAGAATTGACGAAATTTTTATCGAAGGCTACAGGGGGCAACCCTCATGGGAAATTGAATTGGACGTAGAGGATGATCCCCATGCTTTTGCCGCGCTTGAGGAAGGCTATGCCCAAAGTGTTGCGGACGGTCTGGCGTTGACGGTAACGGTAGCCAACACTGGGAACCAGGATACTGGTGCGCTGAACATAACACTGGGAGGTGCCAATGCATCCGCTTTTGTGTTGTCGGCTGGACAACTGCCAAACATTGAACCTGGAAATGATGCAACATTTAATGTGCGCCCCGCGATAGGATTGCTGGCGGCTAACAGTCCTTTTGAGGCGACCGTAACGGTTGCAGGTGCAAACGACATTTCGGCCAGCTTTGGCGTGTCGCTTGTGGTGAACGCGGCAGGGGCAGGGCCATTGGCGCAACCAGTTGTTACCATTACTGGTACGACGGCAAGCTGGGCCGCGATTGAAAACGCTGAGGTTTACCGCGTGTATTCTGGAACTACTTTCTTGGGTAATGTCGAAGCACCTGCCGTAGAGTTCAACTTAGGGCCTCTTGGGCTGCGGGCCTTCCCCGCCGGTACTTACCACCAGATAACGGTGGTTGCCACGAGTACTGATCCGATGCACCTGGATTCAGAGGCAAGCGCACCAGCCAATTTCGCAGCTACTGCCCCAACCCTGGAAGGAAATGAGATATTCACTCTGGCGCACTTCCTTGGAAGCAGTGTGGACTTGAGCGGTGCTTTGGTGGCTGCTGGCGGAGCAACGGCCGCGGTGGATGCTTTTGGCGTAGCGCACGTAACTCGTTCAGTTGGGGCTAACCATTCTGGTTTGGCCCTAGTTCCAGGCGGCGCGTGGATCGACAGAGATTACTTCCTCTCTATAACTGTTACTGGCAACGTAATAGGTACACCCCCTGCTGATGCAACGATGGAGTTGCAGATGGAATGGAGCCTACTTGCCGGTACCGCTGTAACCACGGAAAATCAGTCTTTCACTTTAACTGTAGCCAACATTGAATGGCCCACAACCAACGTGCGCATAATGACAAACTCTGCTGGAGATGGAATGGCATTCGCCATCGATAGTATTGTTGTTACACGTGGGGCTGTAATACCTCCGCCGGCTGGTGGCGAGGAAGTATGGTCGTTGTCGGAAGATGCGGATATGGAACCAGGGGGAGTATACACAGGGCATGGAAACGTCATAGCAGATATTTCCTTCCTGACCATTGATGGCCCGTTTACGGTTACGGTAACCCAGGAAGGCTACCTTTCTGTTACTGGCAGAACGGCTGATCATAATGGTGTGAACATCCTTATGGCTCAACTTCGTCAGGTTGCTGGAGTAACTAACGACGGTGATCAATACTACAGGGTAACCGTAATAGGTAGCGCTACTGCTACTTCGGGTGTTATCGGGTTCCTGAATGATGCAGGAAATCCGCTGGAGGGACAAACGTCAGCTGGCTTCACTTTATCAGCGGGAAACCAAGATTTTGAAGCGTCCTTTGAATTCCCAGGGAACAGCGCTACCAATATGCGCATTCGTACTAACTGGCAAGCTGGCAATACAGACTTCATAATCACGAATATTGTCGTTGAAAGGTTGGACGACTAATTTTTCATCCGACAATCTGTTTTCGGGAAACCGGACTAAAGCCTTCGGGTTTTGGTCCGGTTTCATCACCGGTTTGCTTGGCTCCGGTTCCCTGTTCTCAGGGAACCGGCTTTTGGGCTTGTCCGGTTCTGGTACCGGCATTCCCCGTTTTGTTTAAACGCAAAACACCGCGGTAAATGTTTCCACTATGAACAGCTTGGACTCCAGAATACAAATCGTTGGCGGAATCGCGAATTTGGCGGCTGCGGCCAAGCGGAAATTAAGCCGCAGGGAACTTGCCCAAATCCTTAACATTTTCGGGCAGAAGACCGCGCGGGGTACCGAATACGAAAACCCAACCACCTTGATAAAAATAGCGATGGACCACTACGCCGATATTGACGACCTTGTAACGGCGGACAATATTACGATTGCCTTTACGCGGGTTTAGCTTTTCGCCGGAACGCCCGGGCTCACCAAAACAAAAATTCGGGCCCGTGGAAATCAATTTTCATCACGCCCCGCCCCTTGTGCCATATCGTTCATTCAGGTGTACTGTTTGGAGCTTTAGAAGCCGGAGGACATTGCGAAAATGGTGTTTACCTAAACGGGTAAACACCATTTCCGTAAACCCGCAGGCCCGGTATCGCGTCAAGAAGGTCGTCGTTTATTTCCCGGCCCCGGTTTGAACAGCCCAGTTTTCGATCCGGCCAGGCTTTTCCGTGGAAATCGCTTCCTTCGGTGATGTAAAGGCCAAGGGATTTGCCCAGTTCTTCCAGCCTGCGGCAGTATTTCGGCTTTGTTGTGGGGTGCCAGGCCTCCAAACCCATAAGACCGCGATCCTGTAGCGCTTTTATAAGATCCGGAAGCCGGCCCCAGGCGACAAACAGCGACATGGGGTGGGCCAGAACCGGAATCCCGCCGGATTCGCGGATCAAGGCGGCGGCTTCGTCAAAAGCAATCCCGGATTTGGGCACGTACAGCGGCTTCCCGCGCCCCAGATACCGGGCAAAAGCCTGTTCCTGGGTTCGGACGATTCTTTTTTGGATAAGCAGGGTGGCAAAGTGCGGCCGGCCAACGGAATGGCCCCCGGAAATGGCCAGAATGTCCTCCCAGGTAACGTCTATACTCAATTCGTGCATCCGGTCCAGTATTTCGCGGTTCCGGGTTTCCCTGCGGCCGGAAAGTTCGGAAACGGCCCTCAGAAAAGCGGGGCTTGGCGAGTGTATACCCAGCCCCAGAAGGTGCATTTCACCGCCGGGGCCAAGTCCGGACACGCCTTCCGCTCCGACCCAGTTGATGCTTATCTCGATACCCGGAACAAAACCGATTCCGGCGGCTTTTGCCTCGCCGGACGCGGCCTCCAGACCTCCCAAAGTGTCGTGATCGGTTAGGGCCAGGACGCGGATTTCCCGTTTTTGGGCTTCCTTTATTAAATTCGAAGGGCTAAAATCTCCGTCTGAAGCAGTAGAATGGGTGTGCAAATCGATCATCCACCCCAGTGTAACACATTAGGGCCTTCCCTGTGGAGTTTATTCCGAAAGGGCATTGAAATATGTGCCAAATTGTGTTTACTATAGTAAGGTAGAATGGGGGACAAGTCCCCGGTTTAAGGACGGGCGAAAAAGTGGATTATACGTTAGTCGGGGGAACGGTGGTTTCCCATGGAAAAAAAGCTAAACTTGGCAATCTGAGCATCCAAGGCGAATCCATTGTTTCTCAGCCGGGGGCGGTATCCATTGACTTGGGAAAGCGGTCGTGCGTGTATCCCGCGCTGATCAATACCCATGACCATTTACAGGGGAACTACCTTCCGCCGGTAGGCCCAAAAGCGGGAACCTTTTATCTTACCTGGCTGCCTTGGGACACCGATTTCAAGGCTTCGGAGACTTTCAGGGAACGTTCCAAGATAGACCGCGAGGATCTGTACGCGCTTTCCGGATACAAGTGCCTGTTTTCGGGCGTAACCACCGTAAACGACCATTTCCCGCACGAGCTAAACAGCGCACTTCTTCCCACTCTGCCGATTAGGGCTATTTCCGAATACTGCCTTGCCCACGAATGTTCGTCCTACGATCTGGACTGGGGCGAAGGCATAGAGATAGAGCACAAACGGGCGGTGGAAAACAAATGGCCCTTTATTACCCATCTGTGCGAAGGCTTTGAATGGGAGGCGATGCACGGCGTTCAGATACTTGAGAACTTTGGAAGCCTTGACAGGCACTGCCTGCTGGTCCACTGCATTGCCCTGAGCGACAAGGAAATCAAAAAACTGGCAAAGGTCAAGGCCAGCGTTTCGTGGTGCGCCCGCTCAAATATGTTCATGTTCAACGTAACCGCGAAAATCAGGGAGCTGCTCAAAGCCGGCGTTAACGTTACCATCGGCACTGACTCGTCGGCCACCGGTTCCGCAAACATGTTCGCCGAGATAAAATACGGCAGGGAGCTGTACCGTACGATGTACGGCGAGGATCTTCCCGCCCAAAAGATATTCGAAATGGTAACGTGCAACGCGGCCAAGGCTTTCTGGATGGAGGACCGCGTCGGTACGCTGGACAACGGAAAACTGGGCGACGTTCTGGTGCTTAAAACCAACCTCGACGATCCCTACGAAAACTTTGCGACCGCTTCCATGCAGGACATAGAACTGCTGGTTCTGGCAGGCACGCCAATCTACGGCGAAACCAGGTTCCTGGACATCTTTGGCGGAAATCTGCCGTCCGGTTATTCGCAGATTGAAGTCAGCGGGCGCGCCATGTTTGTAAAGGGCGATCCGGAGGGTCTGTACAACAGAATCCGGCAGAAGGTTGGCTTCAAAAAAACGCTGGAATACATGCCCTTTGACCCTGTTTTCAACAAGGAGGATAACTGATATGCCCAAGCCTGTTCAGTTTGGTGCCAACGCGCTCATCTACTGCACCGGAGACAGTGCGGACAAGGTTTTTGTTCTTCAACAGGGAAAAGTATGGTTGACATATACGGATATTGAAACGGGCGAGGAAACGTCGGACGTTGTGGGGCCGGGCGAATTCTTTGGGGTAAAACCCGTACTGGGGCAGTTCCCCTGCGATGAAAACGCCATCACTAAGGAAAGCTGTGTTGTTTTGGTATTTACGCCTTCCGAATTTGAACTGCTGTTGCTGTCCAACGGCAGAATCGTAATGAAGATGCTCAAGGTGTTTTCGGAACAGTTGCGCCGCGTGCATACCCGTATTTCCAATATCACGAATACGCGTTACGTAAAACCGGACTACGGTCTGTTTGAGATAGGCGAAAAATACATGAAGAGCAATCGCCATTCCCACACGAGGTATATTTTCAAACGCTACCTTGAACTGTATCCGGAAGGGGAAAATTCGGAGGAAGTCAAAACCCATATCCGGAATCTTGAAAATGTTTCGACTGGCGATCAAAGCCGTAATTACATTGGCACAATTCCCAAGGGAAAATCTTCCGCGGTTGACAATAACATTCAACTGGACACCGACCTTCTCGCAAGGTTTTCCCGCCAGTTCAAACCCGGCGAAATTATTTTTTCCGAGTACGAGCCAGGAAACACTTTTTACCTTATCCAGACCGGATTTGTGAAGCTGACGAAAAACGCCGGCCAGAACGAGCGTACTCTGGATATTCTGCGCCAGTCGGAAATCTTTGGCGAAATGGCGATTCTGGAAAACTCGCCGCGCATAGCCACCGCCATGGCCGTGAGCGATGTAACCGTGCTTGAGTTTACCGGAAAAAACTTTGAGGTTTTAATGCAGGGGTATCCGCAGATTGCCATTAAACTGCTGAAGGTGTTTTCCACCAGGATTCTCCATTCGAAACGGCGTTTTATGATTTTAACGCTGCCGGATGCCCAGGCAAAAGTCGCCGACGTGTTTTTGATGCTCGATGAAACCCGGGGTACGGCCGCAAAGGAAAAAGCGAGTGACTATTCCCGCGAATTTCATGTCGCTCTTGATGATATTGCCCATTGGGCGGGATTGAGTATTATGGAAACGAAGGACGTGCTTGATTATTACGCAATCCAACGTCGTTTGGTTGTATACCAGGATCGTGTAGTGGTCAAAAACATTAACGATTTTTCACGGCTTGTTGCTTCGCGGCGTAGTCATGATTAGAAAGGAGTGGCAAAGTGTCTAGCGAATCCCAGTTGAGCGTCGCAAATTATGCTAAGGACTCGTATATCGTAGTTGAAGGCAGGCATAAGGCCGACTGCTTTTTTATAATCCAGCAGGGCAAGGTACTGATTTCAAGGGAAGTTACAATTGAGGGCAAAGGAAACGAGGTGCTTGTGCCCGGGGATTTCTTTGGTGTTGTTTCCGCCATGTCTTCCCATAACCACATTGAAACCGCCCAGGCTTTAACCGACGTTGTTCTTATTGCCGTTCGCCCGCAGCAGTATGTGTCGCTCATCCAAAACAATATTCCGGTTGCCACGAAAATACTCATGCAGTTTTCCAAGCAGCTTAGGGCTTTGGATAAAACCCTGACGGAAGTTACCCTAAAAAAAGGCGAAAAAAACGTCGAGGCGGACGGGCCGCATCACCTTTTTGCCGTGGCGGAATATTACGTCAGGCAAAAACAGTACAACCAGGCTTTTTACGCATACACCAAATATCTCAGGCACTGCCCCAAGGAAAAAAACAGCGCCGCCGCCGCAAACCGTCTGGAGGATTTGGCAAGCCGTGTAAAAGACGTAAGCAAGGAATACGGTCAGGGCGAACTAAACCGGTCTTACAAAAAAGACGAAATGCTTTTTGCCGAAGGGGAGCCGGGGGACGAGTTCTTTGTTATCCAGAAGGGCTCCATAAAAATCACCAAAATCGTTGACAACAAGGAAGTGCTTTTGGCAACGCTCAAATCAGGGGATATATTCGGCGAAATGGCCCTGCTGGAAGGCAAACCCAGAGCCGCCAGCGCCTTGGCCGGCGAGGACTGTTCCGTAATGGCGGTAAACAAGGCCAACTTTGAACTTATGATTAAAAACCAGCCCCAGCTTATTGCCAGGGTTACCACCCTGCTTTCGGACCGGATATGGTTTATCTTTAAGCAGTTGGAAAACGCCCTTATCATCAATCCGGTGGGCAGAATGTACGATGCCCTGCTTGTTCAGTTGGAAAAAAACAGGGTTAACCTTGAAAGCAAAGTGCCCTATGTTTTTGGCTTTACCTGGAGGGAGTTTGTCGGCATGATGGGCCTGTCCGAAAAGGAAGGCAACGTAAGAATGGGCGAACTGATGAAAAACAAAAACATCCAACTGGACGAAAACGGCAAGATTTACGTATCCTCTATTGCGGACATAGTAAAACAGACCGACCTGTATCGCCGGATGGACAAAAACAGAAGAACCTAAGCGGGAACCCGGCAGAAACGCCCCGGTTTTCAGTCCGGGGCGCTAACCTCTTTCGTAGACCGGTATACCGAAAGGTAATCGAAAAACGACAGTACTGATATGACCACGGACACGGCAAAAACAACAACCGCGGCAACCGCAAAAACCGGAACCAGAAACGCAAGAACCTCAATGTCAAGCCGATACAAGCTGTTGTATGTCATGGCGGTGGAACAGGCCACGATATAGGCGGTGGTTTTGACTTTGCCGCTCATCCTGGCCCCCATGGTAATGCCTTTTTTCAGCATGAGGTTGCGGATAAAAAGAATACCGAACTCGCGGTACACCACTACAAGAAACAGCGCCGCCGGCAGGATATCGGCAACCACGAAACAGAGGAAAAAAGTAAGTTGTGCCAGAGTGTCGGCAAAAGGATCGAAAAGCCGGCCAAAATCACTGGTCTGGTTCAGCCTGCGGGCCACCATGCCGTCCAGCCCGTCGGTAATTTCGGCAACGATAAAAATGACCCAGAGCAACGCAACAATCCACCCCGGATGAACTGCGGCCCATACGGGACAGTCCGCCGGTAAAAGAAACAAGGCAAAGAATATCGGTGCAAGAATAACCCGGAGAAGGGTTATTCTGTCGGCCATGGTCATAGCTAAGTCTGTAATATAAACCGCAAAAAGTCAACGGCACAAAGCCAGGGCAACCGTTGGCATTCCCCCCGGTTTCCGTGTATCATGCCTTATGGACACAATACTAATCCTAGACTTTGGCAGCCAAACCACCCAGCTTATCGCCCGGCGAATACGCGACATGGGCGTGTATACCGAGATTATCCCCGGAGATTCCCCCCTTCCCGCCGGGATCCCCGGCCTGAACCTGAAAGGCATTATCCTGTCCGGCTCCCCGGAGTCGGTAAACGGCACCGGGGTTTCCCCGGACGGGGCGATTTACGACTGCGGCCTTCCCCTGCTGGGCATATGCTACGGCCTGCACCGCATGACGGTGGATCTGGGCGGCGAGGTAAAGCCCCTGCCCAAACATGAATATGGAAGAATCGGGGTGAAGCTGGGGATACCGGGGAATCCCGGCCCGGGAGGTTTCGCCGCCCGGTTTCTCGAAGGCTTCCGCGCCCCGGCGTTCACCGCGTGGATGAGCCACGGCGACACCGTCACCCGCCTCGCCCCGGGCTTCGCGCAACACGGCACCAGCGAGTCCGGCTTTCCCGCCGTGGTCGCGCACGAGTCCAAGCCCTGGTTCGGCCTTCAGTTCCACCCNGAGGTNACGCACTGCGAGGGCGGCNGCGACATGCTCGGCGCGTTCGTCTTCGGCGCGTGCGCCTGCGAAAAGGGCTGGACNATGCAGCACTACGTCGANGAAATGCGCGACACGCTGAACNCCCGCGTCGGCANGAACCCGGTGCTGCTGCTCATTTCCGGCGGCGTGGATTCCACCGTCGCCGGCGCGCTGCTCCTGAAAACCCTGCCCGGCGAGCAGGTCCACCTNATGTACATGGACACCGGGCTGATGCGCAAAAACGAGACCGAGATCGTCAAAGCGAGCCTGGAAAAACTAGGCGCGAAACACCTGCACGTCGTCCACTGCGAGGACGAGTTCCTTTCCGCGCTAAAAGGCGTGACCGACCCCGAAGCGAAACGCCGCGCGATTGGCGATCTTTTTATCACGATTCAGGAAAGGGAGGTCGCGCGGCTCGGGCTTCCGGAGGACTGCTTCCTGGCACAGGGAACCCTGTACACCGACCTTATCGAAAGCGGCAAGGGCGTCGGCAAAAAGGCGCACCTTATCAAAAGCCATCACAACGTCGGCAGCCCCCTGGTCGAGGCGAAGCGCAAGGCCGGCAGAATCATCGAGCCGCTGGACAAGCTGTACAAGGACGAGGTTCGCGCGCTGGGCAGGATNCTNGGCGTGGACGAGGAGGTCGTCCGCCGGCACCCGTTTCCGGGGCCGGGCCTTGCCGTGCGNGTAATCGGCGAGGTCACCAAGGAACGCTGCGACATACTGCGCGAGGCGGACGCGGTTTTTATCAACGAGCTTAAACAACGCAAAACCCCCGCCGGAGTCAGCCTGTACGACGACATCTGGCAAGCCTTCGCCGTGCTGCTCCCTGTGCGCTCGGTCGGCGTGGTCGGCGACATCCGCAGCTACGGCCAGGTGCTGGCCCTCCGCGCCATCAACAGTACCGACGGCATGAGCGCCGACGTGTACCCCTTCGAGACCCGCGATCTGCTGGAAATCTCGACCCGCATCACCAACACGGTGCCACAGGTCGGCCGCGTGACCTACGACATTTCCAGCAAGCCCCCCGCGACGATTGAGTGGGAGTAGGGGATGGATGTCGCATATCTTTTCTACAGGGACGGAACGTTTTCCCT